>Ga0265297_10006092_pt1 | contig 17799 bp, 17 predicted proteins | sample Munlanlwell13791_FD_192502 | JGI IMG/M metagenome (GOLD analysis project Ga0265297, IMG submission 192502) | Leachate microbial communities from a municipal landfill in Southern Ontario, Canada - Leachate well 137-91 | ecosystem: Engineered > Solid waste > Landfill > Unclassified | place...
CCGCAGCCGAAGAAGAACTGGCCAAACTGGATGTTCCAGCCGAAGACATATCGAAAATATTCATGTTCATCGGAATTTCCGGAAAAAATCAGGAGATCATTAGCCAGCTTAAAAAGCTGGGCATAAATAATGTTAATTTTGTTGAGGGTATAAAAGAGCTGGAAGAGACAGCAGAGGCAGTTTTTCGTTTTGGCGTTCCCGAAGAAAATTTAGCCGTCGATTTGAAGATCGCCCGCGGTTTGGACTATTACACCGGTACGGTTTACGAAACGGTTTTGAACGAATATCCGGAATTGGGCAGTATCTGTTCCGGCGGAAGGTATGACAACCTGGCGGATTGCTATACCGTCAAAAACCTTCCCGGCGTGGGAATTTCGATCGGGTTAACAAGGCTTTTTTCCAAGCTGCTGGAAAAGGGGATCATCAAACCGGAAAATTCCACTCCGGCGCAAGTTCTTGTAATTCCGCTGGATGGCCAGATGGATAAAGCGATCGAGGCTTCGGCAAAGCTTCGCGCGAACGGAATATCGGCAGCCGTTTATTTGGAACAGGCCAAGACGGCCAAGGCATTCAAATATGCCAACCGGCTGGGAGTGCCTTTTACGATGATTATTGGAGAGAACGAAGCGCGAGAAGGGAAAGTTTCCTTGAAGGATATGGCAAGCGGCGAGCAAATATTGGTTTTGCTGGAAGAGGCGATAGATAAAATAGGCCGTCCGGAAAAACGGTAAAAAATGGAACTATCCTCAATTAATTTTTTGATAATTATCCCGGCGTTGCCGGGTTTTTTGCATTAAGGGCTGGGGATATCTTCGCATTAACCGGAGGAGAGGAAAATGGTATAATTTTGAAAAGATAGAATTAAAAAAGGGTATTATAGGGCAAGGAGAATTTAATTATGGCAAGCGGAACAAAAATATCGGGCGGCGTGCCGAAAAAACCAAGCAGGATAAAAAATATCGGGCTGGTTTATTTGTATTTTTTAGCCGCAGCGGTTTTATTGAGCGGGATCGCAGCGACAGTCTACGTTTTTTTTGCCGTCAAGGACAGCAGTGAAAGGTCTTTATTAACGCGCACCGATACCGTTGCCCAGCTAATAGATGTTGACGCGGTCAAAGCTCTAAGCGGATCGGAAGCGGATCTCAGCGATCCCGGATATTTGGAGCTTAAAGAAAAATTACAGAAGACCCTTGCGGTCAATCCTGATATAAAATTTATTTATTTGACCGGGATGAAAGGCGGCCAGGTATTCTTTTTCGTCGATTCCGAATCGCCTGATTCTCAAGATTATTCCCCTCCCGGGCAGACATACCCGGAAGTCAGCGAAAAATTTTTAGGGGTATTCTCTTCTAAAAGATCCGCAGTCGAAGGGATATCCACGGACAGATGGGGGACTTGGCTGTCCGCCCTTACGCCGATAATAGACCCTCGGAGCGGGGAGGTGGCGGCCGTGGCGGGAATGGATATCAGCGCGAGCAGCTATATCAAAGGGTTGATCGTTTATTCTTCTTCGCCGGCGCTAGCCACGCTGTTTTTTCTTATTGTTATCGGCATCTATTGTTCCAAAAGGAGAAAAGAGATGGGCCAGCTGACCGTTAAAGCAGAGCTGGTTTCCATGGCCGCCCACGAGATCCGTTCGCCGCTGACCAGCATTACTTGGGGTATCGACGGATTATTGGAGGATCTGGCGGGAAAAATACCCCAAACGGACACGGAAACCTTGCAGATGATCAAGACCAGCTGTTATAACCTTTTGAAGACCGTCAATGATTTTCTTGACCTTTATTCTTTGGACAATTCCAAAATAAAAGTAGAGTTCAAAAATATAGAGCTGATAAGCGTTTTTCGGGAGATAGTTGAAAATTCCAAATTAAGCGCGATGCAAAAAGGCATTAACGTCGAGATAAGATCGGACAAGGAGTCTGTTATCATATCCGGCGACAGAGACAAGCTTAAGCGCATGTTCGCCAATTTGCTTTCGAACGCTATTAAATATTCCAACCAAAATTCAGCGGTAATATTGTCATGCAAGGAAAAAGAGAGCAGTTATGTTTTTACCGTATCAGACAGCGGTATCGGCGTTCCCGTCCAGGACCAAAAAAAGATCTTCAAAGGTTTTTATCGCGCGGAGAACGCAAGGCGGTCGTTAAGCCAGGGGACGGGACTTGGACTATACCATGCCAAGCAGGTGGTCGGTTTGCACCGCGGCAAAATATGGCTTGAATCGGAGGAAGGCAAGGGTTCTACTTTTTTTGTCGAGTTGGATAAGCCGGCCCAAGCCTAGCTGATATTTTAAATGATGGTAAAGGCGGAAATAATATGAAAAAGACGATAGATCTTTTAAGAACAAACATCGAATACGATCTCAAATTCAGCAGCCGGGCCCGCCGGATGCGCTTGGTAATTTACGGCGGCGGCGATCTTACGGTTGTCGCGCCCAGCGGCACGAACACGGAGGCCATTGATCATTTTATTTCAAGCAACGCGCAATGGGTCATCGGCAAGATCGGACGGTTCAGCGGGGTTGGAAGCCCTTTTAGAAAAGGCGGCAGGGAGGATTATCTGCGGCATAGAAAACAGGCTGGAATCCTTGCGATGGAACGCGTGCGATATTTCAATGAATTTTACGGTTTCGATATCAAGCGCATAACCGTTCGGGATCAAAAGACCAGATGGGGGAGCTGTTCAAAAAAAGGAAATTTGAATTTTAACTACAGGATCGCTTTTCTTCCTCCGAGCGTTTCAGATTATGTCATCGTTCACGAACTTTGCCATCTTGGAGAATTCAACCATTCCCAAAGATTCTGGGGCCTTGTGGCCAGGGTTATGCCCGATTACAGCCGGCTTAGAAAAGAGCTGAAAACGGGCGGGGCAAGGCCTCCGGATGATACTGGAAATCAGAAAGATCGGCCAAACCGGGAGAAAGCGGGTTGATCTCGTTTTCTCCGACAGACCGTTTTTTTGTAAAATAAGAATATGCAAAATTTTTTTCAGGAACCTATCCGTAAAAAAAATTTTTATAGACTGGCCGTTCTCGCGGTTTTTTTGGTTTTTTCTTTGCCGTTGCCTTCCTTTGCTTCAGCGCCGAACAATATCGCCGATCTCGGACAATACGGTGATTTTCTTTGGTTTATTTTTCCGATATTGAGCTTCATAATTTGTTTTTCCCTTTGGGAAAGATACGGGAGGGACCCGAAAGTGAATAAGGCCATCGTTCCGGAGTTCGAAATATCCGAATGCCTCACGCCGATCGAGGTCGGAACGCTTGAAGGCATCGGCGACTTCAAAGATTTTTTCATATCCGCCGCGATAGTCGGTTTGGCCGTAAAAAGATATATTAATACAGAGGAGGTCGATCGCAAGTGGTCTGCCAGCGGCAAGGATTTCAAATTTAAAAAAAATAGGCCGGAAGAGGATTTTTTAAGATTGTCTCTTCCGGAAAAAATCTTGGTGGAAGGGATGTTCAAAGAAAAGAAGGAAATTTTTTTGTCCCTGCTCAAAGACAGGTTTTATAAGGATGCTCCCCGGATCAAAGATGCCGTAGTCTCCGATTTTGCCTTGATGAATTTGATGACCAAAACTGGTTCAGCGCTGAAGAAGGTATTCATCATTACCGCGTGCGTCATTTTTTTCGTCGGTTTTTTTCTTTTTACCATATTCGGATCGGCCGCGGTGGCTTTGTCGGCTATTATTTCTGTCTTTATTTTTATAATTTTCGGGTTTTTTATGCCTAAGCGCACTCCGAAAGGAGCCGGTCTTATTTGGCGGATAAAAGGCCTTAGGATGTACATGGAGAGGGCCGAGAAATATTGCCAGCAAGAAAATATATTTGAGAGCCTGCTTCCCTACGCAATGATCTTCGGGATGATGGACTCTTGGGCAAAAAAAATGGAAGAAATATACGGCCAGGAATATTTTCAGAATTATCATCCTGATTGGTATGCCGCGTCCGTTCCGGAAAATTTAAGCGCGGATATTTTTATAGAGCGCATGAACGTTTTGTCGTCTGGGATCGCGGCCAGCGTCGGAGCGGTTTCCGGATCCGGCGGGAGGATATGACCGCGGAAATCCGAACGCCGGACGCGGATCAATCAATTTTTTATTAACAGGCGCGGCAAAAAGCTGCGCATAAATCAAGAAAATATGGAAAAGATACTATCACTGTTGGATCAGCATAATAAGTGGCGGAGCAGCTGCGTTAATCTGATCGCTTCGGAAAACGTGATGTCGCCGGCTTGCGAAAAACTTTATACCAGCGATCTGATGCACCGTTATGCCGAAGGGACGCCGCATAAGCGCTACTATCGCGGCTTGAAATATATCGATCAGATCGAGGAATTGACGCAGGAAGAATTCAAAAAGCATTTCGGCGCCAATTTTTGCGATATCCGGCCGATATCGGGAACGATCGCCAATTATGCGGCGTTCGCGGCGATCTCTCAGCGGGGCGATAAGATATTGTCGCTTGGGATCGAACACGGATCGCATGTCTCCCACGAAAAAGCCGGGGCGGCGGGAACTTTGGGGCTGGAAGTTGATTCTTTGATTTATAACGATGATTGCACGATGAATGCCGAAAGGTCTTGCGAAAAAATTTTGGAAACAAAACCCAAATTTATCGTCATCGGCGGATCGGTGATCTTATTTCCCCAGCCGATAAGGGAATTGCGGCTGGCTTGCGACAAGGTCGGAGCCAAGATCATTTATGACGCGGCCCATGTTTTGGGATTGATCGCGGCGGGGCTGTTCCAGAATCCATTGCGCGAGGGTGCGGATATCATTACAACTTCGACGCACAAGACCTTCCCCGGACCGCAAGGAGGAATGATCTTAGGCAATGTCGACGAGGCGACGGCAAAAAAGATCCAATCGGCGGTATTTCCGCAATTTTCTTCCAACCATCATTTGCACCGCATGCCGGCCTTATACGGCGCTTTGCGCGAAATGCAGGGATTCGGGAAGGATTATGCCAGGCAGATCGTGGATAACGCCCAGGCGCTGGCGCAGGAACTGCATAATTGCGGTTTCAACGTTTTAGCCAAAGACCTTGGCTTCACTCAATCGCACCAGGTGCTGGTGAATTGCGGAGAACCGGGATCCGGCGGAATAGCCGCCGAAAAGTTGGAGCAGGCCAATATTATTTTGAACAAGAATATAATCCCTGGAGATGGCGTCAATCCCAGGAATCCCCGCGGTATCCGTATCGGCGTTCAGGAAATGACCCGGTTTGGGATGGAAGAGGCGGAGATGAGGCAGATCGCGAAATTTATGAAAGAGGTGGTTCTTGATGGGTGGGATCCCCATGAGGTTGGCAGGGAGGTTTCCGATTTCCGCAAGAATTATCAAATAGTGAAGTATTGTTTTTGATCAAGAAGGGCGATCCGCAGAGGAATTTTCAAAACCGCCGATTGTTCGGCGGTTTTTGAAATGAATATTAAAAAAAGGGGGCCAGCGTTTTAATTTTGCTGGCCAAAGAGGGCGGAAAATGTTAGTAAAAGAGCGAATATCGCTGCCATTACGAAGGGCAATGACAGATCGAAATATTTCCAGTCCCTCCATTTCCTCAAATATTTCAATACCTTCTCCAAGAGAATGCTTTCTTGGATTTTTTCCACTATGTCTGTTGCTATCCGTACATTTTTTCCTTCCGACATGAACTGATCCTCCTTGATATTGTTTTTAGAATAATTTATTATTAGGGGCTTTGTCAAATTTTTAGCCGTATTGGATTTTGAGCGGCAGTATTTTTGAGCTATAATTGTCCCAGCGTCTTTAAAAAATAAAAGGAGGTGAAAGCCCATGGAATTCAATCTCGGATTGATCGTCGCGGTCGTATTGGTCCTTGCCGCAGGATATCTGATCGGGGAGTTCAAAAAGAATGAATACCTTTAGTTGCTTGCCAGCTATTTAAGCTGGCCTTTTTGTTAAAGAGAAGGGGCTTGTTTACTCAAAAACGTCATTTTTTGCTATAATAAAAGCAGATTGGATAATAAATAAGCTTTAACATTAAAATAATATAGATATGGAACAAGAAACCAAAGAAATCAAAAAAGCGGAGTTTGCGTCAAAGATATTCATCGCCATCGTTGTTTTAGCGGGAATTTTTTTGGCGATCAAGGCTGTTGAAGTTTTTATAGCCTACGAGGGGGTGAACAAGGATGTTCCGAGAGAGATCGTGGTGAGCGCGAGCGGAAGCGCTTTTGTGGTTCCTGATATCGCCTTGATAGATTTGGGAGTGACGACCGAAGGAATGGACATCGGAAAGATCACAACGGAGAATACCGATAAAATGAACAAGATCATCGACGAAGTGAAAGCATCCGGAGTTGCCGAAAAAGACATAAAGACCGTGAATTACAGTTTGTCTCCAAAATATGATTATGTCAGGGGAGTGAGCATCTTTAAGGGATATACTTTGAGCCAGCAGATCGCGGTAAAGGTCCGGGATTTTGGAAAGATCGGAGAGGTCATGGGGAAGGGAACCCAGAACGGTGCCAATCTGATCGGAGATTTTCAATTTATGATCGAAGACGAGAACGGCGCGATGCAGTCGGCCAGAGCGGATGCCATTCAAAAAGCCAAAGCCCAGGCCGAATCGATCGCCCAGCAAGCAGGGATAAAGCTGGATAAGGTGGTTAATGTTTACGATAGCGGATATTCCCCGGTAGCGAATTATTACAGCTCGGCTAAAGCCATGGACAGCAGCGGCATGGGGACGGTTGCCGCGGTTCCGCAGATCCAAGCCGGCCAGCAGGAAGTGAGCGTGACGGTAAATTTGGTTTACCAGATAAAATAATCTTAGAACATAAAATCATGGCAAAACAAAATTTTAGCTTGGAAGAAGCAAAAGGGATCGGGGAAGCGCTTGGCATCGCTTGGGGAAAATTCGACGCGGACCAGCTTCGCAAAGGTATGGATGTCGAACTTGAGCATGGCTCCCGGGATCCTGAAACCAACGTAACCGACGATGATCCTCTTACGACCGGCAAGATAGCTCTGGCCCACTTGAAAGAATTTCCTGATTATTATGAACGGCTGGAAAAACTGGAACGGGAAGCTGAAAATTATTGGGAAGGTAAAAAATAAATTGCGATATAAAAACGATGATTTTGAAAAACAGCCTTTTACGGGCTGTTTTTTATGCTTTTTTGCGGATTAGCCGAAGAGTTGGTATAATAATAAAAAAATCAAAATAAAAAAGTTCCGGCCAGCGATCTTTCAAGGCCGGATATTCATGAAAAGGATATGGATATTAGAGAAATAGCGCCGAAAATTTGGAATTTTAAGATCGTCGGCGGCCAGAATGCCTGGGAGGAAGTGGCTTATTCTGCCCGAATGAGCGGAGTGCCTCCGGTCATAACCGGTGAAAATATTTTTAGGATGATCATTGAGAACGATTACGGTTCAGCGCTGGAGCACATTATTGTTAAATTCGATGTAAAAATAAGCAAAGGCAACGCTCCGGAGCTTTTGGAGCATCGCATGGCCAGCCACAGCGGTTTTTCGACCAGATATATCGAAGCCAGCAAAGGCATAGAAGCGGGACAGCAAAGCCAGGAGAATCTTCCGATATCATTTAAAGATAGCGAAGAAATATATGAGATCATTGTTCCGTGGCATCTGCTCAACAATGATCCAAAAAAAGGGGAAGAGAAAAAGAAGCTTCTTTCGGCTATTGAGCAGGTCATTATTTCCTACCAATCAATGATAGCCAGCGGCATTCCTAGGGAGATCGCCCGCTACTCTTTGCCTTTTTGCAAGGCCGTCGGGATATACCATTACACCATGAATTTGCGTTCGCTTTTGAATTTTTTATCTTTGCGCTTGTGCGTTCGCGCTTCGGCCGAGATGCGCTGTATTGCCAGCCAGCTTTATTTGTCGCTGGAAGCGGAATTGCCTTTGATAAAGGGATTTGTCGGCTGCCGCGGATTTATGTCCGGGGTTTGTCCGGAAAGCGGTGTGACGGGAGTGAGAATAGGAAAGCCTTTAACTTTTTATCCGGCTTGCCCTTTCCGCCCGAAGGAGAGCAATATTTATATACCGACCCGCAAGGAATTCACCGAAGCGGGCCGTTCCAAAGGTTTCGACAAAGAAACCGCTTATAAGGTTCAAAAGGAGATATACACCAGCTGGGCGAAGTGGGGAAAAGCGTGATTATTGAAAATTAATAAAATCGATTCAGGCGAAGTCCGGCTTTTTTTCTTTTAGCGGTCTGATGGCGATAATCCAAAAAAATAAATGATAGGAAATTTTATTAGCAAAAATATAATTGTTTACAAAGGAGATATCCCTGAAGATTTTTTTGAATGGGTTTCCCAAGTGAAGATCGTGGGCTGGGACATCGAAACTTCCGGCCTCGACTGGAGAAAAGAGAAGATCGGCACTTGCCAGCTTTACGCGCCGAACAAGCCTCCGGCCATAGTGAAGATCGGGAAAACCGTTCCGAAGAACCTTTGCGAACTATTGGCGGACGAATCGGTAAAGAAAATTTTCCATTACGCTTTGTTCGACCTGAGTTTTATGGCAAGCCATTGGCAAGCGGATCCGAAGAATATCGCCTGTACAAAGGTAGCTATAAAATTGCTTGATCCAAAACATGCCAAAAAGCACAGTTTGGCAAGCTTGCTCAAGGAGAAGATGGGCGTGATAATAGATAAAAACGAACAATGCTCCAATTGGCTGTCGCCAAAATTGACCGATAAGCAAAAAGAATACGCTGTCAAAGACGCTGTTTATCTTCCGGAGCTTTTAAAAAAACTTGAAGCGGATCTTAAATCCCAAGACTTGCTTGATCTTGCCCGCCAATGCTGGGACCATATTCCGACAGAAGTCCAGCTGGAGATAAAAGGGATAAAGGACGTTTTTGGCTATTAGAAATTAAAAAATAGGAAAAAGATGCCGGGACAAAACAGAGCAGAGATCAAAATAGGTTTGGAAGTGGACGTGGTCTTGAAAGCCGACCAGCGGACAGGAAGATTGACCCGCGGCATCGTCGCGGGAATTTTGACCAATTCCTCTTTTCATCCGCATGGCATCAAAGTCCGGCTTCGGGACGGACAAGTGGGCCGGGTCCAGAATATCGTTTTAAAATAATTTTATAATTTCCATTAAAAAGTTAATTTTTAAGACAGCCTAATGAAAATCACTTTTTTCGGAGCGGCCCGGAATGTGACCGGTTCCAAACATTTAATACAGACCCGGGATTATAATTTGCTTTTGGACTGCGGAATGTACCAAGGCAGGAGAGGCGCGTCGAACCAATCCAACAGCGTTCTCCCTTTTCCCTCAAAGGAAATAAATGCCGTAATTCTTTCCCACGGGCACGTGGACCATAGCGGCTTATTGCCGGTTTTGGTAAAGGAAGGATTTTTGGGAAGGATCTATTGCACCGGTCCGACAGCCGAGATAACAAAATATCTTTTACAGGACTCGGCATCGATCCAGGAAAAGGACTGCGACTATTTCAACAGCCATCTCAGGGAAGGAGAAGCTCCGATATCTCCGATCTATACGACCAGCGACGCGGAAAGGACTTTTTCTTATTTTGAGCCGGTTTCTTATTTCAATCGGAGCAGCGAATGGACGGAGCTGAATAAGAACATCCGTTTTAAATTTTACGACGCTGGACACATTCTCGGTTCGGCGATAACCCTTTTGGAAATAAAAGAAGACGGTATTGTAAAGACGCTGGCTTTTACCGGCGATCTCGGCAGGGAGGATCTGCCTATTTTGCGTTCCCCGGAAATGATAGAGGAAAAGGTTCAAACGATGATCATGGAGTGCACTTACGGGGCGAGGGTCCATCGGCCGATCGGGGAAGTGGCAGACGAATTAAAAGAGGTCGTTTATGCCGCCGTTAGGAAAAAAAGCAAAATAATCGTTCCGGCGTTCGCGCTCGGAAGAGCCCAAGAGCTTATTTATATAATTCATAAACTTATCGATGAGAAATGCATTCCGGAATTGCCGATCTATTTTGACAGCCCCCTTTCCCAAAATCTTACGGCGATCTTCGCCAGGTCGGCCAAATACTTTGATGAAGAATTCTGGGAAGACTTCGGGAATCGCAGAGAGTCTCCTTTTGTTTTCGAGAATCTGCACTATGTCAGCTCTCTCGAAGAGTCGAAATCCATAAATAAAAAAGAGGGTCCTCTTATGATCATCGCCGCTTCCGGGATGGCTGAAGGCGGAAGGATATTGCATCATTTAAAGAATAATATCGGCGATCCGAACAATATTATCCTTATAACCGGTTTTCAGGCCGAGAATACGCTTGGCCGCAAGATACTTGAAGGGGTAAGCCCGGTCAGGATCTTTGGTTGGAACTACGATGTGAGGGCGAGAGTTTCCGTCCTTAACGAGCTTAGCGCTCATGCCGACCAAAAAGATCTTTTATCCCGCGTCGAAGGGACCAAAGGGCTCGAGAGATTGTTTTTGGTGCACACGGAAATGTCCCAAGCGCAAATATTCAAAGACATAATGGGGAAGTCTTTTCCTTCTTTGCCGGTAGATATTCCGGACCTTGGGCAAACATTTGAAATTTAGCTTGTTGCCGCGGAGCAAACTTTTCCACAGTTGCGGATTTTTTTGCTGGTGAAAGCGTTATTTTCTGGTAGAATAAAGAAAATATATTATTCCGGTCCTTTGATCGCGAATGGAAGCGGTCGCGGTTTTTTAAGAAAATATTTTTTATGCAAAAAAATAGGATAGCCAAGTTTCTTTTTCTGCCGGTATTGGCCGTGTTAGGTTTGATATTGTTCGGCGCCAAAGATTTTTCTTTCGCCGATTCGACTTCGACCGCCACTTCGACTTCGCCGACGGTAAGCGTCTCGGTCTATCCTACTTCCGTTTATACGGGAGGGTCGGTTGAAGTGGGCGTGTCGGCTGTTCCGGGGACCGTTTCTTTGATAAATTCCGTGTCCGTAAAATTGGCAAGTCCTACGGGAGCCAATTTTATTTCATTGGAATCGTTCACAAAAGATTCCCAGGGAATTTGGCGCGGTCAAGCGGCCATTCCATCGGGTGTCGAGCTGGGAGTTTGGAAAGTATACAGAGTACAAACAACCGATACAGCGGGGAATATCAAAGCTTATTATTACAATAACGATATAAATGTCACTTTTTCCGTAGCGGCTCCAAGCTGTGATTTTGTTTATTCCGATTGGTCGGATTGCCAGAACGGGGTCCAGATAAGAACTGTTTCTTCCACATCGCCTTTCGGATGTTCCGGCGGAACGCCTTTTTTGAGCCAGACTTGCAGCGTTGTTCCGCCAGTTTGCACTGTTAAATATTCGGATTGGGGGACTTGCGCGGATGGCCAGCAGAGCCGGACAATTGTTAGCAAGGAGCCTGATGGATGCGTTATCGATAGTTTAACGTCAGTTTTAACGCGATCTTGTACGGTTTGCAGCTATTGGCATTATTCGGATTGGAGTACCTGCGAAAATAGCCAGCAGAGCCGGACGGTATTATACAGCTATCCTGCCAGTTGCACTGGAGGACAGCCTGGACCGCTAACGCGATCTTGTACGGTTTGCAGCGAGTGGAAATATTCGGATTGGAGCGCTTGCGCGGACGGTAAGCAGAGCCGGACGGTATCATCCAGTTATCCTACGGGCTGTATCGGCGGCCAGCCCGGACCATTGGTTCAATCCTGCCAGAATTCTTCAAGTTCGACCTGCCAGAGCGACGAATGGTCTTGCCAGGGTTGGGGGACTTGCGCCAGCGGGATCCAGAGGAGAGTCTGCAGTATTGTTTCCGATTGTCCGAACATAACGAATGCAACGCCGCAGATAGAAAGATCTTGCACCGTTAGCTCCACGTCAACGCCTACGTCAACAGTCTTTTGCCAGTATAAATATTCGGATTGGAGCGCTTGCGAGAACGGCAAACAAAGAAGAACCATTGCGGGTAAAACGCCAGCGGGATGTTCTGAGGGATCGGCAGAACCTCTGGAAAAGTACTGTACGGCTTGCGCTTATACTTATGGCGATTGGAGCGGCTGTCTTAACGGGAAAAAGACAAGGTCCGTGATCTCAACTTATCCGGCAGATTGTTTTCCCGGAAAAGCGATTACCGAAGAGGAGTGCGAATCATTGCCGGTTTGCACTTTAGATGATTGGAAATGCGAGGATTGGAGCGTTTGCAGTTCTGGCGGCAAACAGTCTAGAAAATGCTCATTGGGTTCGAATTGCGTTTCCGTTTCCGCCGTAAAACCAACTATCGAGAAGATATGTACTCCTCTGCAAAGTACTATCGAAAAACCTCCGGCCGTTTCCGCTGGCAGCGGCGCACAGAGCAGCACAGCTCCGATAGCAAACAATACAGGGAAAACCCAAGATCAATCTTGTATCCGGGCCGGCTTGCAAGATCAAAAAGATTGCCAGTGGTATTTGTATCAATCCAAGATTACCAAGGAGTGCTTGGAAAAAGGCTTGAAGGACCAGAACAAGTGCCGCGAATATTTCTTGGGCAAATACGGAAAACCGTTGAAGTGCCAGGGGATGAATGACGAGAAATGCAATGCTTTGATAAACGAAATAATTTTATCCGATCTGAAAAATTTGATCGTCCCGGAAGCCAAACAAAATCTGGCCGATCTTTCAGGCAGCGCCGCTATTGTCAACGGAGAGAACAAGACATTGACCGTCAATATCGGAAATAAGGACGGAGGAACAAGCGTTTCCAGGGAAGTGAAAGTAGAAAATCTGCCGTTGTCCCGATCTGGAGGAAATATTGCCGTCACTTTGCTTCCGGTGGATGCCGCCGGTCAGCAGGACATCCTGTCGCCGATAGCGCTCGGTTTCGACGTTAACGGCAACGGCATTCCCGATGACGCGGAAGGCCGATTGGGTTCGCTGGCGCAGGATCGCGGTTCTGTCACTAAAGAACAGCTGGCTTCATTGAGCGGTGTTGACCAGGCCTTGATCCAAGGGAAGCCGCTGGAACAGCCGAAATTGAGCAATGCCAGCTCCAGCAAGTCTTTGACCGTAGTTTCGATAAAAAACGCAACTTCCGCAACCAGTAATAACACCGCGGGCGCTCTTAAATTCCAAGGCAAGGCTGAGCCTGGCCAGGTGGTCACGTTGTTTATTTACAGCTCTATGCCGATAGTTTTGACCGTTAAAGCGGACGAGAACGGCAATTGGGTCTATGACCTCGATAAATCCTTAGTTGATGGAACGCATGAAATATATGCTGTCATCAGCGATAAGGATGGCCGGATCGTTGAGACCAGCCAGCCAGCCCCGTTTTTTATTCAAGAGGCTAAAGCCGTTACGGTCGATGATTTCGTAAAGACTCAGCCGGCCAGCGCGGTTCCAGACCAATCAGCGAACATTACGACGTTTTATCTGATAGGCGGCGGAGCTCTCATTCTTATAATGGTCGTAGGTTTTTTACTTTTCAGAAAAAAAGCAACAGAATAAGATCATGTCCGCCAAAACCAAACATTCTAAAATAAAATTCCTGCAAGACAATAAACAAGTCGTTTATTCGGTTATTTTGATGATCGTCATTCCCGGGGCAATGATCTTTAATACCTGGTTTTTGTCCGGATATTTCAGGAATACGGTTGACCAAAGCATTCACGATAAGGCTGTCGCGATCGGCCTATCTATCAATACGGCCTTGGCAGATAAGTTGGGGTCTCCCGAAGCGATGCAATCGTTCATAGACAACTGGAAAGAATATAGCGGGGAGACCAAATTGCTGGATATCCTTTATCCGGAAAATGATGGATTTAAATTGGCGGCAAGTATGGACAAAAGCAAGGTCGGACAGGAGGAAGAGTCGATGGCTTATACGATATCCTGGAAGGATGGCGCGCCGCTCGCCCAAAAGATCTCCGATCCGGCAAGCAAGAATAACAGCCCTTACTGGCTTGTGGCGATGCCGCTTAAAGACCTTCAAGGCGACAAACAGGCTCTTTTAGTTATGGAATTTTCGACGGATTTCGTTAGTTCTAATTTACTGGACGCCCTCATTCGGTCTTATCTCGTCTTGATCTTAACGGTAGTGCTGATAGTGATGCTCTTATTTGTTAACTCTCATTTGTTCGAATACTCGATTTTATACAACAAGATCAAGGAAGTAGACGCCATGAAAGATGATTTCATTTCCATTGCTTCGCACGAATTGAGGACGCCGGTCACGGCGATCAAGGGTTTCATTTCGTTGATCATCGAAGAATCCCAAAGCTTGGAGCCAAATGCGAAAATAAAAGAATACTTGTCGATCATCAGCATTTCAACGGACCGGCTGATGATGCTTATAGAGGATTTTTTAAATGTCAGCCGCATTGATCAGGGCCGGTTGAAAATGGATATTCAAAAAACAGATGCTTGGCCGGTGATAGAAGAAACGGTTAAAGAGCTTAAGCCCCAGGCCGATGAAAAAAAATTGTCTTTGTTTTGCGTCTTGGAGCCTGGCGCCAAGTCGGATGTTTTGATAGACGGGGACCGCTTCAAACAGTCGCTGATAAATATCATAGGCAACGCCATCAAGTATACTCCTTCCGGCAGCGTTGAGATCCGCGCCAAAAGCAAGGGAAAGAATTTTATCATTACCGTGAAAGACACGGGGATAGGAATGGCGGCCAAAGAAAGAGAGCACCTGTTCGAGAAATTTTACCGCATCAGAAAAAGGGAAACGGATGCCATCATCGGCACGGGGCTGGGTTTGTGGATCACCAAGCAGATAGTCGGCCTGATGAACGGGACAATATCCGTTGATTCGATAGAGAAGGTCGGCAGCCAGTTCACAATAGATTTGCCTTTGGCCGAGTGACCTTAATTTATTTTTTGAACTTATAAACCAATGGAAAATCGCAGTTTGTTTGATCAGGAAGTCGGCCAGGAGATTGTTTTTTCGGTGTCTGAATACATTGAATTTTTAAATTTAAAAATAAAACCGTTCGAGGTAAAAATCATCGGCGAAGTCGGCCAGGTGCAGTTCGGTCCGACCGGCCACGTTTATTTCTCTCTGAAGGATGAGAAAGGCGGATCAATGATCAATTGCATTATTTGGAAATCGAGCTACCGCACTTACGGCATCGAGCTGAAAGAAGGGATGAAGATCACGGCCGTCGGCCGGTCCGAGATCTACGCCCCGTCGGGCCGGTTGTCGTTCGTCGCCAGGGCAATTTCTTTGGCTGGCGAGGGCGCGCTGAAGAAAGAGTACGAGCGTATTAAAGCTCTATTGGAAAAGGAAGGAATTTTCGCAGAAGAGAAAAAAAGGCCATTGCCGCGCTATCCTCATAAGATCGGAGTGATAACTTCCCGCCAGGGAGCGGTTTTGGCGGATTTTTTGAACAATCTTGCCAAGTTCGGTTTCAGCGTCAAAATGATCGATTCGAGAGTCGAAGGGCAGGATGCAGTGGAAGATCTATTGGCATCCGTAAGATCTTTCCGGAAAAAAGACATAGAGGTTTTAGTGGTAATGCGCGGCGGCGGATCTATGGAATCGATGATGGCTTTCAACAACGAATTGCTGGTCCGCGAGATAGCCAGTTTTCCTTGTCCGGTGATAGCCGGTATTGGACACCATAAAGACGTTTCCCTGGTCGCTATGGCCGCGGACGCGATGGTTTCCACGCCGACGGCCGCGGCCAATCTGCTCGGGGATTCCTGGCAAAAAGCGGCTCTTCTTTTGGAACGCAGCCAGCGCCAGATAATTTCCGGGTATGAGAAGACCCTTAACAGTTCCAATATGCTTTTACAGAAGTCGCTGTCGAAGATAGGAGAATTGCGCAACCGCATTATCGGCCAGTATGAAGAAATGGAAAACAAATTGAGATTGTTTTTCCAAAAGATCGATCACGGTTTGGCGGCGGCCAGGATCGACGTTAAAAATAATTTTGGCAGGTCGTGCGGTTCTTTTGCGTCTATGCTAAAATCCGCGGCTCAACAGCTGGAGTACGCGCAAAAAACAACGATCCTTAACGATCCTGAGCGCCAGCTGAAGCTTGGCTACAGTATTGCCGTTTACAAGGGAAAGATCTTGCGCAGCGTTGCCGCTGTCGAGGCGGGCCAGGAATTGGATTTGCGCTTGGCGGATGGTGTTATTATTTCGGAGATAAAAAAAGTTAAAAAAGATATTTAATTTCGCTAAGGCTGCGGCCCTCTGCCTGTTGGCAGGGAAGAAGGAAACCCGCCTTCGCTAAAGCTACGGCGCGGCAAAGTATGGAAACAAAAAAAGATCCAAAGAACAATTTGAACGGCAATCTGAAACAGCTGGCCGAAATAACGGCTTGGTTTGACAACCAAAAAGAAGTTGATGTCGAAGAGGGATTGAAAAAGGTCAAAGAGGCCGTTTCTTTGATCAAATCCAGCAGGGAAAGGCTCAAGGCAGTGGAAAACGAATTCGAGGAGATCAAGAAAGAAATAGACCTTGAGGAGGAAAACGCTTCGGACGGAAAAGAGGCAGAATTCTAGAAATAAAAACCGCGGGCATTTATTTGTCCGCGGTTTTTTGTTTCAGGGACCTCTGTTATCCCCAAGGAAATTCTCTGCCGAAGTGGCCCCAAGCCGCTGTTTTTTGGAATTTTATTTTTCCCAGGTTAAGGAATTCGTAGATTCCCCTGGACGATAGATCGTAGCCGGTGATCTTCTCTTCTTTGCCGTCTATTTCGGCGACAGCCATGACCGGATCTTTTTTGCCGATGGCATAGGCAAGCTTGGTTCTGACTGTTCTCGCGCCGTATTCTTTCAGCAGGTCGATGGCGATGCGGCGGGCCATATACGCGCCGCTGCGATCGACCTTGGTCCAATCCTTGCCGGAAAAAGATCCGCCTCCCACGCCGATCTCCGGACCGTAATTATCGATCATTATTTTTCTTCCGGAAAGGCCGGAATCCGCGTCGAACCCTCCCATCTCCCATTCTCCGGCCGGGTTGATCAGATATTCCTCGGCTTTTATCAAACCGCAAACTATTTTTTTAAGTTCCGCTGTTTTGGTTTTTTGGAAGCTGGCTACAACGGTTTTTACCTCGCCGTCTTGAATGGTCACTTGAGTTTTTCCGTCATAGGGAAATTGGCTGTAAAGCTTGTTGCAAAGTTTGCGGGCAAGCTCGTATTCGAGAGGCATAAAATTGTTGGTTTCGCTGGTGGCGTAGCCGATCATTATTCCCTGGTCTCCGGCGCCTCCGTTATCGACCCCTTGCGAAATGAAAGGGCTTTGCTGGGCAACGTAAACCTTCACGCTATATTTTTCTCCGATGATCTTTTTAATAATGTTTTCAATGTTCAGCCTCGCCTTGCTGGTCACTTCTCCCGAAACGGAAACGCTGTCGTGCCCGCCCATGATCTCTATCGCTACGCGGCTTTTCGGGTCGAGCTCCAAGAAAGCGTCCAACAGGACATCGGCCAGATAGTCGCACAATTTATCGGGATGCCTCGGGGAAACGAATTCGCAGGTTTTTGTGTTTGCCATAAGATCGATATTCAAATTTATTATTATTTTTTTAAAAAAAATCTTCCGGCAGGGAAGAATTTCAGCTTTAGGCCAATTTATCTTTCCCCATAAGGGGTTGGAGTTGGCACCTTTCGGATTTTCCGATGGTTGCCAGCGGGTCGCAGAGCCAAATCTCTCGCCGCCTTCAAGATAACTTATTCAATTGTCTTTAATATTCTAATTTTGTTCCCAGCTTATCAGCCGGCTGGTGTATCCATTTTTCTTGCCGGTCAACCTTATGGGACAGCGAAACCATTTCTTGAAAATAGGTGTCAGCTTTTTTAGCGTAAGCGTTAACGGCGCAAAATAAATTGTCGACATCTGATTTATCCGCTTTCTGTTCCAGAGTAT
>Ga0265297_10006093_pt1 | contig 17788 bp, 16 predicted proteins | sample Munlanlwell13791_FD_192502 | JGI IMG/M metagenome (GOLD analysis project Ga0265297, IMG submission 192502) | Leachate microbial communities from a municipal landfill in Southern Ontario, Canada - Leachate well 137-91 | ecosystem: Engineered > Solid waste > Landfill > Unclassified | place...
CTCATCGCGAGCGACGACGCCACAGCGCTCGCCCGCGCGATGATCGCCGCCGGCCGCATGGACGCGGCCTCGCGCCGCCGCGCCAGCGACGCGCTCGCCGAACGCGTAGCAGAAAATTTCTCTTTGGCGGCGATGGAGGAGGCGGTGCTGCGCGGATATCGCGAGGCGCTGGAGGCCGCCGGACGTCGCCGCGCCGCGGAGGCCGTGCTGCCGCAGCGAGCCTGATGAGTGGAGTGACGTCATGTGTGCATTCGCCCTACGCGACATCAAAGCGGCCGCCCCCGCCAATGACGACAGTGGCGCCGCCTCGAAGCTCGCGGAAGTTTCCACCGACGCGCGGCCGACGCCCGCCTATTCGCCGATCGTCCTCGCCGGCCTCGTCCGCATTCTCGAATTTCTGCTGATCGCGGCGTCCGGCTTCGCCGTGCATCGGCTGCATGTCGCGCCCGCCTATGGCTATGCGATCGAATATTTCATCGTCATCCCCGGCATGGCGCTGCTCGCCATCCTCGCCTGGCAGGCGCTCGATCTCTACACGCCCGCGGCCTTCCGCTCGCCGATCGGCCATGGGCTGAAGCTCGCCGGCGGCTGGACGCTGGTCTTTCTCGGCGCCCTCGCGGCGATCTTCTTTTTAAAGCTCGACAACGCCCTGTCGCGCGTCTGGCTGCTCGGCTGGTACGCGGGCGGGCTCGGCGTATTGGCGGCGGAGCGCTTCGCCGTCGCCGCGATCGTGCGCGCGCTGACGCAGCAGGGCAAGCTCGACCGCCGCACCGTGATCGTCGGCGGCGGCCCCGCGGCCGAGCCGGTGCTGCGCGATCTCGCCGCCGCCCAGCAGGACAGCGATCTGCGCATTCTGGGAATATTCGACGATCGCCGTGACGATCGCTCGCCGGACGTCGTCGCCGGCTATCCCAAGCTCGGCACGATCGACGACCTCGTCGAATTCGCGCGCCACACGCGCCTCGATCTCGTCATCTTCACCCTGCCGATCTCGGCGGAGGCGCGGCTTTTGCAGATGCTGCGCAAGCTCTGGGTGCTGCCGATCGACATTCGCCTCGCCGCTCACACCAACAAGCTGCGCTTCCGCCCGCGCTCCTATTCCTATATCGGCAATGTTCCGGTGCTGGACGTCTTCGACAAGCCCATCGCCGATTGGGACGTGCTGATCAAAGCCGCCTTCGACAGAATCGTCGGCGCGATCTGCCTCCTCCTCTTCGCGCCGGTAATGGCGGCGGTGGCGCTCGCGATCAAGCTCGACTCGCGCGGCCCGGTGCTGTTCCGCCAGACGCGCTACGGCTTCAACAATGAGCGGATCGAGGTCTACAAGTTCCGCTCCATGTATGCGGACAAGCTCGATCCGGCCGCGGCCAGGCTCGTCACCAAGGACGATCCGCGCGTGACCCGCGTCGGCCGCTTCATCCGCAAGACCTCGCTCGACGAGCTGCCGCAGCTCTTCAATGTCGTGTTCAAGGGCAATCTGTCGCTGGTCGGCCCCCGCCCGCACGCCATGCACGCCAGAGCGGCCGAGCATCTCTACGACGAGGTCGTCGACGGCTATTTCGCCCGCCATCGCGTGAAGCCCGGCCTCACCGGCTGGGCGCAGATCAATGGTTGGCGCGGCGAAACCGACACGCCGGAGAAGATCCAGAAGCGCGTCGAATGCGACCTCTTCTACATCGAGAATTGGTCGATTCTGCTCGACATCTACATTCTCGCGCTCACGCCGATCGCTCTGCTGAAGACCGAGAACGCCTATTGACGCGGGGCGCCTCGCGACGGCGACGCTCCCGCCCTCCTTGGCCGCCGCTCCTCGCTATGCGAGCCTGATCATACGGATTTTCGGCTGGTTGCTTCACAAACAGGGGCGTCATCGCGAGCCGTAGGCGAAGCGATCCAGCGCCGTAGGGCGGCTCCTGGATCGCTTCGTCGCTCCGTTCGTCGCGATGACGCGCGAACAGATCGACCGGAAATCGTCTCGTTTGATCCATCCCGCGCCCAGGCCTATCCTGGCTTACGCCAACGAGCGCGGATTCGGTTCCGGAACGCTGCCGCTCGCGACTTCGTCCAGAACATTAACATGAACAGAATTAATCAGATTCTGCTTATGTTTGCATAGAGTTTCTAATGAAACGCTCGAGCCTTCTCATCGTCGCTCTCGGCGCGCTCCAAGGCGCCGCCGGCGTCGCGCTCGCCGCCGCTGCGGCGCATATTTCGAGCGCCGCCGATCTCGACACGGCGAGCCGCTTCCTCATGATTCACGCCGCGGCCGCGCTCGGGCTCGCCGCTCTGCTCGCGGCCGAGCCGCCGCTCGCGCGCTGGCTCGCGGGCGTGAGCTTTGCGCTCGTCGCCGGCGTCGCGCTGTTTTCCGCCGACCTCGCCTTTCGGACCTTTGCCGGCGTCCGGCTGTTTCCCTATGCGGCGCCGATCGGCGGCTCGCTGACCATCGCGAGCTGGCTCGCCTTGGGCCTCTGGGCGCTCGCGGCCCTGCGCGGCCGGTAGAGCGCTTTCCGCTCGAACGGAATCGTTCGAGCGACCAGAATTCGCTCCAAATGAAAAGCTAGAGCAGCTTCGCCGCCGCGGCGGGAGAGGAGACTATCCCGATCTCGACAGGCGCCGGAATCGCTTCCACCATCGCGTTTCATGTCGGGGGCGAAGAAACATTGGCGCGCGGAGGCGCCGGCCGGTCGGCGCGTGCTCGTCGTCGAGGACGAGCCGCTGATCGCGCTCGCGCTCGAGGAGACGCTCGCCGAGCATGGCTTCGCCGTCGTCGCCTGGGCCCGGACCGTCGCCGCCGCATTGCGACACATCGCCGATACGCGGTTCGACGTCGCGCTGCTCGACCTTCGCATCGGCGCCGAGAGCGTGGAGCCGGTCGCCGATCGCCTCGACGCCATCGGCCTTCCTTTCGTCTTCGCGACCGGCTACGGCCGCGCCGCCCTGCCACGGGCGCATTCGGCGAGGCCGATCGTCGAAAAGCCGTTCCACGCCGAGGCGCTGATCGACGCGCTCGCCGCCGCCCGCCGCGCCGCTCGAGAGGCCTGAAGCAAGGGCGGCTTGTCTCTCGCGATCACGCTCCATGTAAGGGGGAGTTGCGTCAAAAACGGGTGCCGCGTCATGTCCTCGCGTAAAAGCGGCGTTCGGGGAAAACCGCCCCGACGTCGCCTGGCCGCCCTCGGCGGCATGGTTCTCGCCGTCGCTCTCTCCTCGGCTTTCGACCTCTCTTCGGCCTCGGCCCAGGATTTCTTCCAGCAATTGTTCGGCGGAGGCGGAGGCGGAGGCTATTCCGACTACGGCGGCGGCTATTACCCGAGCCATCGCCGCCATGCGCGCGCTCATTCGCCGCGCCACTCCCGCGCCGTGCAGGAGCGGCGGGCGGAGCCGCAACCGAGCTCGCGCCACAGAGCCGGCGGAACCGGCGGCGAGCCGGAACGCTCGGTCTATGCCGAGACCGCGAGCGGCGGACGCTCCTACTGCGTGCGCGAATGCGACGGCTATTTCTTCCCCGTCGGCCTCTATTCCAGCGCGAGCGACACGGCGAGCCATCAGCGCGCCTGCGGGCGCCTCTGCCCCGGCGCGCGGACGACGCTCTATGTGATGCGCGGCGGCTCCGACAAGATCGAGGATGCGGTGGCGGCGCGCGGCGGCGGCGCCTATGCGCGGCTCTTGGCCTCGCTCCAGCGCAAGGGCGATGGAGAGAAGGACAAGGACTGCTCGTGCCATGCGGGCCGGGTCCAGGAGAGCGCGATCGAGGCCATCTATCTCGATCCGACTCTGAGACGCGGCGACGCCGTGATGACGGCTCATGGCGTCGAAATCTTCCACGGCGCCAGCCGCTATCCCTATGCGAAGAGCGACTTCCGTCCGCTCGCCCGCTCCCCGGACCTCGACGAGCCGGTCCGTCGCCGCCTTGCCGCATTGGAGCGCGCCAGCAAGCATGGACGCGGGTCCGCGGAACGTCGCGCCGCGCGGCCGCTCGACGAGCATCGCAGCCAGACCTCCCGCCCGCGCGAGTGAGGCGCAAGAGCATTTCCGGCCGAAGTGGACGCCGGTTCGCCGTCGGAAACTCGGAAAGACTCTCGGTCAGTCCGGCCGCTCCTCCTCCGCCTCCTGCTCGGCGCCGGCCGCCGCGCGCCTGGTCCGCCGTTTGGGCGGCCGCGACCACGGGCGGTCCTCGTTCGGGCCGCGCGCCATGCGCCATTCCACCGTCTCGCCGGCGAGGCGCAAGGTCACCGCGCCGGTCTCGGCGAGCTTGCGGCGGTCGATGAGGATCGGCGCGCCGCAGCCCTCGGGCGCATAGAAGGGCGCGATGACGATGGCGGCGCGGGCGCAATCCTCGATCAGCGCCTTGCGATCCGTCACCAATGCGACGGCGCGGCCGTCGACCGCTCTCGCCACACAGCCGAGCTCGTCGCAGGCGACGCCGCCGCGCGCGTCGGCCGGCGCGCGCGCATCGGCGTCGGCGCGCAGCCATTGCTCGCCGACGAAGGAGAGCCGCCCGCGGCCGAGCAGAGCGAGCTCGCCCGAAGCGAGCCGCAGCGCCGCGGCGTCGCCGCCGGGTGCGACGGCGAGATCGAATCCCTCGCCATTGGCCGCGCCGAAGAGGCCGAGCGCCGCAAAGGGAACGGCCATCGCCCGAAAGAGCCAGGTCCGCCACAGAACGAGCGACAGGACCGCGAGCGCCAGAAAGACGATCGCGAGAGGCGCGAAGCTCTTGACCGGCAGGCTCGCCCCCGGCGCGGCGGCGATCAGCCGCGCGATCGCCGTCACGAGGTCGATGCCGAAGCCGACATAGCGCCAGACCGGGCCGTCGAGGCCGAAAGGATAGAGGAAGGCGCCGACGAGCGCGCCCGGCACGGCGAAGAATTCGATGATGGCGAGCGTCAGCGGATTGCCGATCAGCACATAAGGGCTCAATTCGTGGAAATCGCCGGCCATGAAGGAGGCCGTCGCGGAAGTAGCGCAGAGCGTCGCGAAAATCGGCGCCGCCGGCCCATGCAGCAGCAGCTCGGCGGCGCTCTCGCGCCATCTGTCGAAACGGGAGGGCGACTTGCCGAAAGCCTGCGGCGCGCGGCGCCGCTCGATCGATGCGCCGCGCGCCTCATAGACGGCGACGAGCGCCGCCACCGCGGCGAAGGAGAGCTGAAAGCTCGCGCCCAGCAGCGCCTCCGGCTGGAAGGCGACGATGAAGACGACGGCGAGCGCGAGATTGCGCATCGACAGCGACGGCCGGTCGAACAGGACGGCGACGAGCATGATCGTCGTCATGACGAGCGCGCGCTCCGTGCCGACGCGCGAGCCCGTGCCGATGTCGTAGAGGACGGCGCCGACAATGGCGAGCGCCGCCGCCCATTTCTTGATCGGATAATTCAGCGCCAGCGTGCGCGAGAGCGCCAGCAGCCGCCGCAATCCGACGAAGAAAATGCCGGCGACGAGCGTCATCTGCACGCCGGATATGGTGATGATATGGAATATGCCGGCGCGGCGGATGAGCTCCTTGGCCTCCTCGCTCAGAAAATCGCGCTTTCCCGTCACCATTGCGGCGGCGATGGCGCCGGTGTCGCCGCCGAGCGCGCGATAGACCCGCGCGGCGAGATCGTTGCGCAGCCGATCGACGGCGGCGAAGAAGCGCAGCGGCCAGGGCGCGGGATCGGGCGGCGGCATGATCTCGACGCGGCCGAGCGCATTGCCCACCCCGCCGAGCCCGGCGAAAAAAGCGTCGCGCGAAAAATCATAGCCGCCCGGCAGAGCGGCGTGCGCCGGCGGCAGCAGGCGCGCCTTGAGGCCGATGAAATCGCCGGCCGCGAATTTCGCGTCGCCGCGTGTCGTCAGCCGGACGCGGCGCGGAACGACGTCCGCGGGCAATCCTTCGGCGCTCGCGACGCGCAGGATGAAGCGCGCGCCATTGGGGCGCGGATCGAGCTCCTCCACGAAGCCGGTCAGAAATCCGACGCCCGCGCGCGAGACGATCGGCGCGTCGACGCGCGCGGCGCGCCAGACGGCGGAGAAAAACCCGCCGGCGACGCAGGCGAGCACGAGAAACAGGGCCTGCGCGCGGCGATGCGATCGCGCGGCGAAAGCGAGAGCCGCGAAAATGGCGAAGGCGCCCGCCGAAAAGGCGAAGGACGGTTCGCGATCGGCGGCGAAATAGAGAAGAACGCCCGCGCCCGCCGCGACCGGCAGCCACAAAAAGGGACGCCGGAGCGCGATCTCTTCCTCGAGCGCCGCGCGGGCGGCTGCGGCGAGAGACGCGAATAGGGCCGAAAAGGCGGGGCGGAAGACGCCCCTCGCCCGATCGGCCGCGCCGGCGACGGCTTTCGCGCTCCAACTCAAAAGGGCCTCGGATCGGACAGCTCGAATGAAGTCGAGCCCATGCTATATCCGAAACCGGCGCCCGCGCGAGCGCCGCGACGTCAAAAGCGCGTCGTCAGCTCGGTCAGCCATTGCGGCGAAGCGGCGACGAGCGCCGCCTCGAGCGGCCTGTCGAGCCCGGTCGCGATCAGCAGGCCGATGGAGGCGAGCGCCGCGCCGAGCGCGCCCTTGCCCCATTTGCCGCCGACGAGCAGCGAATGACGCAGCCGCGTCGAAAGGCTGCGCGACGCCGCGCCGAGCGCGACGAGCGGCAGGCCGGCGCCGAGACCGAAGAAGGCCATCACCAGGGCGACCTCTCCGAGATTCCGGCCCTGCGCGGCGAGCAGCGAGGCGGCGCCCAGCGTCGGGCCGGCGCAAGGGCTCCACACAGCGCCGAGCAGCAGGCCGAGGCCGAACTGGCCGCGCAGCCCTTGCGTCGAGAAGCCGGAAAAGCGGCGCTCGATCCAATCGGCCACGGGACCGCCCGCGGCGGCGAGCCGCACTTGCAGCGCCGGCGTCGCCAGCAGCACGCCGAGCGCGATCATCAGCAGCGCCGCGCCAAAGCGCAGCGCGTCGCCGTCGATCCCCGCTCCGAAGCCGATCAGCGCCAGGAACAGGCCGATGGCGACGAAGGAAGCGGCGACGCCGACGGAGAGCGCCGCCGGTCCCATTTTGTGCTCGGAGGCCGCGGCGCCGAGGATGATCGGCAGCAACGGCAGCACGCAGGGCGAGAGAATGGAGAAGAGGCCCGCCAGAAAGGCGAGCCCCGCTCCGGTGAAGTCCGCCGCCATCACAACGCCTTGTCGAGCAGAGCCGCGATCGAGGCCGCATTGGTGTCGCCGGTCGAGCGGCCGGTCTCGTTCTTGCCCTTGAAGACGATGAGCGTGCTCTGCGTGGTCGCGTGGAAATTGCGCACGGCGTCCTTCTGGCTGTCGAAATCGACACGGAACACTTGCAGCGCCCCGAACTTGCCGTCGCTCTCGAGCTTCTCGAGGATCGGCTGCTGCGCCTTGCAGGTGGGGCACCAGGGCGCGTGAATATCGACGAGGATCGGCTTGCCGGCGGCCTGCGCCGCCTCGAAGGCCTGCGGCGTGAAAGCGTGTTTCTCGGCGGCGAGCAGCGGCGTCGCGAGGAGCGCGGCGGAAAAAAGCGCGGCGGCGAAGCGTGGCGACATGGGTGAAATCCTCTTCGGTCGGCTCCACGGGGAGCAAGCGGCGGCGGAACGGAAATCGCCCGCCGTCGTTCACCTCTACGCGCGCGAGCCGCCCTATGTTACGCGCGGCGATCGATCGCTGAAGCGCGAGAGCGAAAAGCGACGGCCGCTCGCCGCGTCCTCACGCTGCGGCGGCTCCGAGGAGCGGTCTCGAAGCACGAGGGCGGCGTGACGCTTTCCTCATCCTGAGGAGCCGGCGCAGCCGGCGTCTCGAAGGACGAGGAAAGCGCCTGCCGAGTCCCGGCCCCCTCCCCCGCGGTTCCCCCCCGGCCCGCAGCGTGCTAGACGGGCCTCCTCTTTAAGATTCCCCAGGACCCTCCGCCGCGCTCATGTCTCAAGTCGTCACGCGCTTCGCCCCCTCTCCCACCGGCTTCCTCCATATCGGCGGCGCGCGCACGGCGCTGTTCAACTGGCTCTACGCCAAGCGCCACGGCGGGCGCTTCCTGTTGCGCATAGAAGACACCGACCGCGAGCGCTCCACCGAGGCGGCGATCGACGCCATTCTCGACGGAATGCGCTGGCTCGGCCTCGATTGGGACGGCGACGTCATTTATCAATTCGCGCGCGCCCCGCGCCATCGCGAGATCGCCGAGGAGCTGCTCGCCAAAGGCAAGGCCTATCGCTGCTACGCCAGCGCGCAGGAGCTGGAGGAGATGCGCGAGACCGCGCGCGCCGCGGGGCGCCCGCCCCGCTATGACGGGCGCTGGCGCGACCGCGATCCCTCCGAGGCGCCGGCGGGCGTCGCGCCGGTCATTCGGCTGAAAACCCCGCAAGAGGGCGAGACGGTCATCGAGGACGCGGTGCAGGGCCGCGTCGTCTTTCCGAATAAGGATATCGACGATTTCGTGCTGCTGCGCTCGGATGGCGCGCCCACCTATATGCTCGCCGTCGTCGTCGACGATCACGATATGGGCGTGACGCAGATCATCCGCGGCGACGACCATTTGACCAACGCCGCGCGGCAAAAGCACATTTATGACGCGCTCGGCTGGGAGCCGCCCAAGCTCGCCCATATTCCGCTCATTCACGGGCCGGACGGCGCCAAGCTTTCGAAGCGCCATGGCGCGCTCGGCGTCGACGCCTATCGCGCCATGGGCTATCTGCCGGCGGCGCTGCGCAATTATCTGCTGCGATTGGGCTGGAGCCAGGGCGACCGCGAGTTCTTTTCCACGCGAGAGATGATCGAGGCTTTCGATCTCGAGAGCATTCATCGCTCGCCGGCGCGCTTCGACTTCGCGAAGCTCGAGAATATGAACGGCCATTATCTGCGCAGCGGCGACGACTCCGAGCTGCTCGACGGGCTCGTCGCGACGCTGCCCTATCTCGAGGGCGGCGCGGCGCTCGCCGCCAAGCTCGACGAGACGCGCAAGGCGCAGCTCGCCGCCGCCATGCCCGGCCTCAAGGCGCGCGCCAAGACGCTCAACGAGCTCGTCGACGGCGCGGGCTTTCTCTTCGCCGAGCGGCCGCTCGCGCTCGACGCCAAGGCGGCCGCGCTGTTGTCGCCGGCCGCGCGCGCGCATCTTTCCGCGCTGACCGAAAAGCTCGCCGCGCTCGAGGAGTGGAGCGCCGCGGCGACGGAGAATGTCGTGCGCGAGACCGCGGCCGCGCTCGGCGTGAAGCTCGGCGATCTCGCGCAACCTCTGCGCGCTGCGCTCACCGGACGCACGACCTCGCCCGGCATTTTCGACGTGCTGGCGATCCTCGGCCGCGACGAGAGTCTCGCCCGTCTGCGCGATCAGGCGCGACCCGCTTGAACGGCCTGCGTGGGATGCTATAGTTTGTGCAACGCACAAACGGGTCTTCTGCTCGACCATTTGCGCCGCACCACTCGCGCGTCGTATCGCGCGCGAACCCCGACGCGGCGCGTCGACCGGCGCCTTCCGCCGGACAGCGCAGGAGGAGTTTGAATTTTCAGAGCGCGTTTCGTTCGATCGGGAGACGCCTCGGTCCGTCGGCGCATCAGCGCCGGGCGTTCGAACGAAAGTCGTTTCCGCATCCGGGCTAATCGAAACGCGGCTCGGGCGCGGCGCAAAATCTCCTGCGGCGTTTCGCCGGAAGCCGCGAATTGCGCGGATAACGCGAGAAGGTGGGGCCATGACGAAAAACGAAGCGTCCTTTCAGGCCGGCGACAAATCCGTGAGCCTTCCGATCATGGAAGGCACGATCGGCCCCAGCGTCGCCGACATTCGCAAGCTCTACAACGACACGGGCATGTTCACCTATGACCCGGGCTTCACCTCGACGGCGAGCTGCGAGTCGAAGATCACCTATATCGACGGCGACGAGGGCGTGCTGCTCTATCGCGGCTATCCGATCGACCAGCTCGCCGAGCACGGCGATTTTCTCGAGACCTGCTATCTGCTGCTCTACGGCGAATTGCCGACGGCGACGCAAAAGGCCGACTTCGACTATCGCATCACGCGCCACACCATGGTGCATGAGCAGATGGCGCGCTTCTTCCAGGGCTTCCGCCGCGACGCGCATCCGATGGCGGTGATGGTGGCGTCGGTCGGCGCGCTCTCGGCCTTCTATCACGACTCGACCAATATCGCCGATCCGGTCGAGCGCATGGTCGCCTCGACGCGCATGATCGCGAAGATTCCGACGCTCGCGGCCATGGCCTATAAATATTCGATCGGCCAGCCCTTCGTCTATCCGAAGAACGACCTCGACTATACGTCGAATTTCCTGCGCATGTGCTTCGCCGTGCCTTGCGAGGAATATAAGGTCAATCCGGTGATGTCGCGCGCGCTCGACCGCTTCTTCATCCTGCACGCCGATCACGAGCAGAACGCCTCCACCTCCACCGTGCGTCTCGCCGGCTCCTCGGGCGCCAATCCCTTCGCCTGCGTCGCGGCGGGCATCGCCTCGCTGTGGGGCCCGGCGCATGGCGGCGCCAATGAGGCGGTGCTGAAGATGCTCGCCGAGATCGGCGCGCCGGAGCGCATTCCGATCTATGTCGCCAAGGCCAAGGACAAGAACGATGCGTTCCGCCTCATGGGCTTCGGCCATCGCGTCTACAAGAACTACGATCCGCGCGCGAAGATCATGCAGCGCACGACGCGCGAGGTCTTGGCCGAGCTCGGCGTCAAGGACGATCTGCTCGATGTGGCGATCGAGCTCGAGCGCATCGCGCTGCACGATGAATATTTCATCGAGAAGAAGCTCTATCCCAATATCGACTTCTATTCCGGCATCACGCTGAAGGCGATGGGCCTGCCGACGACCATGTTCACCGTGCTCTTCGCGGTGGCGCGCACGGTCGGCTGGATCGCGCAATGGAAGGAGATGATCGAGGATCCGGGCTCCAAGATCGGCCGTCCGCGCCAGCTCTACACGGGCGAGAAGCAGCGCGACTACCTGCCCATGTCGAAGCGCTGATCCTTTGTGGCCTTCGTGTCTTTGTGGTCGAGAAAACCACGAAGACACGAAGACCGCGAAGCATTGTGCGCCAACGCACAGCCGCCCGCCCCCGCTCCCCTCATTCTCCGCGCATGAACGGCAGGGAGACGGAGATGATCGAGACGGGTTCTTACGAATTGCTCTCATTCGAGGAGGCGCTCGGCAGGCTGCGCTTCGATCGCGAGATCAGCCTCGGCCTCGTCGATCTCTCCTCTTTCCGCATCGCCTATTGCGCGCGCGATTTCGTCCATATCGGCGACATGGAGCTCCACCAATGGATGTGGCGCGACAAAATCGCCGGCCTCGTCGTCGACGGCGACATGTCGATCCACGGCGATCTCATGGACGATTCCTTCGACGGCGCGGCGGCTTTCGTGCTCGCGCGCGGCAATCTTCGCGCGCGCGCCGTGACGCTCGGCGGCGCGGAGGTCGTCGTGCGCGGCGATATGCGCGCGGAAGGACCCGTCTTCAATAATTCGAGCGCCGGCCGCTGCGAGATCGGCGGCTCGCTCTTCGCCAGCCATTTGGTGACGGACGATCATGCGACCGTCGTCGCCGGACGCGCGCCCGCGCATTCCTTCGCGCTCGGCTATGTCGATCCGACGATGAGCGAGAAGCTACGCCCGGTGAACTCTTATCTGGACATTCTGACGCCCGAGGCGGCGGCGGAGTTGCTCGACGCGCGACGCGGCGCCGGGCCAAAGGTCGTCGTCCGCATCCTCACGGCGATTCGCGCCGGCCGCTCGATCCTGCGCGACTGAACGCATGTTCCCGAAAAGTGTGAAGCGGTTTTCGGAAAAGAACAGGCGCATTTGGACATGATTCGTCCGAATGCGCTCCGAACGTCGGAAGCGCGAGCGAGCCCGACTCGAAAAAGACATGTTCGTCGCCGCCAATGGCGACGTTCGCTTCTCGATTCGAGCTGCTTTTTCATCGACCCCGAGCGTTTTCGTCGCCCGCGTTTCATTCGCCGATTTTTTAGCCCTGAGCGAATCGCAGCGTCGCGTCTCTGGCGATTCGCGTTTGATCGGATCAAACGTCATGAGCGAGACGCCTCCGCCCCGCCAGCGGCCCAATCCCCCGCGCCCCCAGGCGCCGCCTGTGAACTCCGTCGTCGCCGCCGCGGTGACGGCGCGCGATTTGGACGAGCGCCGCAAATTCGTATTAGAAGCCGAACGCGATCAGAAGATCACGAAGCGGCAGACGAGACGAAGCGGGGGAAAACGATGGGGGCAGTGAACGACTTGCTGCGGAACGATTCGCCGCGGAACGAGGCGAGCGCCCCCGACGCTCGGCGTTCATGGGACGAGGTGGAAGCGCGATATCGCGAGGAATGCGCGGCGATGCTGCGCGACGCGCGTCGTCACTTCGCGCAGCGCGCGGCGCGCGAGCAGACGACGATCGAAAATGTGCTCGCCGTCTTCGAGCGCGATTTCGACGCCTGGCTCGATCGCGAGAGCCGCGGAATCTCCTCCCCCAAGCCGAGCCTCGCCACGCTGTTCGAGATCTGGCTGGAGCGCGGCGCGCGCCGTTTCGACTCCCCGAGCGCGTCGCCGGAAACGAGCCTGCGGCAAGAGGCTGCGGCCGAGGCGCAGGCGCTCGCGCTGCAGCAGCGGCTCGACGAGGAGAGCGGGCGCATTCAGGAATTGGAGCGCCGCCTCGCCGACGCCGAAAGCCGCGAAGGACGCCGCGCGACGGAGACAACGGCCGCGCTCGCCGCCGCATCGCCCGCGCTCGCTACGGCGGCGCCGGCGGCGCGACGCCCGCGCCTCGGCGCGGCCCTTTTCACGACGCTCGTCATTCTCGCAGCGCTCTTCGGAGCGGCGCAATGGGCGCGACATTCGCAGGCGACGCCTCCAGAATTGCGCGCGGCGCTGGCGCGGCTCGACGGTTTCGCGGCCGAGGCGGAAACGCGCGCGCGCGCGGCGCTCGGCCGGCTCGCGGCGAGCCACGCCCGCGAGGACGCGCTCGAAACGCTTCTCGCCGAGCACAAGGAGCATGTGATCGCGCGAGCGGTCGCCGCCGATCCGCAACTCGCCCGGGCCAAGATCGAGGCGATCGCGCCGAGGCAAAATGAGCCCGTAACGCCGCCGCCGGCGCCGACGATCGCCGCCCCGCCCGAGGCCGCGGCGCTCGAAACGCCGCCGACGCCCGCGCCGCAGGAGGAAGCCGAGCCGCTTCCCCCCGCCATCATCGGCCCGAAGCCCGCGGCCTTTCGAAGCTTCGACAATCGCGACATCACAGGGGCCGCCCTCGCCACTCTGCGCAAGCTCGATCAGCCCGCCTGCGTCGCCGCCTGCCGCAACCGCGCCGATTGCGCCGGCTATTCCTTCGACCGATGGAATCGCATCTGCCGCTTGAAGACGAATATCGGCGCCTTCAAGCTCAATCCGCGCATGACGAGCGGATTGCGCGACGTCGCACGCATTCCGCGCGCGCCCTCCGGCGCGCTCTCCATTGAGCGCTACCCGTCCAAGGCCTTTCCGGGCGCCGGCTACAAGACGGCGACGGCGGAGGGGCCCGAGGCCTGCGAGACCGCCTGCCGCGAGGAGGAGGCCTGCATCGCCTTCACCTTCCGTCTCGACGAAGGCGCCTGCCATTTGTTCAAGACGACGGGAGAATATTTCTCGAACGAGCTCGCCGACAGCGGCGGCAAGCGCCAGGACTGACGGCTGAGCAAATATTTTCACCCTGTTTCGAGCGCGATCTTGCCGTTCTACTCGCCCGTCGCAATCCGCGGCTGCGCAAAAGCGACATCGGCATATCCCCTATGGGGGATGCCGGAAGGTCTGAGCTCGGTTACCCATCAAGTATTGTTGGATCTGTTTTTTAGAGCGTTTCCAGCCGAAGTGGACGCCGGTTCGGCGTCGGAAACGCGTGAAAACAACCCGCGGTCCGCACGTTGCCTCGCCGCCATATGGGCGAGCACGCGTTCGGCGGCGCGGGCGCTGGGGCTGCGGCCTTCCGCCAGCATGAGCGCGCGCACGCGGGCGAGGCCGGCCGTCTGCGCCGCGCGCGCCGCGCCGCCTCGGATGAGCGGCTCCAGCGCCAGAGCCAGCGCCTGCGGCGTCGCCCGTCCCTGTAGGAACTCGGGAACCAGCCTTTCGCCGAGCACGAGATTGGGCAGCACGATGCTGTCCACGCTCACCAGCGCGCGCAGCGGCCATTCGACGGCCGCGACCTTATAGGCGACCGCCATGGGAACGCCGGCGAGCGCCAGTTCCAAAGTCGCCGCGCCCGATGCGACGAGCGCCGCGCGCGCCCGGCGAAACGCGGCCGGCTTCTCCTCTTGCGTCAGCAGTCGCGGAGGAGCCGCCCATGCCTCCAGATTTCGCTCGATCTCCGCGGCGACATGGGGCACGACCGGCAAAGCGAGATCGAAGGAAGGGCATCGTTCGCGCAGAAGCGCGAGCGCCTCGCCGAAGACCGGCGTCAGCCGCGCGACCTCGGCGCGGCGCGAGCCAGGGAGGACGAGGACGAGCGGCGGCTCCGCCTCACGCGCCGCCAGATCGGCGGAGGACGGCGTGAGACTATCGAGACAGTCGAGCAACGGGTGGCCGACATAGGAACAGGCGGGGCCGCCGAGCCGCTCATGCGCCGCCGGCTCGAAGGGCAGCAGCGCCAGCACCTCGTCGACATAGGCTCGCATCGCCCGCGCCCGGCCAGGCCGCCAGGCCCAGACGGTCGGGCTCACATAATCGACGATCGGCAGAGCGGGCCGCGCGCGACGCACCCGACGCGCGACGCGATGGGTGAAGTCCGGCGCGTCGATCAGCACGAGGCAATCGGCCTCCGCCTCGAGCGCCGCCCGCGCCGTTCGCTCGATGCGCTCCAGCAAGAGCGGCAGACGGCGCAGCACCGGAACGAGACCCATGACGGCGATCTCGGCGAGCGGAAACAGGCTCGCCAGCCCTTCGCGCGCCATCGCCTCGCCGCCGACGCCGGAAAAGCGCATGTCGGGCCGCTCGGCGCGCAGCGCGCGCATCAGCAATGCGCCCAGCAGATCGCCCGAGGCTTCCCCGGCGACGAGAAAGACATGGGGCGGCTTCTCCACCGGCCCTACCCCCGCCCGGGACGCGGCGCGCAGAGCGGACGCGCCCGCTCGGCCCGCAGAAAGTCGAGCACCGCCTCGACATCCTCGACGCCGGCGAAATCCCGCGCGACCGTCTCGATTCGCTGCGCCAGCACTTGCGAGCCGGCCTGCGACGGAAACAGCCGGCGGAACGCCGCGCGCAGCACGGCGAGGCGCGAGTCGGCGAAGCCGCGCCGGCGCAGGCCGACGAGATTGAGCCCGAACAAATGCGCGCGATTGCCGCCCGCCAGGCCGAAGGGAACGAGATCGCCCTCGAGCCCCGAGAGCCCGGCGACGAAAGCCTGCGCGCCGATGCAAACGCGCTGATGCACCACTGTCGCGCCGCCGATCGCCGCGTGATCGCCGATGCGCACATGGCCGCCGAGCAGCACATTGTTGGAGAGCACCACGCCGTCGCCGATGCGGCAGTCATGGCCGACATGGGAATAGGCGAGGAAGGCGCAATCGTCGCCGATGCGCGTCTCGCCGCCGTCGGCCGGAGTCCCGGCGTTGATGGTGACGCCCTCGCGCACGACGCAGCGGCGGCCGATGACGAGCGCGCCGGCCTGCCCTTTCGACTTCAGATCCTGCGCCGGCGCGCCGAGCGAGGCGAAGGGATGGATTTCCGCATCCGCGCCGATGCGCGCGCGCCCCGAAAGGACGACATGCGAGACGAGGCGCGACCGATCGCCGAGCTCGATCTCCGCCCCTATGTGGCAGAAAGGGCCGACGACGACGCCGTCGCCGAGGCGCGCGCCGTCCTCGACGACGGCCGATGGGTGGATGCGCGCGCTCGAGGTCATGAGGCCCGTCCGGGCGTGGCGGCGGCTCTCAGCCGCCGATCATCACGCTGAGCTCCGCCTCGCAGACGAGCGTCCCGTCGACCAGCGCCCGGCCGGCATACCAATAAATGTCGCGCTTGCGCGCCTTTTTGGTCATGTGCAGCTCGACGCGGTCTCCGGGTGTGACCGGGCGACGGAACTTCGCTTTATCGATCGTGGTGAAAAACACTTTTCGCGTCGAGCCGCGCGGCTGCGAACGCGCGGCGATGACGCCTGCCGTCTGCGCCATCGCCTCCACCAGCAGCACGCCCGGAAACACCGGATTCTCCGGAAAATGACCCTGAAACTGCGGCTCGTTGAACGTGACGTTCTTGATGCCGACGCCGCTCTCGTCGCCGCGAATATCGACGACGCGATCGACGAGAAGCAGCGGATAGCGGTGCGGCAGCAGCTCCAAAATCTGGTGGACGCCAAGGGATTCCGGCGCTTGCGCCGAGGTTTCTTCGTTCATCTTCTTTCCTCCCCTGCGGGCCCGTTCGTCTCTTTCGCCGGGCCGTCTCTCATTGGTCGCGGCGTCACTCGCCGCTTTCGTTTTTCTCGCGTCGCGCCTTGCGGTCGAGCCACAGCTCGCCGCGCAAATGGCGACGCGCCGGACGCGCCGGAGCGCCGCTCCAGCGGGCGCCGGCGGGCGCATCGCGCGTCACTCCGGATTTGGCGGCGATCTGCGCGCCTTCGCCGACGCCGAGATGGCCGCCGATGGCGGACTGGCCGCCCAGCGCCACGAAATCGCCGAGCTCGCAGGAGCCGGCGAGACCCGATTGCGCGACGATGACGCAGCCGCGCCCGATGACGACGTTGTGGCCGATCTGGACCAGATTGTCGATTTTGGTCCCTTCGCCGACGATGGTGTCGCGCGTCGCGCCACGGTCGATCGTCGTATTGGCGCCGATCTCGACATCGTCCTGCACGATGACGCGGCCGATCTGCGGCGCTTTCACATGGCCTTGCCGAGAGAGGGCGAAACCGAAGCCGTCCTGCCCGAGCCGCGCGCCGGGATGGATGATGACCCGATCGCCGACGAGCGCGCAGAGAATGCTGGCGCTGGCGCCCACCGAGCAGTCGCGGCCGATTCGCACATTCGGGCCGATCACGGCGTGCGAGCCGATGACGCTGCCCGAGCCGATTTCCGCGCCTGGACCAATGACGGCGCCCGGGTCGACGGTCACGCCCGGCTCGAGCCGCGCCGTCGGGTGAATGAGCGCGCCCGGCGAGACGCCGCTCGCCGCGAACAGCGACTGCGGCCTGAGGGAATCGGGAAAGAGCCGCGCCATCACTTTGGCCATTGCTCTGTGCGGCTCGGAGGTCACGAGACCGATGACGCCGCTCGGCAGAGCGTCGAGATCGCGCTCGCGCAGGAGACAGGCGGTCGCGCGGCAGAGCCTCAGCGCCGCAGCGTAGCGTCTCTTGTCATAGAAGGCGAGCTCGCCCGGCCGCGCCAGATCGAGCGGGGCCACGCCGATGATGACCTCCGCCTCGCCGGAGCCGATGGCGTGAATGCGCGCGCCCGCGATCTCGGCGACATCGAGCAGCGTCAGCGGCCGGTCGAGCCGGAAAAAACCAGCGGCGCTCATGCCGCGCACCTCCCGAATGGTCGCGCCCGGCGCCGCCGGGACGAGAGGGGCGAAGAAGCCGCCCTCTTGTCCCGCCTGGCGACCATCGGGGGCGCTCTCGACGAAACGATCCCCGAGAGGCGGGTCTCGCCGCTCGGGGATCGCAAATTCTAGTCGCTGCGTCGTCGGCGCGCCAGCGGCGCGCGGTCAGAAATTCGTGCCGCCGGAGAAGCGGAAGCGCTGCGTTATGTCGCCATAGGCCTTGGACAGCACCACCGCATAGTCGAAGCGGATCGGCCCGAGCGGCGATTGCCATAGCGCCGAAGCGCCGACCGAGGAGCGGATCTGCGCCGCATCGCCC
>Ga0265297_10006094_pt1 | contig 17787 bp, 19 predicted proteins | sample Munlanlwell13791_FD_192502 | JGI IMG/M metagenome (GOLD analysis project Ga0265297, IMG submission 192502) | Leachate microbial communities from a municipal landfill in Southern Ontario, Canada - Leachate well 137-91 | ecosystem: Engineered > Solid waste > Landfill > Unclassified | place...
GCAACAAAAAGAAAAGTTGCTATAATATGTTCAGATCTAGGTTTGAAAAGACAAAATAGGTACTACTACTTAAAGGAGTTACGGAATGAGTCAGATGCAAAAGATAGCCTCTAGTGCTAGAGGCCGGCTAGTTGGTTCACAGGAAGAGCTACTAAAGATAGCTACCAACCAGTCTCCATTTAAGGAAGAGGTTCTTGACCACTTCCTCTCAGAGGTTGGGTTTAGAACCCGCGAAGAAAATGAATACGAGAGGATGTCGCAAGAGATCTTTAGAACTGCAATAAAGAATCTCCTTAAGTACAGACCATCGGCTCATATCTGGGACGTCAAGCCAGACGCTCCATTTAAGGAAGTTCCTATCTTCATACAAAGCCCAGAAGCTTTTAGAACTACTTTTGAGGAGAAGGCCACTCTCCTATCTGAAGAGTTTGACCACCGGCCAAATATGGAAGGCTTCCGTATTGAGCTGCACAACGTAGGTGGGACCACTACCGGTGGCGAAAGAGTACTACCATCCCTCTCAATGTATGTCTACGAAACAACAGAAGATTTTAATAATCTCATAGTCCCTATAAAGATCTGGGTTCGTTGGAGAACAAACTTCTAGTAGATAAACCCTATCCCCCTGAATAAACTTAGGCTATACTTTCCCTTGGGGGAGTATTGGGTTTAATGATGTCTCAAGAAGATTTGATCCTAGAACTCCACCAAAAGATGATCTTTCTATCTGAGTCTCAAATAAGGACGCATACCTTAGTAGAGCAACTATCTAAAAAAGTAGACGGGATGATATCTACTGAAGATGATAGATATCATGAGTTTAATGACAGTCGCCTCAAAAGTGCCGAGACCGTAGCAGCCGCAAAAGCAGTTGTAGATTCCATGAGAGAAAGATATGAAGAATCGGCAACCCATTGCCCAAACATCGCAGTCAAAGAGACTATAGCTAAAGTAAAAACTCAAGACTGGATGATGAAGGCTATCTTCTCTGCAACCATCATCGCCTTCATTACAGCCGCAGTAGGAACCGTTAACTCGTGTAGCAACTCAGACTCTATAGCTAATGCATCAGACGATAGGTATTCTGTTACGGAGAAGTCAAGATGAGAAACTTCATAAGGTGGATTAAAGAAAAACTCCACAACCTATTGAAAGTATTCTTCTATAAAGACGGGAAGATCTCAAAGACGAGCGTATTCCTTTCTTTGTTTAGCTTTGCTCTTCTAATCATGTGGATCTTCCAAAGTCTGTTTGTCGGGGTAACCTTACTAGGTTGGTGGCTCGTTCCAGAGTTTAACGTTGGTGCAGCTGCTGCTGTAATGTCTATCTTCTCTGCTCTATACATTGTTAATAGAAGTAAGGTAATAGATAGAGTCGGAGAACGTGCCAACACAGCAGAAGTCGCCCGCATTAAAAAAGTAGCAGACGATATAGCTGAGGCAAATGGAGAAGTTCTCCCATCAGATGAAGAGGATAACTAGTGGCTATTGATCCTACCTTTACTGCAGATACTGAGATAAGACTCTTAAAGATAGAGAGGGCAATGACCTCTATTCTTCAGCTTTTAAGGAATGCCATTAACAAAGAACAGATGAATAGACTAACCATAGTCAACCAGCAGAATAGAGCAGCTCTAATTACTAGGATGGATACTTTAGAATCTCAGATTACTCAGCTACAAGAAATGTACGATCAGCTACTTTAGATCGGCATCTACCATCCGCTCTACTAACTCCCTAAACTTTACCTTTGGTTCCCAACCCAATTCTCTCTTAGCCTTAGAGTAATCACCAATAAGAACATTTACTTCGGCCGGGCGATAGAACTCGTGGCTTACTTCTACGTAGTTCCTATAGTCACCAAGTCCAGCATACTCAAAAGCTATCTCACAGAACTCCCGGACAGAATGAGCCTCACCAGTAGCTAGAACAAAGTCATCTGGCTTATTGTGCTCTAGGATCATCTGCATACCACGACAATGATCCTCAGCAATAGCCCAATCTCTCTTGGCGTCTAGATTTCCTAAGAAGAGCTTGTCCTGCTTATGGTTCTTGATAGCCGCCACAGCAAGGGTAATCTTCCTAGTCACAAAGTTGGGACCTCTAGCTCCAGGTTGCTCATGGTTAAATAGAATTCCGTTAGAGGCGAATAGCTTATAGCTCTCCCTGTAGTTTCTAGTAATCCAAAAACCAAACTGCTTAGCTACTCCATAAGGAGAGCGAGGGTGGAACGGAGACTCTTCGTTATATGGCCCACCAGTCAGTCCACCAAAAAGTTCAGAGGTAGCAGCATTATAGAATCTAGTATGAATCCCCGATTCTCTAATAGCTTCAAGACAATTAAGAACGGCCAAACCAGTAACATTAGCCGTAAGGATAGGCTGACTAAAAGAAGTACCTACGTGGCTCATCGAAGCCAGATGATAGAAATAATCAGCCTTGGCAAGCTTACACAGCTTTATAAGAGAGGGAAGATCAGTGATATCACCCTCTACAACCTCTAGATCACAATAGGTTTTAAGACTCTCTGCACATCCAAGATTTGGTGAGTCTGACCGCCGCCGAACAAGACCATAGACCTTCATCCCACGATCAAGAAGTTGGCGGCTGATTACAGAGCCATCTTGGCCGGTTAGTCCAGTTACTATAGCTATTTGATTCATAGTGTAATGGTACTACAAGACAACTAGATTTAGAGGCTAGTGCTCTATATCTTTTATAAATTGGGCTGGGTTTCCGCCAACAACTGTATACGGCTTAACGTCCTTAGTTACAACTGCCCCAGCAGCAACAACGCTATGCTTCCCAATTGTAACGCCTGGACAAATGATTGCTCCAGAACAAATCCAAGCACCAGTCCTAATAGTTACTGGCTTACTTGAGATTGTCTCCTGCCTAGCTCGTCCGAACTTACAGTAGTCATGACTTCCTGTAAGAACCATAACCCGGTGACCAAAGAAAACGTAGTCTTCTATAGTTACTTGATCAAGACAATCAATCAGAGAGCCCCATCCAATAATACAGTTCTCTCCAATTATTGGCTCAAAAGTATTTGGAAGCCCCCTCTGAAACCAGATAACGTCGTCCCCATGTAGCCCAAATGGTTCGTTCATTAGAAGATTACTAAAAACTTAGTAAGTATCTCGACAACGTATTCAATCTGTTCCATCGTTATCTCAGCCGCGATAGGAAGAGATAGACACTCATTACTAAGCTGTTCGCTAACTGGAAGTTCTACAGGCTTAAGATTAGAGAAGCAAGGCTGCTTATGAAGTGGAAGAGGATAGTAAATGGCAGAAGAAACTCCATTATCTTGGAGAAACTTCTTTAGCTCATCTCTCTTACCACCTGGAACTCTTATGGTAAATTGGTTGTAAACATGCTTCCCCCGAATAGTTTTAGGAAGAAGATAAGGGGAATCATTTAGTTTCTCTAGATAGTACTCGGCATGCTTACAACGACCAGCTTCTGCGAGAGGATGATAGCGTAGTTTAACTCTAAGAAGTGCGGCTTGAAGTGCATCTATGCGAAAGTTACCACCTACAAAATCATGGTAATAGGTTTCTCTAGAGCCATGATTCCTAGCCTTTCTCACCTTATCCCCAAGTGCTTTCGTCTGAGTAGCTACTAGACCAGCATCTCCAAACCCACCAAGATTCTTCGACGGAAAGAAAGAGAGACACCCTGTAGTACCTATAGAACAAACCTTCTGTCCACGTAGCTCCGTACCAATTGCTTGAGCGGCATCTTCAATAACAGGAATTCCATCCACTCTAGAAATTGTAAGAAGAGAGTCCATATCAGAACTCTGTCCAAATAAATGGACTGGGATAATAGCGGCAGTTCTTTCTGAGATAAGGTCTTTGACAGAAAGAGGGTCGATTGTCATACAGTCTGGGAGAACATCCGCAAAGACTGGTATCGCTCCAACTCGAGAGATAGCTCCAGCTGTCGCAAAGAAGGTAAAGGCCGGGCAAATAACTTCATCGTTAGGATGAATATCTAAAGCCATTAGAGAGGCAATCAGAGCATCCGTTCCAGAAGATACTCCAACAACATCTGTAGCTCCTAAGTAAGCTGTGTACTCATGCTCAAAAGCTTCTACTTCTTCTCCAAGAATGTACTTTCCGCTAGAAAGCACACGTCTAGAAGCTTCGACAAGTTCTTCCATTATCGAAGCATTTCCAAGCGCAGGATTTAGAAGAGGAACTTTCATAATTGTCTACCAATCTTGATTGGTCTCATATCCTAAATCTATTAACTCTTGGCCCATTACAGATTTGAAGTAGCTCTTCTGATCCTCAGTCCAGTGAGACCAGCGGTTTATAGCGCCAGAACCACCATCTCCAAATGAGCTATTACTCTTTAGACTCCACTCTCGAACTAGCTTTTTGTAGTATTTCCTATCAATCTTTAGTTCACCAAACTCAAGTATCTTGCCAAAGGCATTTAATGGATCTTTTACAATATCCTCAAACGGGAAGACCAGGAACCTACTATCTCCCAACATCGAGAGTACCGAGGCCGCACGTATCTTCCCATACTTACATTCTTGAACGAAAATATCTTCCTTGGATGGTCTGTTTGGATTAAGGTCTCTAGTTCTTGACCACTCAATTGTTGACTCAATCTTACCTCTAGGATCCCTTAGGATGTATACGAATCGCCAGTCATCTTTAGGACCAGGAAGACTATTTAGAAAAGCTGGGCCAGCTTCAAGTCCTATGTAAAATGAATAAACTTCAGGACCATCAACTTGAGCTACCTTAAGAAGATAATCATTTACAAGATGCCCCTTTGGATAGTCCTCATTGTAGTGCGTAGCAACTGGAGTTGTATGAAGGATGTTTGGATTTGGAGCACCTTCAACTGTTTTTTTGCCATCCATTAGCATATGGCGCATAAATGTAGAGCCACTCCTAACAGTAAGAAACACACAAGTTCTCATTTTAGATCTCCCTTTTCCATTGCGAGCAAAGTAGTCTCAAGAACCTTAATAGCCATTTGCCCGTCAGCAACAAAGTCCATCTTACCTGATTCTATAGATAAAACAAAGTTCTCAATCTCTTCACGAAGTGGCTCCTTCTGAAAAGAAGCCTTAGTTTGAAGATGTATCCCATTGTGATTCTTTGCATATTCAACGAGAACAAGCGGCTCGGCAACATTGCTAAAAGACCTTGTCCAAACAAGTGTCTGGGCAATGAGATCCACTTCACAGAAACCATGGGTACCAGTCAAAGCAATCTGACGAATCTTAATAGGAGAGACCCAGTTTGCCTCACAAGTAGCAGACGCTAACCCAAATGACAAAAGAGTTTGAGCTGAGTCTACCACCCCATCTAAACTTCTTCTTTGGTGTGCGAAAATCTTATCTGGCTTCTTACCAAACAGGTCAATCAAAAGACTAAAGTCATGAGTCATTAGGTCAAGAATAATGTTGTCAGCCGAACGCGGGAGACCTCCAACACGTTTAATATTTACAGAGGTAATCTCCCCAAAAACATTCTCATTCATTAAATTCTTTAGTGCGTTAAAGGCTGGGTTGAAAAGTTCAATATATCCGACCCCAAGCAAGACATTCTTTGTCTTAGCAAGTTGTGATAGCCATATTGCGTCTACGATAGTTGTGCATATTGGCTTCTCTACAAGAACATGACATCCAGAAGAAATAGCCTTTGAGGCAATACTAAAGTGAGATGGTGTTGGAGTTGCGACTATTAGAACTAATGGTCTCTCTTTTAAGAGTAACTCATCTACAGACGTGTAAGAGGGAACCCGCCATAAAGACCCAATACTAGAAGCCTGAGCCGGACTGACATCACAGACAGCTTTAAGAATTCCAAGTTCGTGGCATACACGAGCGTGCAGCTTACCCATTACCCCTAATCCCACAACGGCAACTTTCATCCGACTACCTCTCTTAGAAAAGTCTTCATCTGTTCTGCTTCTCGCTCATAATTGATGATATCTCTAAAACGATGAAGAGCTCTTTCTGACCATTTCAGGTTCTCTTCTGGCTCTAACATCTTTCTAATTGCTTTACAGTTAAATTCTCTGGTACCAGCTTCTATATCAAGACATGTTACCCCGGGCTCAAATAGAGCTAAAGCATCACCACCAGTCAGTCTGTGCTGACTCATATTAGTTATAACCGGCCTACCAGAAGCAAACCATCCCATACTACTATGACCAAGACCACCGAATGGTTTAAGATGCCAGCTGATATTGGCCTCTCTCATGGCCTTTGAAACACCATCAGCTCCAGATAGGACTCCATCTGGACAACTAGCCCCATAAGCTTTCATCTCTACGTCAGTGAGCTGGCTCTTATATTCATTATAGATATCTGGATATGGAAGACAGTTAACTACCGAATATAGCTTGCGAGTATTTGGATTGGGCGGCGTATAGAAGAATAGAGCCGGATCAATCTCTTGATGATAAGCGAGAACTCTTTGGCCGGCTACAGCAGTATAAGGAGAGGAATATATAATAGACGGCAACCTTGATCGCTGACCAGCATTCCCAACCTGAGCAAGCATTTTAGCTCTCTTCTGATAGAGAGTTCGAAGTTGAGTAAAGGGTAGCTCATGAGGTTCATAGGTAGGCATAATGAGGTCGAACTTCATGGACTTAAACTTCTCAAAGGTTATAGCCTTCTGGTAATAATTATGTCCAGGATCATAGATATGGTAAACCTCATCCTCTACGTAATGCTCACCATTTAGATTCTTATAAGGGATATAACCATCTTTATTAATAGCGAGATACTGATTGATTGTATCTGCCGCATTACCATATGGTTCGGCAATTCTCCAATAACCCTGATGAAACCAATCGAGTCCAATTGGCCTATAGACTTCCCAACCCATCCTCTGCTCAAAGAGTAGATGTAGGGAGAAGTAAAGATCGCCATGATGATAATCTGTGAAGATTTTCATTTGGAGTTATCAGCCCTAATCTTCTCCCAGCGTTCTATCTCTTCTAATAGCCCATCTTCAGAAACAAGATTTCTTTGTAAGCCTATGGTATTAGCCCTAAGATATCTTGCCGGATTACCAACATGAATCTCACCAGGTTTTAGCTGAGCTGTCTTTGTACAAACGGAGCCCATCCCAATCATTACGTAAGAACCAACAACACTAAACTGATGTAGTACAGCACCAAGTCCAATATTAGCCCCTGTCATAACATAGCTCTCTCCCCCAACCATTACAGTACAAGAAAGAGTTACGTTATCTTCAAAGATTGTATCGTGAGAAAGATGAGAACCACGGAGCATAGTACAATGGTTTCCCATCTGAGTAACCCGGCGCGAGCCAGCATTGATAGTAGTAAACTCTCTAATGATATTAGAGTTTCCAATAACTACGCCACAACCCTGTTCGGGTAAGAAAAAGCCACGTTTTTCCGCAGGAGAACCGACTGAACTATAGCCTTCAATCCGATTATTGTCCCCTATTCTTGTTCCATTATAGATATGACAGTATGGCCCTATATAGTTGCCAGTTCCTATAATGACGTCGGCTTCAATAATCGCAGTTGAATCTATCATGTTATACATTAGATCCCTCTTGGTAATCTATTGATCCAGTCCTTCACTTGCTTTGAAATCTTCTCAAACTGTACATCCCTTTGGAATAGGTCGGCAACACGTCGGCATAAAGGCGCATGAACAGATGGTTGACTCCAGGTTCTCATCATCGATGTGTCAGAAGAAAGGTCGAGATCAATACAGTTAGTGCCATGTCTAAATAGCTCAGACTCAATTATAGTATGCGCAGATGAGTATCTCTTGCGAACAATAACCGGCCGACCGATAGACAACGCCTGCCTAACAGTAAAGCCACCACCACCATGAGGTTTTGTATACCAAACAAAACCAGCTTCCTTTATAGCTTTTGGAAGTAATAGATGCGAGATAACCGACCCATATATTGGATCTATTTCATACGGTTCGTATTGTCCGCCATACATCTTAAAAACAAAGCCAAGCTTTTCTAGGTCTCTTTTGTATAACTCCCACATAACCCTGTCTTCTGAGGCTATGTGTTTAGACAGACAAATAACTGTTTTAGAGTTACTTGGTGGAGTATAAGAATATCCGCTATGGTGTTCTGGATAGTAAACAAAAACCCTCTCGCCTCTCTTGGCAAAGGCTCTTTGGATGCTTGGCTCCATCTCAAAATCAGTAGGGTGATACGCAGCACCAAGAAGAATGTTTTTACAAAAACCTAAAGGCTTCTCGTGAATATTGGCAATCTGGCGAATTAACTTTGCATTGGGCTTATGCTTTTTAATAAGGGCCGCAAATGTTTCTTCGTGAAGATAGACACCAGTTAAGATAACCTCAAAATCCATCTCAAGAAATTTCTTAAAACTTAAACCCCTAACCGTATAGTAATTGTCAGCAGGCTCCATCTTCCGAGTGAAATAAGTAACGCCATCTCTTTCTTTAAACTTTTCAAGTCCCTCACGTTCACTGTTAAAGAAATCTGGCTCAAGATTTAGGAAGCCTAATTCTCTCCATTCGGGACCCATAGGTGAGTAGACTGTATATCCTAGCCGTTCCTCAAAAAGTTTATACAATCCATAAAAGAGATCGGTATGGTTGAGATAGTCAATCAAAACATTCATCAGACAAGCCTTTAACTTATATCTCTCTTACCCATAGGGTCTGTTGATGATCTAGTAAGCAAGTCCACCCAGTACTGGCCAAATAGTCCTTAGCTAGACGAGACTTACCACCACCAGGAAGCTGATTGTCATCTATCATTAAGATAGTATTTGCCTTTACCATACCAGACCTTTCAGCAGCTTTTAGCTCATTGAGACAATGCTCTTGCGACGGAAGGATAATATTAGAGTGCCTACTTAGGAGCTCGTCTTGAGAGACGGCATTAACCGTTTGGACTGCCTTATTTATATCGCTAGCGCCACCGTAGATATTGAGAAGACCACTATAGTCATAGTCCAAACTATCTAGATATAAAAGGTCTACAGAGCCTCTCTTACCAGAGAGAAAGGAGACGGAGTCACTCCTAACGTATGTAATAAAGCTAGAGTACTGAACCGTGCATTCTTTACAAACCTTTAGATTATTCTCTGAGATATCAACAGAAGTAATGTGCCCTCCATACTTAGAGCAAAACTCTCCAAAGACTGAAGTAGACATTCCCGCCCCAAGATCATCCTTCATCCGCTGACAACCAGTCTCTATAATTGCTGGATTAGGATGCTTCTGCTTCAAAAGATTTAGGGCTAATTGAAAGGTGAAGTACCTATAGTTCTGCCCACCAAAATAGTACTTCTCAAACAGCCAGTTCTTTGAACCGTGATCTGTGTAAACTAAGTCCTTCATCCTACTACCCTCTTTAGAAAGTCTCCCCAAGCAGCACGAATCATATCTACTCCAAAATGTTTTATAGCTTCCTGACGACCAGCTTCGGAGATTCTATTGGCAAGAACCTTATTGGCTAATAGATCTCTTACTCTCTTCCTTAGAATGTTAGGATCGTCAGAGACAAACCCATTTACCCCATCTTGTATGAGGGCGTGTACTTCATATAGATTGTGATTTCGCCAATGCTCAGCATTTCCATATTGTGGCCCAACTGCAACAACTGGGATTCCTGTCATCCAGGCCTCTATAAAGTTTAAAGTATATGAGGCGGGATGAGTCCCAGTATAAAAATAACAACGGTTTTGTTGGAGCTCTTGTATCTGTTGCTCAAAGCTCACTTTACCCATACCAAAACCAGGCTGATTATTTTCGGGCCCAAATAACTTCCGGGGAAAGATTTTGGTTGCTTCATTAAAGATCTTAAAGCCACAAGCAGAACCTCTCTGCTGCATGCTCTGGGTAAAATTAATTACAAATTGTTTCTCGCCAGTCCAGCCCTTATAAACTTCTGGATCTTTACCAAACCTGATAAGGCCATGCTGCCCACAGAAGTGAGGGATGTTTGCCTCATTGGGAGAATACCTTAAAACTACAAGTCCCTGGTCTACATACTTCTTCATATTCTCTTCAGTAGAAGCGACTGACTGACCAATAGTTCTCCAGATAACTTTCTTATGCTTCATTGCCTCCCAGTTATTCTCCACCCATCGAGGCATATGCATAACAATAACTACATCAAAGTTATCTACAAAGGATTTAGAAAGACGATCTTTTCCATCTTGTCCGGGAAAGGCAGCCCCAAGTAAATGATACTGCCTAAGAACTTCTGGATCATATATAAGACCAGGAATGGAGGGTCGCAGAGAAGCATCACCAGGATTAGCAGGCTCTACGTAAGCACCGGGAGAGAAGACTTGGTGACCCAGTTCGTGAAGTAATTTAACCTCATCATACTCAAGAATAGAGTGCGCCGAGAGATAAAGAATCTTGGCCATGTTACTTCTCTCCAATCATTCCACGATAGATACTCTCGAGACGACCTTTCATTATCCTCCCAATCGCCTCATAGTTTAGATATTCTTTAACGTACTCTTTAGCTAGTCTACCCTTTTCTCTAGCGACTTCTTGATTGCTAAATACTTCTCGCATCTTTTGCCGACAGGAAGGAATAGACGGATCTCCCCAAAGCATATCTCCAGTATATAAAGGAGAGATGTGAGACATATTACCCACTGGCACTTCGTTGGGTACGTCTACAAGATAACTATTCCAATCATTAAAGTGTTCCGGAAAAGCAGAGTAGTTAGGTACTATAACTGGCTTACCCATAGCGGCAGCTTCAAATACTGGGATCCCAAATCCTTCAGACCTTGCCATACTCACATAGCAGTCACAGTGGTAGTGAATAGAATAGACTTCTGACATACCAAGCATCTCTTCAATTAAGATAACTGGAGGACATGCAGGACCTTTTATCTCTCTCTTAATCTTAGCAATCTCGTTTCGAATAATATCTCTCTCTCGAACATCCCCGCCACGGCGGTAAGTCTTTAGAACAAGACAAACATTTTCTTCACGAGAAAACTCCTCATAGTAAGCCCTCAGTATAGCTTGAGGATTCTTTCTCTCACTCCACTGGAAGATTGAATAGAATTTAAACTTTCCTTCTGGAACTTTAATCTTACTTCTTGGAACCCAGCCTTCTGGAGGAAGAGGAATTGCGTGAGGGACAACAACTACAGGACAGGTTACTCCAGAACTAATAGAGGCATCTGCTAAATACTGACAAGGAACCCATACTTCTTGTACAGTCTTTTGAATCGCGGCGACCCAGCTACTTGGAAGCCTAGATGTTTCCCAGGCATAATAACCGATCTTAACTTTGTTATTAGAAGCGTAAGGAGGATAGTTTTCAGGAGTGAGATGAATTATATGGATGGGAGCTCCCTTATCCTTTGCCATAAGAGAGTACATCCTACGATCTAATATCTGCTCGACTAAAATATTAGATTTCCAAGGCTCAAAGCTTTTAGCATCTACTGCTATGTCAACCCCGACAGAATCTAAGGATCGCACATATTCCCTAGATGCTGAACCATACCCACTAAGATCTGGAACCGCTCCAGTCCACAAAACTTTTAATGGAAAGAGAGCGCTATTTTGCATGTGAAAATAATAACACTTTCTATATTTCGAAAGACTTTATTTCTGTACCTAAAACGTCCTGCTCAAAACTAGAAGTGTTAACCGTTACGCTTTCTCCAGGGCCTGGTTGTTTTATAGTCTGTCTTAACTGCATCTCAACGGCAGAAAGAACGGCCTCTGGTAAGAGACTAGACATACAGTAGAAATTTTGGTGACAGGGCTCATAGAGACAACCAAGACAAGAAAGCTTCTGGTTTACTACAGCAATAGCGTTGGGATAATGATTAATTCTACAGGCGGGTGGCATTGACCCAAAAAGAGAAACTATTCTTTTATTCAGGGCGCCGCCAAGATGAAGCATAGAACTGTCTGGACAAACAAGAAGGTCACAAGCATCTAGAATTGCAGCAGCCTGCCTAATCTTGTAGTTGAAGACAAGTGTAGTTCCACTTATTCTCCATTCATCGGCATTATCACCCCAGCCAAATAGAAATGTATGGTAGTTGTGCTTTGCACATAGTGTCAGAAATTCTCTGACACGATCTTTTGGCCAAGTCCTCTTGGGGTCGTTAGACCGAAGATGGACTGCAATTAGTCCCCTTGGTTTTTTGCCAGCAACTTGTTTTGCTACAAAATCTTTGCCCCAGGCTCTCTCTTCTTCAAGCATAACGTAAATAGGAAGAGTCATTCCGTAAAGAGGAAAGCCCGACTCTTCAGAGAAGAGATCAATCCTATTCTTGGGAACAACTCTATTTTTTGCCGCGCGAACTTCTTCGGCCAGACCAGCTCTGGTTATATCTGTAAAGGCATCATAGTCATCACGACTAACAATCTTATAATCTATGATCTCATCTATATATGGGTTATAGAGAAGTAGATCTAGTAGATCGCCCCCGGCATAATCAGTGGGGACAGCATAAGTTACGTGGCTCTCTGGGTGCTTCCTCTTAATGCCTCGCGCAATAGGAGTAGCCATTATGATGTCCCCAAGACCACCTAGAGAATTGTGAACCACTACATTCTCCGCAATAAAGCTCTCTCCTGATTTCACTCCGATGTCCCAGACGTCTTGCCCTTCATCGCTTAAGTGATGAATTTGTCTTAAGGCACTAATATTATAGGTAGTCTCGCCAACGGTAATACGCTGTTGAGACTTTTGATCCTTGTGAATAAGAGGCCAAACGTAAAAAGTATTATATCTACCTATTACCTTCCGTCCATCTCTCATGGTAGAACAACGTATTCCATCCATCGAAATCTTGGGATTTTTTCCGAGATGGTCCCATAGCCAAAAAACGAGGCTTGCTAGATGTGGGCTTGTGTTGCAAAAGGTTTCCGCCCGACCAGAAACACTGCCATCTGTTTCTAAGAGACCATCAAGTAAGCCCCTTAGGAATTCCTCGTCTTTGTAGAAGAACTGAGATGGTAGGTGCTTTGTATTCTTTTTACCAAATCCGTCTAAGAGCAAAGCGACTGGAACAGAGTAAAAAGTAACCTGAACCCCCTTGCTCTTTTTACTTGGGCATACAGAACAGTCTAACCCAAACAAATCCTTTACTAATCGTTGGACCTCACAAGCCTGTTCTGGATACTGTCCATTGGTCGCAACCGTAACTTCTCCAGAAGAAATACTTCCGCCTTTATAACGAATCCTCTTTGACCCATCGCCAAGTATAACCCCGAAAAATTTGCCGAGATCGTAGTTAATAGGAATCATGCGATTTGTATAAGTATAAAAAGATCGATCTTTTAAGCGGGCCTCTATTCTCTTGTGAATCTCCTTGGTCTTTTTAGATTTGCCGGAGCTAACGTCTGCTACTTGGTAATATGAAACTCCAAGTTCCTCTGCTATTTGATGAAGAGTATCGCCATGATTTCGTCCGATACTAATAATCTGATCATCTGTAACAGATGACCTAGCCCCGAGAGGTAGATAATCAGATAAATCAATTGGAACTGGGTCCGCTAACTGGAAGTCAATATCCGTTGGGGTTAGGAGGAAGGTTTTATTTGTCAGCTCGCTAGCAGGTAGCCACTTTACAAGATTCTTAGCATAGTCATGATGTGTATAGTATGAAATACCATACCATCGCTTTCCCTCAAAAGAACGAAGATCCAAAACCAAGACCTGATGTTCAGGCGTACAGGTAATTGGATAAAGCATCCGATTACTTCTAAAACTTACTAGTTCGCTAGCCTTACCACTATAGGTTTTGGTTAATACTTCTACTGGCTTCCCATCCTTTCCAATTACAAAATCTCCAGGCTCTATCATAGAAATCGCCTTTAGAGAACCATCAGCCATAAGGATATTTGTATTTGAAGTTAGACACCTCGTAATACATATCCTTGCCCTCCCCCTCAAAAGTGCGTCTAGCCGTCTAGGAGAAGAAACAACGGCTGTTCTCTGTGCCTGATGAGTAGTAATCTTCGGACCATTAATAGAACTACTCTTTGGAGGAGGACCCTTAACCCACACGCCGTTCTTAAGGTACAAAATTCACCTCTTAATTAGACTACTTGTAAGTTTACTATAAAGGAGGGAGTTATCGGGCAGTAACGACTACGGTACCGGCAAGAGCTGTAAACTGGAGATTAGCAACTGGAAGATCGGTAAGTTCTAATACCTCACCAGCTGTAAGGGTATACGCAAGCGCATTTTCATCAATTACTTCAACGCCATTTTGAAGATCGGGCGCATTGATTCCGTGAATCAAAGCATTCTCATAAAGGGGATACCTAATAGTTCGCGCATTCACACGAAAAGCACAGCTCGAGGCAGCTGATACTTGAACTGTCAAATAAGAGCTACCCTTCATAAGAGAGCCTTGGATATCGAGGATATCAGTATTAACAAAGTCTCCAGTTCCCGAACTCCAGGTAACCGACCTCCCAAAGGGAAGAGAAGACATATCTACTTTCTTGGTTCTTAGAGTCATTAGACCCTCCAAGGCTAGTGTAGCCTATCTAATAATTAAGGTAAAATACTACCCTAATCTATAGGAAGTGGCACCTCTATTAAAGTTGCCCCAGAACCACTAGTCACGGGGCGGTAACAAACAGACATTGAGATGCTTCCACTTCCGGAGGCTCCATCAATTGTATACTGCAATACCTGCCCATTACTTAGCCTAAATGGAAAAGTCCCAAAGGCAAAATCTAAGTTTTTTTGAGAGACCAGATTAGCGACCGCGCCTTCAGCTGAAGTTAAGACTATCGTAACACTAGTCTGATCTGTTTTTACACTAACAGAAGTAATGGTTGCACCAGCAGTTTCAACATAAAAACTTATCGCTTCAACTAAGATATCGCCACCACTAGCAGCCAGAGCATCATAAGAATCAGCCGGATAAGAAAGGTCTAGTGTTGCCTCCTTTGTCAAGGCTAAAGGAGAAACTCTGTATGGATTAATGGAAGCTAATGGTTCATCTAGATATCCTACAAGAGTCAGCTGAATAGGTAAGTTAGCCCCAGTACTACAAGACCACTCGGCTACGCCATTCTCGTCAGTAATTACAAAGGCATAAGACCCTTGTATATAAGAGGCGGCTGAAGAGTTGGCCATTGACTGAGAACAGTTATAAGTGTAATCAGTACCACCACCAGCATGTTCTAGTGGAATGTCTTTCGGCTTAAAGTTATACCAAACTGGGGTTGCATTAACTCCAGAATGCCGCCTGGTCTTAACAACAGCAGCGACTCTTCTCTTCCCAACCCAAGGGCTTAGATCTAAGTCTGTAAAAGTAGTAGCGGCAACAGGAAAGATTAAATCCTCATACACAACTTCATTTACTTGCGTCCAAAGCTGAGATCGAGCCATCAAACTCAGAGTGGCTGAATGTGTCCCTGTTGCTATTTGTCCATACTGAAGAATCTGTGTCGAGTCTACCGGAGATACAAGTAGGTTTGTTCTTCCTGTTGAGTAACCGCTAGACAAATTTATGCCAGCAGCGTGAGCCCCATTAACTGGAGGATCAAAGTTGTCCCCCTGAAGACGTAAGCCATTAGACTCTGTGTCCGAGACTGCGCCAACTTTCTGGCAGAATAGTAGCTCCGGCCTAGCTGTTCCTATAACAGCAGATAGATCAGCATCGGCCCATATAGCCGGAAGTACACCAGGACCAGAAAACGTATTGGTTACAGGAATAACTGGACACCACCCCAAAACATAGATCTTTACACCCACGGTGCTAGAGTTTTCCCTTGCCTCTATAACCGACGCTGTATTCGTTACCTGACAAGCTATCCGGTTAGAAGTATACGCAGTCCAAGAAGGCCAATGAGGACCAAAAGGATACGTACCACCACGCCAATCCCCAGCAGAACCACTAGGCCGAAAAGCGACCCTATTTCCGGACGTGCCAGAACTAGCCCATGGCGTAACAATGAAGAAGACGAGATATGATCCAGCATCCCCAATCAAGGCAGACAGATCAAGTACGTTCCAGGATGTATTCTTAAACTGAGTGAAAAGGGTAGACCAGTTTGGATTTAGCGTAAAGGCCATAATTACACCAGATCCACATTAACCCCGGTTGCTGTTGGTCTAAAAACAACAACCATCTTTATCTCACCAGCCGTACCATTTCCGTCAATAACATACTGAAGCTTCTGACCACTCCTCAACTGGAACGGAAGTCTAGAATAAGCGAAAGCCAGGTTCTTTTGCAAAAGAATATTGGCAACCACACCCTCGGCTGCTGTTAATACAGTAGTCGGACTTGTTTGATTTGTAACAACAGAGACCGACGTAAAGTCAGCGCCAGCCTCGGAAACATAAAGACTGATCCCCTCAACCAGAACGTCGCCATCTGCTTCTAAAGCATCATAGGTATTAGCAACCTGTGCTAAGTCTAAAGTGGCTTCGGATACTCGTGGCCAGGTAGAGAGAAGTACCCATGCGGCTGCACCAACAGTTTCTGTAATACATAAATATAGAGCGGCATCAGCTGTAACATAAGCAGTATCACCAGCCGCTAAAGCTGCATCTTGGATTGCCGCTCCGGCAACATTTGGAAGTTCGGAAGTATCTGCAACGGCACCCCAATAAGAAGTTGTAACTTCAATCTCAACTGATCCTGGAGCTGTTTGAGTTGCTGTTACACTAGTCCCAACAAAGTCTATTGTTGTTGTAGCCAAGTCAATAGAAACTCCCTCGTCTTCAACGGCAAGACCAGTGGCCGTAACTTCGACTTGAACATGTCCCGACGAGGCTTGAGTCGCGGTAATACCAGCGCCAACAAAATCAATACTTATAACGCCAGCATCAATAGAAACCCCTTCGTCTGAGACAGAGAGAGGCGTTCCCCAAGAGCTATGAAAAACAGAAACGTCAGTATCCCATGCCCCGCCATGAATTTGTAGCAGAGCATCAACCATCTCTTTAACTGAGTAGTAGAGATTCTCCAGACCATCTCCATCTAATGACCAAGATGCACCATAAAGGTCTTTTCCCACTTGGGTAAAGTTAAGCTCATGGGTTTGCGTCAAACCATCTAACGAAGACGCAGAAGACGGGAGAATGGGATCAAATATATTCATCCCAATTCGAGCCTTCTGTGCAGCAGTTAGACCTTCGTTTGTATAGCTAGAGATGGAAGTTCTTAACCCATCAATCTGATCCTGAATCTCTGTATAGAGCTGAGAGAAGGACTCTTTAATAGTACGTGGACGTAGTAAGTCCATTCTCCAATAACGGCCATCATCCACCCTAGCCGAAGCAGTAGAGTCAACAAAAATGTTATTGCCGTCTAGATAATTCCTCTTTGGATAGATAGCATTGCTAGCCATCTTCCAGCGAGTGTCATCCCGACCTTGTGGAAGAGAAGAGACTACCGGGTAAACCTCAGCGTTGTACTCTGTGATTATTTGAGAGAGAGTACTCTGAATCCCAGCAAGCACATCTTCTATTTGACTTACAATAGGGGTTGCCCCAGAAGTTGAAATGGAAGCAGTCGTTCCTATGTCTTGTAACCTTCTCATGGTTATGTTGGCCTTGCTACAATGCCGGCCCAAGAGACCTGGCAATATTCACCAGGACCAGGAGCTCCAGTCAATTTAGTTCTTATCTCATAGACCCGCTCGCTATTAAGAATCTGGCTTGCTCCAGCAACTGGAGCAGCACTAATAGTAAGAATACTAGAAACCTTATCTACAAATCCAGCGCCCTGAGCCACACTCGCCGTAGACAAAGTTGTTACTAAAGTACCCGCACCTATAGCTCCACTAGTTCCCATGTCA
>Ga0265297_10006095_pt1 | contig 17783 bp, 21 predicted proteins | sample Munlanlwell13791_FD_192502 | JGI IMG/M metagenome (GOLD analysis project Ga0265297, IMG submission 192502) | Leachate microbial communities from a municipal landfill in Southern Ontario, Canada - Leachate well 137-91 | ecosystem: Engineered > Solid waste > Landfill > Unclassified | place...
TATGGTCGTCAGGGAACCAGTATATGTTCCCTGCGTCAGACCGGAAAGGTTTGTGCCGAGTTTAGAACGGTTGGCAGAATAAAGACCGTTGAAAAGATTTGTACCGGCGGTTAAATATCCTGCGGCGGCATGGTCGCCCCAGTTGTAAGCTGTTTCGCCGTCCTGAATGCGTGATTCAAAAGCGGTATTGGTTGCCGCTTGCGCTATATGCAGATTGCGGAATATAGTATTCGTGGCCGTCTGTGCCGTGTCGTATGTTTCGCGAGCGGCAATGCGGGATTCAAAACCGGAATTAGTATTCCCCTGTGCGGTAAATAAATTACGGAACACGGTATTGCTTGCGGCTTGTGCGGTATGCAAAGCTTGGAATCCTGAATTCGTGCTTCCCTGCGCGGTAAAGAATCCCTGAAATAAAGAATTCGTACTCGCCAGCGAATTTAACAGCGATTGAAACATGCTATTCGTACTGGATTGCGAATTAAATAATCCTTGGAATAAGGAATTTGTCAGACCCAAAGAATTAAGCAAGGATTGAAATCCTGAATTTGTACTGGCCTGCGAGGCGACGTGAGCATTATAAGTTACCAACGCAACATCCGCCGTGCCGTTGGCGGTGATTTGCGATTGTAAACTGATATTGGTTAAACCTTGCGCAGTTTGAAACGTCTCAAGATTCACCGCGCGGGTGTTAAGATTATTCGTCGCGGATTGCAGGGCGGTAATATTTGCAACCGTTCCGGAATTCGTGGACAAGGCCGTAACCTGCACTTGCAAAGAGTTGGTTGCCGTTTCCAGCGTACCCGCCCGGACGTGCAGAGCGTTGGTTGCGGTTCTCAAAGCCGTCACGGATGTATTAAGCGTATTTGTGGCTACGTTCAGCACATCTACCCGGTTACTTTGCGTCAAAACCCCGGCAAGGGCTGCTGTAGCGTTCGCCCCTGCCGTGTCCGCGGTTGCGCCTTGCGTGGAAGTTGCGAAGGCGCTTGCGGCGTTAGTTGCTGCCGTACCAAGGCCGCTATGCGCGGTCATGGCCGACAAATTGGTATGCGTATTGAGCCGGGCAATGGCGTTTGTGTCGGATTCGGATTGCAAGGCTGTGCCCGCCAGTGTGCCTTGCGCCGCCGTGGCAAACGCAGACGCGGAATTTGTCGCCGCGCTCCCAAGGCCATGAACACTCGCTCCGGTCAAAGCCTCGTGCGCGTCAATATTAGTTTGCGCTGATGTAACCTGATTTGATACCACCATAAACTCTGTCCGGTCAACCCCATCAATGATCCCATATCCGGCCATAGTGGTCGGCAAGCTAATCCAGTTAATCAACGCCCAGCTAACGGCGTTGGTTGTCCACGCGGCAGGCGGAACACCAGCGGCATACGGAGAGCCCCGCAAGGTTAAAACGCCCTGCCGGTAAACGGTAATACCCGCGCTTCCGCGAAGTCCGGCCTCGTAAATATACCGTCCCGGGGTGTAGTTAAAATCAGACGCCGAAAAGGTAAAATCAATAACGCCAGTTGACGAGCCAACAACAGACACGCTGGCGGTCGCGCAAGTGGCGGCGTAAGAATTAGTTGACCAACTCATCCAGCCCGTTATGCCGGTTAAATTTACCGGATTTGTGCCGTCCGTGAATGATACGCGATAAGCCGTCCGGCTGGCCTGATATGGGTCAATACCCGGCGCGGTCGGAGCGCGGGAATCAATGGTCAAGGGGATGGGAGCCTGCCCAAAGGCGGACACGGCCAAAAGTAAAGTTGTAATCAGTATTTTATATTTCATATTTCCCCCTGCTTCATTGTTGACTTTTATTTTGATTTTATTAAATTACCGGAATGACTGGAATTGAAGCCATTCCGAAGATTTCGCTGTTGATCGGCCAGCTTATTATGCGAGTGAAGGACACAAAAACGGCAAACCTTGTCCAGCAAATACAAGCATTCCAACACATAATCGCACAGGACATCTATAATCTGCAGGCGGAAAATACGAAATTGCAGGCGGAAAATGTTGACCTTGACAAGCAACTTGCGCAAATAAAATCCCGCAAGATTGAACCTATGAAGCACAGAGTGCTTACCAAAATAAATATCTGATTTATCTTCCATATTTCCGCCCTTCACCGCTATTAAAAAATTGACCGAATTGCCGCAGAGATAATAATTGCGGCGGCAACATTGTTTAGCCCCTGTTCAACCGGCTCCCGCCCTTTTTTTGACGGGTCAATGTTGTCTATCGTTTTTGATATAAACCCACACCCGGATAACATCACCAGGGCGCAAACTGCCAACATCGCGGCTATTAATTTTATTTTCATATTCGCTCCAATAAAAAAGGACATCAACCCGATCGCTCGGATTAATGCCCTATCGTTGTTCGATTCGGACGTATTAAAATGTATTATGGGTTATTGGTTTATCTTAATCTCAAAATCCGTCCAAATTTGAACCAGTCCGTTTTCTTTGTTCCTTTGCCACATTATTCAAATAATCAGAATCATAAATTTCAAGTATGTCCACCATAATCAACTTGCCGGGTTTTAATTTATGATACGCCGATTGTTTTATCTGTCCCGCGCTGTCGTGATAATACCATACCTCTGTTTTGATACCATCGCTCTTTGAATATTCATTGTCTGTTTTCTCCCACCCGTCCCTTAGTCTGGAATTATTTAACATAAGTTGCCTAATTTCATGTTCATCAAAAGGATTAGGGTCAAATCCTGTTACACGTCCATCTGCGACAATAGGAATCAAATCCTTAGTATATCTGATACAACCCACCTTTCCATTTTGATCAAATTCAATTATGATTTTTATCTTGTTTTTAATAAAGCAATATTGATTGCCAGATAAAGACACGCCTGCGCCGTAACGATTCGTACATTCGGACAGCGTTTCGCCGATTCTGGCAAAACAATTTACTCCAAAAAATAACAAGGATAAAAAGGCTAATGATATTGTTTTCATTTCCTCATTTCCAACAAAGGCCATTCGCCAGAAAAACGATTTGTATCAACACCAATTTGTTCAAACCTGTTTGTCCAATCAAAAAGATATTCCTTCGTCGGCTTATTAAGACCTATCTTTGTTACCGTCAGGGCGGTGCAATAATAAACTGGAAACCGTCGCGGCAAAGAGTCATATTTCGTTTTTAATAGTATCACGCCGATTCTTTTTATCCTTATATCCGCCCTCCGGCCTTTTTTATCAACTTTCGGAAACCAATCTTTCAAGATCAGACCATCCGTGTTTGTAACAGAAACGAAAACCGGACCTCCAATCTCTCCGGGCTGTTTTTTGTTCTGCCGGAGCGAAACAAATCCTTGGTCAATAATTATATCATCAACACAAAACGACATTGCGGTTCCAACGTCATCCGTGTCGGTTTTCTGAGTTTCCGAGAATGCCGAAAAAGAACAAGTCAGAATCGCCACAATCAATACAATCGCCTTCTTTTTACCCCGCGCTAACCCCGCGCTCCGCGCCTGCTCGTGCGTTCGCGCCTTTGCCGCGCCCGTCCCGGCCTTGCCGCCGAGACGGCCTAGAATTACCGCGTGAATATTCTTTTTTCTTTTCATATCTGTACTTTAAGCGCAAGCGGTTGCAAAGTCAAGATTTATTTTTCACCATTTTGGAGGGTTCGCCGGACACTTATTTTCCGGTTGCGCCCGCCATCTTCCGAAACAACAACCTTCGCGCAAAGAACATTTAAAACCATTTTCGCCCGACTTATCACAAGTCTTGCATATTTCAAAACGTTCCCTCGAAATACCTGAAGCGACAAAAGCCGGACGAGTGGACGCTTGCTTGACTTTGTTATCAACAGAAACCTCAACGCTTGCCTTTTCCTTCCACAATTTTAAAAGCGCTTCAAATTCCTGTTTATTTCGGGGTCTATTTTTAACTAATAAAACGCGGAAATACTCGCCGTTTTCCACGTGATACACCTCCTTCATAAAATTGAATTCTATGAGCATTTTCCAATCTCTGCAACCGTGAGGGTGATTCCGATATTTCCAATAAGACAGTCGTCGTGTCCTCCGCACTCTCCGGAGTCGGAGCCGTCGCAGTATTCACATCCACCGCCGCTCCAACCCCAGCACCACACATAGCCCTCAACTTCCATCTCTCCCGCCCCTCCCGCTTCCGGGTCAAAAGCAAAAGCCCCGTCACCGGTAAACGTGTAATCTGCCGTCCAGCCACTTTGACTAAATACCATCACGTAATACATCGCCGCGTGACACGTTCCTGCGTCAACATCAATTTCAAAAGAGCAGTAATAGTCGGAATAAGTCCCCGAAGTCATAGTGTAAGAGCCAGCAGAGCCAAGCCTACCATTCGTTAATCCGGAAAAACTTCCTGTACTGCCGTAACTGTCGGGAACGCAAACCCCATCGACCATAACCCATCGGGGCTCTTTCCATCCCGACAAACCGGGCAAACCGGAACCGACATAAGGAGTGCTTAGTTCAGATTGATACGAGACACATAAATCAAATTTAGAATTACCTACCCCGTCCACAACATTCCCTGGATCTGGCGGTTCTTCTATGTCGCCACAAAAAGACGTGTCTGTCCATGGACAAAGTGTCTTTCTATCCCAAGAATAAATATAACTTCCGCCCGGTGAAGTTGTGGAACATAAACCTCTATGATAGACGACCTTGTGTTCTGTTTCGTCAACACAATATAACGATATTGACCACGGTGGCTTGCATCCCACAAGATAGATAGTATCTGGAAAATTACTTTCCCAAGATTCCCCAAATGGATATTTGGTGTAAGTCCAATATCTTTTGCCTAAAATCATGGGCATGACTCCTGTCCGCCTGAAACCATTGTCCACGCGCTTTCATTTTCAACAGCAATAATTCTTATTTTACGTGTTTTCTTTTGAAGTTGCATCGTCGCGGTGTCAAAGCGCACGTCCGTAACGACGGTAATCTCGTTAGATTCTTTTGCTAACCATTCAGTAGGAGAGGCGGCGTCCCATGCTAATATACAATCCGTATCGCCGCCATCTGGGCAATCTAATAATTTGTCGGTCTCCCACGACCCTGCGGTTTCATTCCATACAAGATGGGGGTGCTCCGTTGTTCCGTCCGGCACAATCACTCCGACGACCCATTCTTGGGCGTCATGATCCCAAACAAGATGCGGGTTTGCCTCTGTGCCAGCGGGAATCGTCTCGCCTCCACCGCCATCCTCGATGTATAAAAATCGGACTATGTGTGTTAAAGAATCATCAATCCGTAAAACTGCCGGATCACCCGAAGATGTTACGGTAAATTTATACAATACGTACACCCCGTTTCCTGCAGTTTTGGGATTAACCGAATATGCAGTGGCTCCGCCATTCCAAACAGCGGGGCCATCATAAATCCATGCATCCGAGGAATCCGGGTCTGTTTCCACGAAAACAACTCGCTCGCCCGCCACTAGACTCAATTTTGTATCAATAAGAATGCGACCATAGAAAGTACCATCTGCTATGCCGCCGCCTTTTATCAATACCTCGGCCGCGTTATCCCCGTCAGGATTGATCTTATATCCAAACACGCACTTCTCCCAGGGGAAGGTTGTTCCGCCCGTTGCTCTCGGTCGCGGCCTCATATCGTACACCTTCCGCCCCGGCCGACCCATTACGTCCTGTCTATAGGTAATACTATTCATTATTCACCTTCCCCTAGCGCAAACAATGTGCCGCCGTAAATCACTGACCATTTCTTGGCCCACTGGACTTCGTTTTCAATCCGCCAGCGTCCCCGGCCGAGATGCTCGGCGGACGTTGGCCCCTGTAGCCATTCGCCGGTTGGTAAACTCGCAATCAATCGCGTCATGTTTGACGAGAGCGTCGGGGCGGTAACGACCGTATTGAGAGCCGAAAAATCCGCCGCCACTTCCTTTGCTGATGACGTAAACGTGCTTGTGCGTAAAATGAATTGCTTGTCAATATAACTTTCCACGCCAAAAATCAGGTGCTTGTAAAGTGTTTTTTGCAGGGCTGACCACGCGTCATCCTCGGCGGTTTGGTTATTAAATACCGTTCTGACCGCCAACACTTCGGCGTTGGATAACGTTTGAAAATATGGGGCCAGCGCAATATCCCGCAATACATCCACGGCGTATAATTCTTCAATGTCTTGGTTTTCGCGGACATAGCGCATCATCAAACGCGCCCTGCCCCGGTTTGCCTCGTATCCTATGCTCGCAAGGTTTGACGTACCGTAGGCGCCCCCGGCAACTTTCTCGGCCAGATAACGGGTATTAATCTCATTTAAACTTCCCTCAATAATCTTAACCGGGACTTCGCCGGTTTCCTTTGTCCACTCATAGGATATATTTTCACTTAACGCCGTTCCTGCCGGGTATGAATTCGGTGTTGCCATTTACTCGCCCCTCTCTCTGTCGCTTTCCTGTCGGTCAATTAATTCCTGCAACTTGCGCGCAAATTCCTCTTGAACTTGTTTTGATTCCTGTAAAATTCGTAATTGCCGATCCTCTTTCTCAATGCCGGGTCGCGACAAACCTATACTGCCGCCAATTCGCATAAGACTATCGGCTTGCATTCCAGATCCCCTCACTGCACCCGGATGGTTAAGGTCGGACAGGCTTTTGGCATAATCGGATTGTAATCGCTCAACGGCATCTTGTTCCTTAAGTTGCCGGAAATATTCGCTCCGGCCGAGGGCTTGCGCTTTTTCGTTGTCGCTCTCGGCTTTCTTTGCGGCGGCTTCGGCTTTCTTTGCGGCGGCTTCTTTCTGCGCGGTAGTGGCGGGAAATCCCGCGCCGTCGCCGGCGTCACCAGTCATTAATTTACCACCAGCCCATTGAGTTCCGGTTAATTCCTTTTTTTCCGGCTGACCGGTCAACTCGTCAATTCCAAAAACAGGACCGCCTGATCTACCAAAAAATCTTTTCATTGCCCCGAAAATACCACCGGACGAAATTAGTCTTTCGTTAGCTTTTGTTAAACTTGACAATGCCCCCACAGCCTCGGCTGATTTCATGATGATAGTATTAAAAAAATTCTCCATTGTATCGCTCGCCGCGGCCAGTTCTTTCATGCCGCCGGCAGCCTTCTTCGCTTCCTCTGTGAACTTTTCCATTCCTTTTTCATTTAATCTCTGGAATACCTCAATAAGTTCCAGGCCGCGCACCCCTAATAATTTCGCCGCTTCGCCTAAAAATGCGGTTTTATTTTCTGCCTCGCCGTATTTTCTTGCCAGCAATTCCATCACCTTGTCAATCTTGAGCCCGACAAATTCCTCATGGGCAATATTCATTTTATCAAGCGAGTCGGTATAGGTTTTCAATCCCTTGTCAACATCGGCCTGGGCGGATGCCAGCCGGCCAAACAGTTTCATAAAACGATCCGCGCCGATCCCGCTTTCCGCCATAACGGACTTCCACGCAATCATGGTGTCCATCGATGTGCCAAACACATTCGCCGCTGTTTGCAAATCGTCTGCCACCTTCAATAAATTACGCCCGAAAGCAATCAACGCACCCGCCGAAAACGCACCGGCCAACATGCCGCTAATACCAGATATTGATTTCTGCAAACTGGATGTAAGTGTTGTTACTTTTTGCGTTTCGGCCTTGAATTTTGTGGCGTCCAGACCGAGTATGGCTTTAAGCTCTGCAATAGCCGACATTTATTTATTCTCCAAAAATCTTTTTTCTTCTGATATATCGTTTCTCATTTGCAACGACGGACTTACAAGGCTTTCGTCGCCAGTCGCTTCGCGCCAAATGTCATATTCACAGCGTGCCATTGCGTAATGCCTATTCCACGCCTCGCCGACCGTCATACCATAGTGATCGCAAAGACAGAGGACGATATGGCGGTGAGGCGGACCTGACATAAGTTTACCGCCGGAGTTAGACGGTAAACGTTTATGTTCAGGAGTGCGGGTGCAAGCGAGACAATAGTCAGTGCAAGCACAATCCAATTCATCAAATTTTAATGGACTAATACGCTTGTGGATTCTGGCGAGTGCTTTATCGCGGGCGCGAGCGTCCAGATATAGACGCCAGCCGCCATTCATATCTAATCGGCAGATTAATAAAAGATTTGCCGCCGCGTCTCGGTTGTGGACGCCGCCACAAATGTACGGATTAAACAAGTTGTAAAGCGCGTAAGAATGCCAAACCGACATGGTAAGAATGTCTATCCCCGAAACATCCCATTTGTAGGGCAATAAAACAGATTGCCACCACGGATTGACATAACCATTCGACATCGCGTCTCCATGTTAATTAGGTCATATGTTCGGCCTGTTCAATCGCGGAAAGCGAGCAGAGTGTCGGGCCGCGAGTTTCGGTAATGAAAGCAGAGGTAATATTACAAAGCACGTCGTCAATCGTTATTTCCCCGCCCTCAACGTAAGTAGTTACCGTTGTTCCGCTTTCAGCTTCCATTTCTAAATCCCATGTCCGGCGCCGGGAATAAACGATCTTTGATCGATGAGTACCATTTGCATTCTGTTTATCTTCCGAATCCTCGACAAAGCCCATTTTTGAGCTGTTTACGATCCATCCGGTGACGGTCGGCTGGCCGCCAACGGCATGTTGCGCATCGGGATATTGCGTAGGCGTTGACATATTTTATTCTCCTTTATATTTGGACCGGATTAGCGATCACTTCTACGTTTATTGTTGCGATAAATAACCTGCCTTCTGTAACTGGGTCGGACGTGGTGGTAACTTGGGCCAAAGAAAACTTAACACCTGGCGAATTAGTATCGTTCAAGTCTTGTTCCAGATATTTTTTAGCCAAGGCGCCCATAACTTCGCCGCGCGCCTCGGAAATTCTCTGTAAAGATGATTTGATTTTAACACCGGCGGCATCTAGTTCGTCCGCCGCCTCAATCATAACTACGCAATGTACGGTAATTCTCCGGTGTCCGTTAAAACCGATGTCATCATTTTCGTTCGTGCCTTCGCCGGCGTGGCAAACCGCACAAGGGAATTGTAATTCCTCGTTTGTGCAAGATGGATAAACCTTCATTGTGCCGGGCAGAAGCGGCTTCAGGTAGGACACAAAAGCCGCGTCTATAGACTGCTCCAGGTTCCAGCTCATGCCGCCCTCGTAAAGTAAGACGCGAGCCCGCGCGCAACCGCCATACCTGCCCGGCGTGGACGGGCCAGTTCAGACCGCCATTGCCGCTCAATTTTCATTGCCGCCTGTTTCATAATTTTGTTACCAGCCTTTTGCATAACAGCGGCCTCCCATCCGGTGGGGAGGATTTTTAATAAATACGAAAGGGTATTTTGTAAAATATAACCACAAGATTTTTCGTTTAAAATTGTCATCGTATGAGCCACGCCGGGAAACGGCTTTGATGTTACCTTACTGGCGTCCAATCCTTTCAATCCCCACATCCAACTTCTTTTTGCCATCCCCCTGTGTGCTATTAATCTAAACTTGTCCCATTCCGCTTTATCTTTAAGACCGAATCGGTATGATTTTGTTTCCTGACCATTCTTTTTAAATATCCGTATGAATTGGCCTCCCATGCCCCGAAAGCGTGGGTCTTGTTCTACCTTCCTGTTTTTCGGAGCTTGCTTTGTCATGGCGGAAGCGGACTGTGCCATTAAAATTATAGCGTGTTTACAGGCATCCGCGCCGGTGCGCCCAAAAACGTCCATACTGACATTTAAAACATTGCGCAACGGCACGGATATTTTTTTCTGCCAGTCGCCTAAACATTTCAAAGAGACGGTGTTCATTGCGGATCACCGGAAAAAGTTACAGGGCGTTGTGTTTGATAATTAATTTTAACCAATGCGCCCGCCGCGTCTGGTATAGTTTCCAAAACAAAAACATCTTTACCCGCAACTTTGATAGTTGCGCCGGGCGCAGGTTCTGATATTTCGCTTGAATCCACATGCACGGTGCCAGTATTCAAACCCTTCTCGCCATCATTATCAAGCGACGCGGCTGTCTTGGATAAATATTTCACCCCTTGTGCCGATTGCGTACCGGAAATCACAGTGACAATTAAATCGGGAAATGATGTTTTTGCATTCGCGAACATTGATCGAATATCTGCTTGTAAACTCATAATTTCCCGCAGGGCCGGATGGATTGAAACCACCCGGCCCACCTTGTTTAATTTACTTCGTGAATCCGATGATCTGTGCAACCGCCGACCATGTACTTGTATCCGTATTGACCACGGTATAAGCCATGCGAGCGTACCGATATGCAAACGCGCCCTTTTCCAACTTCACGGCAAACGTATGAGGGCCATTTGTAATGGTTGTCATCGCTGTCGTAACCGTACTTGTCGCCGTGGCAACGCCGCTACTGTTAAGATTAACAGATTGAAGCACCGGCGTAATCGTGCCGGTCGCTCCGGTCGTGTTTGTGCCAATGACGCAAACAAGTTTTACCGGCCCGACAAATTTTGTTATGTCAGTCGGGGAAACGTCCGCCGGGATAATCGTCGCGGTAATTGCCGCGCCAGAATCCATATTTGCGACCGTAATCAAACCGGCATCATAGCCACCTGCCAAAACAATTCCGGCGATAGTTAAAAACATCGCCATTATTGCAATATTTTTCTTCATTTCTTTTTTTTCCTTTCATAATCCCCGGAGGAATTACCCTCCGGGGTTATTATTTTCGATTATACCGGCATTGCGCTGTTGTAACAGAACGCCTGACCATTGCGGACCATCACGTCAACGCCGCACAGGATGCGGACTCGCACGCCGCCAGAACTGGAGAGCGTGTAAGGGTCAACCAGCATGTCAGCGGCATCCCAGATACCCATGACCAACTGCGAGAAGTCCCCGGCCCATAAGGTCGTGGTTCCAACGCCGGTTGTGTCGTAATACGGGCAACGTCCGATGAACGATCCGCGGTCGGATTCTTCAAGGATGAATACGGCCGTGCTGGTAGCCTTCGCCGTTCCGGCCAAATTCGCGCCAACCAACGGATGCCCAACATAGGCGATCTGTCCGCTGATATTCGCGTTTGCGGCCTCAATCGTACCCTGAAACGCGCGGATTTCCGCCCATGTCGGGGTCGTAACCGAAGGATTACCAACTCCCGATACGGTTTTAATGCCGTCCGGCTGGCCGGCAGCGCCGGAGCCAGTGAACGGAATGGCGTCAATGCCACGCGCGAGCACCTGCATCAGGTCCTCTCGGATGATGCTTTCAGCGTCCGGGGTGGACTGCCTGAGCAGTTTCCAGGTCAAGTCGCGGTACGTTCCGGCAATATGCGGAGTTCCGGGAACTTGGCCGAGGGTTTGCGCCGATTCCGTCGGGGCATCGCCTTCAGTGGTTACCCAGTACAACGTGCCGGCGGCGGTCAGTTTAGGCAGGGCCACGTCACCAACCAAACCGGACATGATACGGACGCCAAGTTTTTGCAAAACCATCCGGGCGCGCAAAGCGTCAATCCATTCTTGCGCCAAAACCGAAGTCTGCACGGTCGCGGAAGACGTACTCGTCACGGACAATGCGGCACGCATACCAAGCGGGATAGGAATGCCCTGGAAGGTCCGCTTTGAACTTTTGCGCAACTCTTCAGCGACTTCCATTTCAAACCCCGCGTCAACCGAACTGGCCTTGTTTTTGCCCATATCGGCGGCGTGGCAGATAAGATTTCGGATACTGTACTGCCGTTTTTCGGATTTCTCCATGTCGGCAACGTCAACCTTCGTGGTTTCCCGGTTTTTTGGATTACTGACAATCCAATCCATGACGGCGGCGCGGAATTTTGAAACGTCAACTCCGTCCTTCGTGAACTCGCGCACCTTTTCGGCGGGGAGCTTAAACTGCGCCGCAATGGCGTCAATCTCTCCACGGTTTTGAGCATATTCGCTTGCTCCGGCCTTGCGAGCTTCGGCGATTTCTTTCTCTCGCTCTTTTTGAGCGGCAATTTCTTCGGGTGTCATGTTTGATTTTCCTTTCGCGCTGATATTTGTTATTGAAATTGCGGATACTTCACGGCCAGCGCCGACCGTGGCATCTGCGGGAACCGGAACAAAACTTGCTTCGTACGGAGTCCACCGCATAGCGCGGAGAACGGGGATTCCGTCCCTCATTCCCTCTTGCTTGTAGGATGCAGGATCAACGGCGTAGCCAACGCTCATATTTTTCCTGATTCCTGCTGCGGCGTCCTTCGCAATCTCTTGCGAGCGTTCGCCAGTTCCGAACCTTATTGAACCTGAAAGTTTTTTATCCTTGACTGCGGGCGCATCAATGATTCCCACTTGATCGCCATAGTGCCGGTCAAGCACAACGAGGCCATCTTGCATCCGCGAACGATCAATGGAATTTTCTGAATGATCGAGAATTTCAAAGGCACGGATAAAGTTTCCGTCTTTCGTCTGGCATAGCGTTCGGATAGCCTCTTCGCTGCAAACACTGGCGTCAATCGCGGAAGGTTTATCGCCTTCTGCCGCCCGGACCGTAAAACTTACCGCCCTGAAATTTAATCCGTCCTTATTTTCTTTTGCTCTTTTTTTCATGGTAATTTTCCCTCTGGTATTTCTTTTTCTTCGTCAACCGGATTACTTTCTTCTGGGCTTACGCCGCCATATCCAACTCCGGCCAGTACGTCCTTTTTGTCTTTTACGGACTCGCGTTCGCGCTCGCGCCTTGCCAGCACATCATCAAAATCGTTTCCAAGCAAGGCGGCGTTTTGTGTCTTGGTTTCCCATCCGCGATCTTCCGCGATGGCGTGATATTGCGCATCCTTAGCCGGGTCAACCCACGGCCAGCGCCGCGGATGCCATTCATGCGAGGTAAATTTTGTAAATTTAGAAAATGGCAAATGGGTGCGACCGCTCAAGAGATACATGCGCAACCAGCGGTAATAAACACGTCGCATCATTGTCGCAATCATCTCGTCTTGCAGGCACATCCAAACATCGCGCTCTGATAACTCACCGCCGCGCAAGGATGAATAATTAACGCGCTCCAAATTGTTTCCCAGCTTGTTATAATTAACCAGTAACCCAGCCGACACCGTGCGGATCATCTCAGCGTGAAAATTTGAGTAATTACCGTTCGGGTGGGTAGCCTGTTGCATTTTTTTCGTCCAGCCTTGCGGCATAACCTGTTCACTACCGGGGGCAACCGGCTGAATACTGTTCCCACTGGCAGACATTTGAGCATAGTCAAGGTCGGAAGCATTGACTATGGTTTCGTAAGTAGCCCCGACGGCGGCCTGGTGGCGAGCCGTGGCAAGCTCTGCCGCGCTATAACCATCATCCATGCGGAGAGTTTTCAACACGGAAGCAAACCAAGTCAGCCCGCGCGGTTGGTCCTCGTCTTCCTCGATATATCCATGAATGATATCTTCTGCCGGGACGCTATATCTATCACCGCTGGGATAATCCGTATCGCCCCACTGCAAGCCAATCCGCGTCCTAAACCAATAGCGCACGGCGCGTCCAAACGGATTCATTTCTACGCCGCACATAATTTTATTTCCGTTCGCTAAAGTCTCATTATACATGTGATCCATATAATCCGGACGGATGGATTTTAAAGAAAACCCGTAGGGATTATTTGCGCCATCCATAATGCGGATGATATATTCGCCATCTCTCGGCCAGTTTTTAGCGGCCTGCCGGCAGATCATTGATAAAGTTTTTCTACCCGCCGCATCGCAATATTCCGGTGTATTGGCCCACTCGTAAAATACGTTTTCAAGCTCTTGGCAAGCGGCTTTGTCAATATTTTCTCCATCCGACGCCAGCACGTTCAACTGAAAGCCACGATGGACAATATTTTGTGCGGCAAGATTACAAAACGCGCGCCCGTATGGATTGTTTTTTGCAACATCTCGCGCGCGGGAACGCAACACGGAAAGATTCCAGCGCACGGAAGCAAAGCTGAAACCATAATCCGGCTTCCAATCTGCAAAAAGATTGCCCTGATCAACGCCGTCAAACGCCCTGATTTTTTGAATATCATCAAGACGCATTGTAGGAGCTGGCGTTGCGCGATTTCTGCGGAACATATTCCCAAATAAATTCATGGATATAACCTCGGAAACAACGGACGGCCAACGTCAGAGTTTTCAAAGCGTGGAGATATGGTTCTAATCGGGCCGCCAAATCCTAATTGATTCATACTGCGGCGTTCCAGCCGGGCAACTTCGTTTTGCCATTGGCGATGTAATTCCATCAACGAGGTGGCCGAAATAAGCCCGATACTCATCCCGTCAAGGTTAAGATTAGACTGCTCCTTTGATGCCCGGCCTTGAATCATGGCGTCAATCGCGGCCATGACGGTCCGGGCATACGCAAGATCATGGTCAACGCCAAGAATGGTGATTATGCCACTATCGGCAAGCGTGGCAACGCCGCCGGTTTTTGCGGTAACGATAATTCTCCAGGCGGCGGGACCGGCAGACCAGAGAGTTTGAGCGGCGGGATTTACAAGGAAAAGGTGATCTTCTCCCTGCGCCGTTGCCGCAACCGTTCCGCTAAACGTGCCGTCAAGGTAAAGCATGGCCGTATGTGTGGACGCGGGATAATCAGCGAGCGTGATAACGCACCACAAAGACTCGCCGATAGAAACAGTCTGTGGAATTTTTGTATCAGCGACTCTGCTCATAAATCTACACCTTCGACCGCCGGCCATTGTTCAACGAGTTTTTGATCCTGTCGGCTGGCAAACTTATTGCCGCAAGCCTTGCACGTCCGGTATTTAATAGTAAATCCCCGCGCCGGTTCCGGACGCGTGCCGTCAATCTGTGATACAGTGGACCGACATTTCGGACACCGGACGGAAGCTTCACATACACACGTTAACAACGGGCGCAAGGGAGCGGTTGGAAGATTGTCAACAAGATGTTCGGGTCGCGGGTCGCGGTTTTTTGGATTAGGGTCGCGGTTTTTTGTCTGCTTCATGTTCCCTTTTTAAATTAAGAGGGGAGAAATAAAAAAGCACTTTTATATATTTGAATTACTTGGTTGCCTTAAAGCTCCCCTCACTTAAAGAAGAGAGTAGCGTTTGATTTTATGTTAAAATGTTGTTGTAAATCTTTTGGCATTAAGGATTTAATGTGTTTGATTCTAAAATGCACTCTTTCAAGGCTAATTTTAAGACGAAAAGCGATTTCCCGCATTGACGGCATGGGGCTACAATCGCGCGCGCGGATGATGGCAATATCTGTTTTGTCAAGCTTTCCAGCTAACATTGCATCAAAAATTGCGTCCTTGACCTCTTCCGCCGTTTCTATCGCCTCGTCATTTGCTGTACAATCAATCGGCGGCACAGCCACGCTGTCTTTGTATTCAACGGAGTTGCTAAAAATTTTATCTTTCACATGTTTGCTCCAAATAAAAAGGGCATCCGCCTGTTGCCAGACGAATGCCCTGCGTTGTTCGCTCGGACGGTTAAAAATTATCTGTGCGTTTCGTTATTATTCCATGAAATTATTTTACCGTTTTGAAAATCAATTCTTAAACAGCCATGCGCTTGCGCTTGTTGTAAATCTATCCATTTTTGAAAAAATCCTTCCGCTCTTCTGTTTTCATTACTATCCAGTTTGTTTAAGATAGATTCCATAACAAAAGCGGGGGAAAGTTGTTTTGGCTTTTCCATTACCATCCCCTCGGTTTTGCCAGCACGCGCATTTTCATGGGCTCAGATTTTGGCGCCGCCGGTTGCCCGCTCGCAGATAATCCGGATGCCGCCCCCGCAACCCAACACCCGGTTAAAGCATCCCCCCAGTCCCATGCTGCGCCGGGCTGGTGCACCCATTCCCACCGTACTCCGCCGCCGATATCGCCCTTGTGAGCCAGCTTTTCGGAACATACCTGCTCGGCGAATGCGGAATGCTCCCCGTGGCTATCAGGCTGATATAATGTAAATCCGCCACGCTCCCCCGGTGCGCCAAGGAAAGCTCTCTGCATAACCTCGCGCCAGTAATCCGCATGGAACTTGATGTACGGGCCGTGTCCGATTTTTTGCGCGCGTTGCAAATGGCAATTTTCATACGGACGACCGATAAGACTATCCTGCTTTACGCGATAACTTTTTGAATCACGCCCGATGGATGGAATAACCTTGAATGAATACCGGGCCTGTTGCGCGAATTGCTGTACCGCATCGGGCATATAAGCCACGTCAACCAAAACAAGATTCGGCTTCATCTGTAATCCGGCACGAATAAACGCAGTCGCCTCAATCCGGTCGCACACCTCTTTGAGATGCCGGAAAATGGCGACATGAATAGTCTGTTCGCTGGCATTTTTTTCCACCATATTGCCGCGCTCCGGCCATTTACCATACGCCGGACAATGCCCGGTCATTGTCTGGTCAAACGCCGCCATGGCCCAATGCAGGCCTCCCGCCCGCGGGTTAATGTCAATCATGCCGACAAGAAACGTCGTGGCCGGCGGAACGTGCAGGCGCGGAAGCGGGGCAATATGTTGACAGATTATCGGCGGGGTTAAATCGTAGAGACTTGTCGAAATATCTATCGGCTCATTCTGTCGCTCCGCCATAAATGCCGCCTCTCCCATAAAATAAAAATCTCGCATCGCGGAATAAAACGCGTCGGGTTCTTTGCGCTTTTTGTCAAATCGCGCCTCCCATGAAACTTCCATGCCTTTTATTAATTCTTCTTTATGCTCTCCGTAAAACACTTTCGCATCCGGCTCTCTTTGGTCTTTTATCATCTCTCCAAATTTGCCCCACAGCTCCATGTTGTTGGGCCATTTAATTATCTGCCCCACCTTCACGGCCTGCCAATCTTTTGCGTCCAGATAATGCGTTGCTACGTCGCCCAATTGCATAACCGTACATGAAAGCAAGGCGGGCATGCGCTGATCCGGCCCGGCCATACCCATGACATCAGTATCTATAACGTCAATAATCGAAGCGGTTTGAGAGGGTGATTTTGCGACACTTTTATCCTGCGGATCGTCAATAAAAACAAGATCAGGGCGCAAGACGCGGCCGTCTTCCGTCGCATGATTTAATCCGCGCGGATTGCCATTGATCGTAGAACTACCAATTGCACCCAGCCCATCAGGAAATACCATCATGCCGTCTGATATACGGAGTTCAGCTCCGGCGGGTTGCTCCGTATCGGACCAGCATAGCGTCATACACTTCTGGCTTGACCCCCTACTTTCGGAAAACGGCTGGCAGTATTCGGGATAATCGGCCGCCAGTTTGGAGTTGAAACAAAGGGCGTTTTTCCAGAAACGGAGAGCCTTGCGCAACTCGCTGGCCTTCCAGGGAAGCAACGCGGGAAACATCAAGCGGCCTTGTAGTTTAAACTTTAGCGCTATCCCCCATATTTCAGTTGACTTACCTGTACCACGTGGAGCCGCAACGACAAACTTACCACCGCTTTCCAGCGCGTCTTCTGCGCCTTTAATAATATCGAGATGGACGCGGCCCCATGGCAACGGATAGGCGCTTGAGAGATAATACTTCAGCCAGTCGGCCGTGCATTGCTCAAGCCGGGCGCGTCGTTTTTTGTTTTTACACTTTTGACGGTCAATCATCCGCCGGCTAGAACGCCAGCGAGATACGTTTGCGACGCTTTTATTTTCAGCTCCAAATGCCATTATGATTTAATCCTTAAAATTACAGATAGATTTTTGCCGCGCATTGCAAGCGCCGGGAGAAAAGCCCCCATGTTAGATTCGGCTATATCCAGACTTAATCTAGCCCCGCCTTCGCCGTGTATTTTAATGGCGGTTTCCATCGGCGGGATAGTGGCAGGGAAAATTACCTCTGAAAATTCTGCTGGTTTTTTACTCATGGTTATATTTCAATCTATATTTTGCTGAT
>Ga0265297_10006096_pt1 | contig 17779 bp, 9 predicted proteins | sample Munlanlwell13791_FD_192502 | JGI IMG/M metagenome (GOLD analysis project Ga0265297, IMG submission 192502) | Leachate microbial communities from a municipal landfill in Southern Ontario, Canada - Leachate well 137-91 | ecosystem: Engineered > Solid waste > Landfill > Unclassified | place...
TGTAGCCACGGAAGCAAGATCATCGGTGGATTTGAAGGATTTGGGGATCCGGTTTGAGATCAGCTATTCGATCGGCCATTCCGGCAACGCCGATAAGTTCATCCGGGACGCGAAAAAAGCCGTGAATCATCCCGGGGCGGCCGTAGCACATGTCCCCTTCATGTGCTACTGGCCTACTTACGATTCCATGACAAGCTCACAGCTGCAATGGTATTTTTACTGGCGGAGCATGGTCCGCGATGAGAAATATCCGGATTCGGACCTTTCCTACATCTTTGTCTTCATTTATGAACTGATCAACAATGTCGGAGTGAAGGATGCCAGAGATGGCTACGAGCAGCTCAAACGTGTATGGCTTAACTACCGTAACCGGCAGCCGAAGCTCGATAATTATCTTATAGACTGGATCTTTGATTATGCTCTAATCAACAAGTATCCCGCCGATCCCATGGAATTTTTGCGGGAAGCGGCTAAAGTGAACGACATACCCCGTTACAATGATATCGACCTGGTTTTGCCAGGGTACATCACCGGATCACTCGTTGAACTGCCGCTCGTATTGATCGATTCCATTTCAAACTACAGAATTCTCAGAAGTAAGTTCTTCAACGAAGGCTACCAGAGCGTTGTGGAAGAGTTTGTGCCGCGTAGTCTTGATGAAGTGGACAGGCACATGGCCGAGAAGTTCGGGACAGGGATCTTCGGCCTCTTTAAACCGAACAGCTACTCACCCGTCGAGCGTTATCCATACCAAAGTGCCCTCTATAGCGGAAGGCTCGGCACGATCAAAATGGGCAACATCGTCTCCTACTCACGGCATGTTCCCTTACGGGATTTCATTGCGTCTACCGTCAAACACACCGAAAACCGGCTTCGCGAAGCGAACAACTACAGGGGAAGGCTTCGCGGGTACAGTATTGAGCCCGAGATCAAGACAATCATCGATAACCTCATTCCATCTGCTCCTCCGAAGACAGTTCCTGTCCGACCACCCATACAAGAGATCGTAATCGACTTCTTAAGGGTCCAGGCTCTGATCAAACAGTCGGATCAGGTGTTGCAAATGCTCCAGACAGGTGAGGAGAAGAGATCGGAGAAACCTGAAGAGCACCTCGTGCTGGACCTACCGATTATTCCGCAGCACGAAAGTGTTGAGAAAATCGCCCGCCCTGAAGGCACTCCTGATCATCTCCTGACCGATCTCGATAGCGTCCATGAGGTTCTTACGAGGCTGGACAATGATGAGAAGAGTCTAATCAAGGCGCTCATGAAGCATGGATGGGAGGTGGATGCGAGTGTGCTTAGCGAGGCGCTGCCGGGAACACTCATCGAATTCATGGTGGACCGTGTTAACAGTCTATCTCTAGAAATCCTTGGCGATCTTCTCATTGTGGCTGAAAACCAGATGAAGGTGGTAGCTGAAGATTTCAGAGATGAACTCGAGCATCTTCTTTTGGCAAACGCCGACGCACCCGTTATGGACAGTCGAGAAGTAGATCGAGACCATGGCACCCGTGACGACCTTCCCGAGGAATGGGCTCAATTTCGATCCGCCCTCAAAGAATATCAGCATCAGGCACTCAAAGCCATTCTCACAATGGAAGACCCGAGCGAAGAGCTCGCCAGGCTTGCCGATGAGAGCGCCATAATGCCTGAATTTCTGATTGATTCGATAAACGAGCTTGCGCTCGATACGGTCGGTGACATCGTTATCGAGCCAGGGTCCGCCCCGCCGGCCATCGGGGAGGAAGATCTGGAGTTTGTCCGAAGACTTGTCCAAGCTTAAAGATGAGGTGAAAGCCTATGACAGCTTTGAAGATCCCGAAGAGGATATCGACCGCACTGATGAATTCACTAAGCGCCGGTGTGGTCCCGAGGATCGGTTTGGAATATGTGGCAGTAGATCGAAAAGAGGAAATCGCTGCTCTCCTCCAGGACCTCGAAAACATCTCGGAGGAGGGAGCTGCCTTTCGATTCATCGTTGGTCGGTATGGCTCCGGAAAGAGTTTCCTTTTACAGCTCATCCGAAACTATGCGATGGAGCGAGATTTTGTGATCGGTGACTGCGATCTCTCTCCCGAGCGACGCCTTACCGGGACCAATGGGCAAGCCCTCGGCACTTACCGGGAAATCATGCGAAACCTCTCAACGAAGACCAGACCGGAAGGAGGAGCTCTAGCGGCAATCCTGGAGCGCTGGTTTTCAACGGTCCAGGTGCGGGTTGTAAAAGAGACCGGAATGCAACCGAGTGATCACGATTTCAGTGGAGTACTGGAAGGAAAAATCCTTGAAGTTGTGAACAGCATGGAGGGTATGGTCCATGGCTTTGATTTTGCTACCGTGCTCAAGACCTACTGGCAAGGCTACCGTGCAAATGATGACACCATGAAGGTTTCGGCACTCCGATGGCTTCGCGGTGAATATTCGACAAAGACGGAAGCACGCAACGCACTCGGGGTTCGGGTGATTATCAACGATGACAACTGGTATGATTACGTCAAGCTTTTCGCAAAGCTCGTCTCGGATATCGGCTATAAGGGGATGCTGGTGATCCTGGACGAGGCGGTCAATCTCTACAAGATCACTCACAAAGTCTCCCGGGAAAGCAACTATGAGAAGCTTCTTTCTGTATTCAACGACATCATGCAGGGAAAGGCGGAATCCCTTGGCTTTCTCGTAGGGGGGACTACTCAATTCGTAGAAGACCAGAGGCGGGGCCTTTACAGCTATGAAGCCCTGCGCTCTCGCCTGATGGAAAGCAGGTTTATAAGGGATGGGTTCAGGGATACTTCAGGACCTATCATACGGCTTCAGACATTGAGCCATGAAGAGATTTTCGTGCTGTTGACCCGCCTTATCGGTGTTTATGCGGCTCACCATAAGTATGAAAATAACCTGGCACCCCAGGACCTTCAGGCTTTCTTGCAGGAGACCGCAAAGAGGCTGGGTGCGGATGATCTTCTGACACCACGGGAAATCGTTCGTGATTTCATTAGCATCCTGAACATTCTTCGCCAGAATCCTCAAGTGAGTTTTGGGCAACTGATCCATGGAGCGGACTTCAAACCCACTTCGGCAGGGGCCGACCCTGATTCGGTAGAAGCCGGAGAGTTTTCGGAGTTCACCTTGTGACCACGCATCCATTCCATAGGCTTGCACCCTTCATTCAAAACTACATCTATACACATGGATGGACCGAGATGCGGGCCGTACAGGTCGAGGCCTGCGGGGTCATATTCGATACGAATGCCCATCTTCTGCTGGCTGCCGGCACAGCATCCGGAAAGACCGAGGCCGCCTTTCTTCCAGTCATAACTCTTCTTCATGAGGCCCTTCCTACGACGGTTGGAGTCCTCTACATTGGCCCTACTAAAGCTCTCATTAACGACCAGTTTCTGAGGCTCGGCGACCTTCTCAAAGAGGCCGATATTCCCGTTTGGCACTGGCATGGAGATGTATCGCAGGGGCACAAGACAAAACTTCTTAAAAGGCCGAGTGGCATCCTTCAGATCACCCCCGAGTCTCTCGAGAGCCTTCTTATCAATAAATCCGGCGAATTGGTCCGGCTGTTTGGAGATCTAAGGTTCATCATAATTGATGAGATCCACGTGTTCATGGGCTCTGACCGCGGTCGTCAGGTGCTCTGTCAGCTGATGCGGCTTGCAAGGTTCGGTCGGACAGAGCCGCGCAGGATCGGTCTGTCCGCCACACTCGGTGATTACTCCCTGGCCGAAACATGGCTCCAGTCCGGGACAAAGAGCAACGTCATCACTCCTAAGATCGAGGGCGGTCAGCAAAAGATACGCCTTTCAGTCGAGCATTTCTTCACCGAGCCACAGAAGAACCTTGCGGGAAGAGAGGGTTACGAAAAAAGCAAGGGCTCTGTCGTGCAAGCCGATCAATCCGAATCCGCGGAAAAAAAATCCATAAAGCCTTCCGGAAGTCCTTACTACAGATACATATTTGAGGTGAGCAAGGCCAGAAAGTGCCTGATTTTTGCCAACAACCGTTCAGAAACCGAGTCAGTGATTGCCAGCCTACGCCAGATCGCCGAGGCGGAAGGGCTTCCCGATATCTATCATGTTCATCACGGGAGCATAGCGACGCCACTGAGGGAGGCCGCCGAAATCGCCATGCGCGAATCTATGAGCCCAGCGGTTATAGCAGCAACGGTTACACTTGAGCTTGGTATTGATATCGGAAAGCTTGAGCGTATCATACAACTCGATGCACCCCACTCCGTGTCCAGCTTCCTACAAAGGCTCGGACGCTCCGGAAGACGCGGCAACCCCTCAGAAATGTGGTTTGTATGCTCCGAGGAAACTCCGACCGGAAAGGAATTGCTCCCGCTCCAGATCCCCTGGCATCTATTGCAGTGCATCGCCATCATTCAACTCTACATCGAGGAACGCTTTATCGAGCGCATTCAGCCCGTGAAGTACCCGTTTAGCCTTCTCTACCACCAGACGATGAGCACCTTGGCATCAACCGGGGAGCTTTCACCGGCAGCACTGGCGCAAAGAGTCCTCACGCTTCCCCCATTCCAGCATATTTCTCGGGATGATTTCCGCGACCTTCTGCTTCACCTCGTTGAAATCGATCATATCCAGAAAACCGACGAGCGAGGACTTATCATCGGATTAGCCGGCGAAACCGTGGTAAGAAATTTCCGCTTTTATGCGGTATTCCCGGACAATGAGGAGTATTCGGTTAGGGAGGAATCCAGGGAGATCGGAAGCATCACTATGCCCCCACCACCGGGAGAACGGTTCATTTTGGCAGGAAAGAGCTGGGAGGTCCTGGATATTGATCTCAAGAGAAAGACAGTCTTCGTGAAACCTGTAAAAGGCAAAGCCAACATCCACTGGCATGGAAGCGGTGGAATAATCTGTACCAGGGTTCTTAAAAGGATGAGGCAGATCCTCTTTGAAGACATCGAATACAGCTATCTCCAGAAGCGAGCACTAGAACGGATTTCTTCAGCTCGAAAACTGGCAAGAAGCGCCGGACTTGACCAGAGCAACATCTTGCCCCTGGGACAAAATACCTGTTGTGTCTTCCCCTGGTTGGGAACAATCGCCTACCGCACCATAGAACGATGGATTCGCTATGCCGGAAAGGAAGTGGTGGGGATAATAAGCACCGGTGGCATATCACCATATTTTTTGACGGTCCAGCTCAGAAGACCTGCGATCGAAGAGTTGCGCCAGTGGATTATCTCCGTGCACGATGATGAAATTGATGAAGAGCACCTGGTTGGTGAAACAGAAGCACCGCAGCTTCAAAAATACGATGAATTCGTGCCCTCGGGGCTCCTCCGCAAAGCCTTTACTGCGGATTGCCTCGATATCGAGGAGATGAAAAGCGAAGTGAGCAAGTGGCATTGAGTACGTCGATATAGACCATGCGCATGGTTTCTTAAAGAAGATAGATTTTAGAAATAAACTATTATTTTGTGAAAAATAAGATTTTCTTGGAAATTGCATGGCGTCCATTTCGCTATGCAGATCATTCACACAGTTTTTGCCGATCCAATGATAAGTGAAGGGGGTGGCAAGAGAACGATGATCTCTTCAGCCTTTCATTTAACTTGATAAATTGAGATTTTTCATGCAAAAAATTTAGAAATATAGAAATGTCCCTCTTCTATATTTTCCTGATATCATGCTATTATGGACTACATACGATTATAATTTTCGTTTAAGGTAATAAGTTAGTTTGCCAAAGGGAGAACTTTTCAAGATGAACCCTATTGGAATGAATGAATTTTATCCCGTCGCAATAGCTGGGCTTGAGGGTTTGGGAATAAAAATAACAGAAGAAAACAAATTGATCCGAATAGGAAAAGGAGGAAGAGGGCCAGACTTTGTTGGAGAAACTTATGAAAATTATATCATCGGAGAAATCAAGTCACCAGCAGAAGTGCCTACGACATCATATTACTCATGGATAAGGCCAACAGGGAGCGATACTCCCGAATTTGCCAAAGTTATAAATGGCAATCGAAAAATGACCCCTCGCGACAACCGAAAATTGACCCCCCTTTATCATAAGGTTTTAGTTTGAATGTTGATGCAACGCTGCTGGTGACTATGCAAGCCGTGGCCGGGACAAAGCGTGCTCGGCCTGGTAGCACCCCACATATGCGGACAGGCCGAGGACGCCGTTCAACAAACAACTCTGTCAAGCGATGTAATACCGCATCGGCATTAAGATGCCGGCCCCGGTTTGTTCTTCTTAAAGTTTAGTCCATATTATTGCTGCTCACTGCTAGCTATTTATTCGCCCCTGCCATCACAAGTTACCGTTTCCGATAAGTATATCATAGTCGTATTTCCGGCCCTTTCAATACACCCTGCCAAACTCGGCTCCAGCATGGCTTATTCTGATTGACTCTCCCACCTTTCCGCCATAAACTGCCCCTATGAAAATCGATCCCGTCACCGGGAAAGCATACCTCACGGAGTGGCAGCGAGACCTTGATCGCCTCCATCATGCGGGATTTTCCTATGGGTATGTCGAGATCGTGTGTGAATGGATCTGGCTACAGGTGAGCATACTTGGTAGGTGGACGCGATGAAGGGGGACGGGCCCCGGGTGGCTGTTGAGATGCCAACTCTTGAGGAGGCGGTGAATGAATTGAGATGCTTGGTTATAGTCCAGACATGCTGCGCCACGCTTGCGGCTTCGCCTTGTCCGATCAAGGTGCAGGCACGCAATTGATTCAAAACTATTTAGGACACCACGACATCGGTCCACCGTCATTTACACGGCTACAAATCCGGCAAGGTTTGAAAGGCTTTGGAGATGAAAGGCCGGTCTTTTATTCTTTAATTCAAAAAGAAGCAGGAACTCATGTTTGAGCAAACCTTCAAGAATATAGACGACGTCCTCTGGAAAGAGGCCGGTTGCACCACAGAACTGGATTACACCGAGCAGACCTCTTGGCTGCTGTTTCTGAAATATCTGGACGAGCTGGAGCAGGACAAAGCGACGGAGGCGGCGCTTGAAGGGAAGCCCTATACCTTCATCCTCGAAAAACCCTACCGTTGGGAAGAGTGGGCCGCGCCCAAGGAGAAGGACGGCAAACTCAATCACAACAAGGCTCTGACCGGCGACGACTTGAGCGACTTCGTTGACCGCAAGCTCTTCCCCTACTTGCGCGGTGTCAAGCAGAAGGCCAGCGGGCCGAACACCATCGAATACAAGATCGGCGAAATCTTCGGCGAGATCAAAAATAAGATCAGCAGCGGCTACAACCTGCGCGAGATCATCGACCACATCGACGAACTGCACTTCCGTTCCCAGACGGAGAAGCACGAGCTCTCGCACCTCTACGAAGCCAAGATCAAGAACATGGGCAACGCCGGGCGCAACGGCGGCGAGTATTACACCCCGCGCCCGCTCATCCGCGCCATCGTGCAGGTGGTGAAACCAAAGATCGGCCAAAAGATTTATGATGGGGCTTGCGGATCGGCGGGGTTTTTATGCGAGGCCTACGATTACCTGCGGTCAGGAAAGCACCTCACCATCAAAGACTTCATTACCCTCCAGACCCGCACCTTTTACGGCAAGGAAAAGAAATCCCTCGCCTACGTCATCGCCATCATGAACCTGATCCTGCATGGCATCGAAGCCCCCAACATCATGCACACCAATACCCTTGCTGAAAACCTCGCCGACATTCAGGAGAAAGACCGCTTCGATGTGGTGCTGGCCAATCCGCCCTTCGGCGGCAAGGAACGCAAGGAAGTGCAGCAGAATTTCCCGATCCGCACCGGCGAATCAGCGTTTCTCTTCCTCCAACACTTTATCAAGATTCTGAAGGCCGGCGGACGCGGCGGCGTGGTTATCAAGAACACCTTTCTCTCCAACACCGACAACGCCTCCGTGAGCCTGCGCCAGCTTCTGCTGGAAAGCTGCAACTTGTACACCGTGCTCGACTGCCCCGGCGGCACGTTCCAGGGCGCGGGCGTGAAAACGGTGGTGCTCTTCTTCGAGAAAGGCGCACCGACCCGCAAAATCTGGTTCTATCAACTCGACCCCGGCCGCAACCTGGGCAAGACCAACCCGCTAAATGACGACGACCTGACCAAGTTTATCGAACTGCAAAAGAACTTCGCCGACTCGCCCCAGAGTTGGAGCGTGGACGCGGCCAGCCTCGACAAGACAACTTTCGACCTCTCCGTGAAGAACCCCAACATCGGCGAGGAAGTGAAGCACCGCAGCCCGAAGAAAATCATGGACGAAATCGCCATGCTGGACGCCGAGAGCGCGAAGGTGCTGGCGAATATCAGGGGACTTCTGTGAGGAGCGGTTGGCAGACAAGAACACTGGCTGAGGTTTGCCAGATTAAACCGCCGAAGGCTGAAGCACGTCGAAGACTCTCCGAAACCGATTTAGTGTCGTTTGTCCCAATGGAGGACTTGGGCATCGACCAGAAAACCTTCGTGTCAAAACAGACAAAGCCTCTGTCTGAGGTCAATGGCAGCTACACCTATTTTGCAGAAGGCGACGTGCTCCTCGCAAAAATCACCCCCTGCTTCGAGAACGGCAAGTTAGGAATTGCTGCCAATCTGATCAACGGTATCGGGTTTGGTTCGAGTGAATATATTGTCTTTCGTCCTGGTAAGTTGGTGAACAAGGAATGGCTCTATTACTTTCTGTCTCGCGAAGCTTTCAGAGTCGAAGGCGTGGCGCGCATGAGTGGAGCTGTCGGCCATAAGCGGGTAGCAAAAGAGTTCATTGAATCATATCGTATCCCCGTCCCGCCGCTTCCTGAACAGATGCGGATCGTTGGCATCCTTGACGAATCATTTGATGGCATCACGACCGCTAAAGCCAACGCCGAAAAGAACCTCCAAAACGCCCGCGCCCTGTTTGAAAGCCATCTGCAATCCGTCTTTGCCGAGCGGGGGGAGGGATGGGTGGAGAGGCGCAAACCACTGGCAGACCTGTGCGAATTTATTGTGGACTGCGAACATAAAACAGCACCGATACAGAACGAAGGAATTCCTTCAATCCGCACGCCCAACATCGGTAAAGGCAAGTTGTTGCTTGATGGCGTTTACCGTGTCTCTAAAGCAACCTACACGGAGTGGACGCGCAGAGCGGTGCCATCTGCGGGCGACCTCATCCTTGCGCGGGAAGCCCCCGCTGGAAACGTCGCTGTTATCATCCCCGAGAACCTGCCACTTTGCTTGGGACAGCGCACCGTTCTGATTAGGCCAAAGAGCGAAGTGTTCGATTCTGAGTTTTTCGCGAACCTCCTACTCCAACCAGAGATACAGCGGAAGCTGCTTGCTCATTCGCGCGGCGCAACGGTGCAGCACGTGAACATGAAAGACATTCGTGCATTGGATGTCGGATCGATTCCGCCGCTTACCACGCAACGGTTTATCGTCGAAAAAGTAAACAGCGTTTCAGTGGAGAACGATAGACTCATTTCCATCTATGAGCAAAAGCTCGCCGTGCTCGATGAGTTGAAAATGTCGCTGCTGCACCAAGCCTTCAGCGGCCAGCTTTAGGACTACGCCATGAACGAAGCCGAAACCAGAGCCGAGCACATCGACCCCGCCCTCGCGGCGGCAGGTTGGGGCGTGGTCGAAGGCAGCCGTATCCGGCGTGAATACCCGATTACGTTGGGCCGCCTCGAAGGGTATGGAAAGCGCGGCAAGGCGCTGACCGCCGATTATGTGCTGATCTATCGCAATACCAAGCTGGCGGTTATCGAGGCCAAGGCGTGGGATGAAGAGCTGACCGAGGGCGTGGCCCAGGCGAAGAACTACGCGGGCAAGCTTGCCATCCGCTTCACTTACGCCACCAACGGCCAGGGCATTTACGGCATCGACATGCAGGAGGGCACCGAAGGGGAACTGCCCCGCTACCCGGCGCCCGATGAACTTTGGAACCTGACTTTTGCCGAGCAAAATGCCTGGCGCGACCGTTTCGCCGCCGTGCCCTTCGAGGACAGGGGCGGGTATTTCCAGAGCCGCTACTACCAGGACATCGCCATCGAGCGGGTGCTGGCAGTCCTGGCCGCCGGGCAAGAGCGCATCTTGCTGACGCTCGCCACCGGCACGGGCAAGACCTTTATTGCGTTTCAGATTGCCTGGAAGCTGTTTCATAGCCGCTGGAACCTGAGCCGGGAGCCGTCACGCCGGCCTCGAATCCTGTTCCTTGCTGACCGCAACATCCTCGCCAACCAGGCCTACAATGCCTTTTCCGCGTTCCCCGAAGATGCTATGGTGCGCATCGAACCGGCGGACATTCGCAAAAAGGGCAAGGTGCCCAAGAACGGCAGCCTGTTCTTCACGATCTTCCAAACCTTCATGAGCGGGCCGCCCAAAGACGGGAAGCCGTCCCCTTATTTCGGCGAGTATCCGCCGGACTTCTTCGACTTCATCGTCATTGACGAGTGTCATCGCGGCGGCGCGAACAACGAGAGCAACTGGCGCGGCATCATGGATTACTTCGCCCCCGCTGTGCAACTCGGCCTCACCGCCACGCCGAAGCGCCGGGACAACGTGGACACTTACGCCTATTTCGGCGAGCCGGTCTATATCTACTCGCTCAAGGACGGCATCAATGACGGTTTCCTGACGCCGTTTAAGGTGAAGCAAATCTCCACGACGCTTGACGAGTATGTCTATACGCCCGACGATACGCTGGTCGAAGGCGAGATTGAGGCCGGGAAGCTCTACACGGAAACCGACTTCAACAAGATCATCGAGATCAGGGAACGCGAGGCGCACCGGGTGAAGCTGTTTATGGAGCAGATCGACCAGAAGGAGAAGACTCTGGTCTTTTGCGCCACGCAGGACCACGCCCTCGCCGTGCGCGACCTCATTAACCAGATGAAGACGAGCAAAGAGCCGAACTATTGCCAGCGGGTCACCGCCAACGACGGCGAGCTGGGCGAGCAACATTTGCGCGACTTTCAGGACAACGAAAAGACCATCCCCACAATCCTGACCACCTCACAAAAGCTTTCCACCGGTGTGGACGCTCGTAATATCCGCAACATCGTGTTGATGCGTCCGATTAATTCGATGATCGAGTTCAAGCAGATCATAGGACGCGGCACGCGGCTCTACGATGGGAAGGATTATTTCACGATTTACGACTTCGTGAAGGCTCACCATCACTTCAGCGATCCCGAGTGGGACGGCGAGCCGCTTGATCCAGAAGCCTGCCCCAAGTGCGGCATGCGTCCCTGTGTCTGCGTGGCGCCGCCACCACAGCCCTGTCCGGTGTGCGGCCAGCGCCCGTGCGTCTGTGCGCCTGAACCTTGCCCGAAATGCGGCCAGCGGCCGTGCGTCTGCAAGAAAAAAGCAAAAGTAAAGCTGGCCGACGGCAAGGAGCGGACCATTCAACACATGATGAGCACCACCTTCTGGCATCCCGACGGCACCCCCATGTCCGCGCAGCAGTTCATGGAAATGCTGTTCGGCAAGCTGCCTGAGTTCTTCAAGGACGAGGCCGAACTTCGTACCCTTTGGAGCGCCCCTGACACCCGCAAGAAGCTTTTGAAAGGACTTGCCGAGAAAGGGTTTGGCCACGACCAACTGGCGGAGATGCAGAAGATTATCGATGCCGAGAAGAGCGATCTCTTCGACGTGTTGGCCTATGTGGCCTACGCCATGCCGCCGCAGACCCGCGAGGAACGGGCAACCAGGGCCAAGGTCATCATCGATACCCGCTTCAATTCGAAGCAGCGGGTCTTCCTCGACTTCGTGCTGTCACACTATGTGAACGTCGGGGTTGACGAGCTTGACCAGGAAAAGCTGAGGCCGCTGCTCCTCTTGAAATATCACAACTCCATAACCGACGCCGTCTCCGACCTCGGTCGACCGGAAGATATCGGCAAGATGTTCAGCGGCTTCCAGAAGTATCTGTATCAGCAACAGGCTGCGGCATGATCTGATAACTTCTGTTGGATCATCACCGAGGCCGACCGTAAGGGGGGTTGCTTCCCTCTCTGTTAGCCCGGATTATTCTTTAGGTTTGCAAATGCGCTGTTTATCAGTGATATTAGGGCTTGAAAAATACACTCTGCTTTTTCGTCAAACCATAATAACTAAATGATTTGCGATGGTTAAGCCACTTTTTAAAAAGTTCATGAATAAAGTGGGTTAGGTTGCGAAGTAGGTTTCGGGGTCCGGCACCATGGTCCGCAGCGCTTCGAAGTCTGCCTCCGTGGCTCCTTCCCCGATAGACCATCTTTCCAGGTTGCGGTGTCACCCGATTAAAAAAACCGGGGACCCGAAGGCCCCCGGCTAAAAGGTGTTACATGTTCAAAGCCCCCCGTTGGATGTCCGATTTCTACCACCCAATAGCGGCTTTGATTTTTGCTATCCGTCCGGCTCCGGGAAAACCGCCCGGCCCCTGATTGATTAGCACGTCGTTCCAATCCCAGCTTTTTTGCTCTGGAGGGCGGTCGGGGATCTGCACCTTAACCTTCCGGCCCTCCCGTATCAAACGCTCGGCCAGACGCAGTGCGGCCTTTTGACCAGCCTTCTTCAGGTCGTTGTCGGCCCATACCACCACCCGACGTATGCTCTGCGGCAGAACTGTCGCTTCCAACAGCGCGGCGCTGGTTGCCGCCCAGCAGACCAATCCGGTCGTTTCCCGGACCGCCAGGGCCGTTTCTATTCCTTCAGCCAGGCCTATGGTGCCATTCTCCGGTTCCCCCAGACGTGTCAGGGCCCCCGCAAGTTTGTGGAAAGAAGGGTAGGGCATGGTTTTTTTGGGGTTCTCCACTGGCGCCTTAAAGCCTTCCAGAGTCAAGTACGTGCGGTGTATAGTAACCGCTTGACCCTCGTCGTTGCATAACATGGAGAGAAGAGCCGGAAACCTGCCCACCACCCCTCGACCGGTTTCAAAATAGGCCAGGTGCGGATGACATTTGCAGCCGCTTGAATAGAAAGTCGCTGGCGAGATGCCACGGCGCTCCAGGTAGAGCCGGGCCGGTTTAGCCCAGCTATCCTGCAACGGCACCCCTTCCTGCCAAACCCGCCGCAACCGCTGACGAATCTTTGCGTCATCTTTCCCTTTGCCATTGATATTCCCGTTGCCGGTTCCAGGCCGCTGCCGAACCTCCGGAATCCCGCCGTTCATCAACTCGACCACCGCTTCCAGGGTCTGCGGGAAATCCCAGCCCTTGAGCCATTGCAATACCCTGAAGCCGCTGGGAAATGAGCCACAGGTGTTACACATGGCGCCGCCGTTTTCTTCGTGGTCTTTAAATAACCTGAATCCATCCTGGCCGCCGTGTACCGGGCAAGGAACGTGACGTGGCGCTTTTTCCAACGCCTCCTCCAACTCGGGAGCCAGGCTCGCCAAAAGGTAATCCCAGTGCCCCCGGGTTTGCGCCCGGATTGCTTCATAATCGTGATAAGCCATATAATCCTCCTTGATGCGGGAAAAAAGATGCGGCTCCCCCTTGGGGGATAACCGCATCTCCCCCAAGGTTTTTTGTTAGGCCGCCGGCTTTAATTCCAGCAACAAGAAGGAATTGCCATCCTTTTGCAGTTGAATGGCCTTCCCGTTGATCTGGCCGTTTCCAGTCCGGTCGTATTCTCCCACCGGTCGGTCTTTATAGAAAACTTGGCCGGCCTTGAAGAGCAGTCGGCGTTCGCCAACGTACCCGACCCCGACCTTGCCTTTGGGGTACACCCGTCCCCTAACGATCCGGGTGACCGTAACCGTGCGCTGCCGGTCCCCCTGGGTGATCGTCGTCGTGGTTTCGGTGACCGTTTCCACCGGCTCCTGGTCCCCCATGAACGTGTCCGCCCGCAGAGATTCCTGCTGGTAACTCTGCCATGCTTCTTCCAGGCCGGGCACATCTTGCTTATCCACAAGGCTCCGAGCCAGGGCGATGAGCATGGAACTACCGGACTCAGCCAGCGCCGTCAGACCCTTATCACTCAAGTCGCCTTCGACGGCCAGCGCGGTCTCCATTTTGGACGCGATCAACGATAAGGCCGTTTCCTGCATAGTGTTGAGGTAACTCAGGTAGTAGACCTTCACAGGCTTATCCTGGCCTATCCGCCATGAGCGCCGAGAGGCCTGGCGCAGGGTGTAAACTGAATAACCCGTCTGAAAAAAGATCAGCGTGGGAAATTCGAGTAGGTCCAAGCCGGTCTTGATCAGGTTCGGGTTGGCGATCATCACATCGTGATAACCGCCCAACCTGTTAATGTAATCCTCCCTCTTGGCTACCGGGGGGTTGTCGGCCCGCAGAATCAGCGGCGAAATGCCGACCTTTTCCAGCCGTTCAACCAGAGTAGGAATTAGATCCCGCGTGCCTGTATGCTCCAAGCAGATCAGGCACTTCCTCCCTTGGGAGACTTCGGCTTGCACCAGGTCAAGAAGTTTCTCTTCCTTGGGAAGAAGATCGGCCTCTATCGGGGGTGCGCCGGCAACGAACTCCCGAGTATGGGGGTGAAAGACTTCTTCACCCCTGCGGCAGCCGTCCGGGTAAGCCAGCAAGGAGTTGACCAAGGCGCCCAACAAGCTGCGGTCGCCTCTGGCCAGGGCCTGTCGGCAAGCAGATCGGAGCTCTCTTTCCAGGCCCTCATAGGCTTCGGCCTGATCGGTAAGCATATCCACCCCAACTACCTCTTCTCTAAAGGGCGGCAGTTTTTCGGAGATGTCTGAAAGCCGCATAAAGACCGAATTTTCCAGAAGGAAATCAGTCAGCAGCAGGGGTGAAATCCCCGGTTTCTCACTGACAATTTCCTTGGCTTTGCGGCCTCCTATGGAGCAGGCGTTGTCCCGCAGAGGCTCTTTCTGGGTGAATTCCAGGACCCCATACTGCCCTGCGAAGACCTTTTCTGCACGGTACGGGGCCTTTTCCACCATTAATTCGGGGAACATTCGCCACAGTAGGTAAAACAAGTTGGTCGAATATCCGCCCATAAGGGTTCCGGTCAGCGGCAAAGTGCGCCGGGCCGAGGCCGCCAGGCAAGCCAGGGCTTGCCCTTGGGCCGTGTCGCCACCCTTGTGTAGAGTAGGTCGGGCCGCCCAGACCACCTTGTCGCCAAGGTGCGGGAAAGCCGTTCCCCTCTCCGAACCGTACGTGCGCCTTTCGACGCATACGGCTCTCCAGCTTAGTTCTGAAACGAATTAGTCAGCCAGGCCTTGCCTCTCTACTACGAAGTGGCATTTGGGGCATACTGGCATCACGTTTTCCAAGTAATTAGCCTTCGCTTTGTTGTTATGCTTTCTGAGGGGCATGATGTGGTGGGCTATCAGCCTTGTCGCTGTGAAGCGTATGGCTTTTAGTTTTCTTCCACATCTCGCACATTTCCCCTTGGACCGCCTTAGTGCCTCCAACCTGACCTCAAGCCATTCTGGCCCATAGTCAGGGTTGAAGGTTGGCAGGCTCATGCGTGCATGGTTCATCACCTGTCTTAGCCGCCTGTTTTCGTCCAGCTGTGCTCTTTCCCTTTCATTGAAGGGGCAGAGTTGTGGGTGGAGGTTCACGTACTGGATTGGAAAGAACTTCATCCTTGCCAGTATGTGAGCACAGGTTTGAGCTTCGTCGGCCCACCTACCGTAGTTCCGGCCCTTGTGCCACCTGTTATTTGGCTTGATATCCACCCTATAGGGCAGATAATTGGCCAGATAGTGGGCTCTTCTGGATGGCCGCATGCGACTTCCATGGGCGCTCACCTTATAGGTATCCAGAAAGACTCGGCGCCAGATGTAGGTGTCGATTTCTCCAAACACTTTTGAGCTTGAAACATGCCGGTAATAGTTGGCCCATCCAGTGATGATCTGGTTGAGCCGCGTAATGTCGCCGGCATCTCTGCCTGTTCTCCAGGCGGTCTTAGAGAATGCTTTGACCCTCCTTCTGAACTCCACCACTTTATCCGGGTGAGGTTCAATCAGCACAGCGCCCTTGCGATATTCAGGATGTTTCCGGATTCGAAATCCGAGAAACTTGATCCCTTCTTCCACATGGGTTATCAGCGTCTTTTCCTCAGACAGCCTTAATTTCAAGGTACCATTGAGGTATTTTCCGATTTCCCCTTTGATTTTGGCTGCGTCCTCTTGGGACTTGGTCATCACCACAAAGTCATCAGCATAACGAACGATGAAGCATGGGGTTAAACCCTGTAGCTCCTTCTTCTGCCTCTGACATTCGAGGTATTGCTTCTTACCCATCTTCGTCGTTTGGTACACGACTTGATTGGCTCCTTTGATCTTGCTTTGCTCAAGGAGTCCACGTTTGATCAGGCGTTTGGCCGTAGTGCAGACTGTCGATGCAGTCATTCCGGCCTCTTTCCTGATCTGCTTGGTGCCTGTGGATTCCCACGCAAGACTCAGGATTTTTCTCTGTTTTGGACCAAGGTTCCCCGCTAAAAACCCACCTTTATGCTTCCTCATACGCTGCCTCGTTGAATCATTCAGGCATTCGTATTTGCCCACGATGAACTGATCGAGCCTGTCGAGGAAAATATTGGCGAGTAGCGGTGAGACTATCCCACCTTGCGGCGTTCCCCCTTCCGTGATCCAGAATTGGTCCCGCTCAAGGATTCCTGATTTGAGTTGATCCCGGATGAGTTTAATGACGAACCCATCCTTGATCTTCTTTTTCAGGACATCGATCAAAGTTTCGTGGTCGATTTCATCAAAGCAAGCCTTGATGTCACCTTCCACGACCCAGTTATATCCCCGCCTTGCCACGTCCCTTATTCTTACGGCCGCATGGTGCGTGCATCGGTATGGGCGGAACCCATAGCTGTGCTTGTGGAACTGCGGCTCGTAGATTGGTTCCAGAACCAATTTCAGCATGGCTTGGACTGTTCTGTCTTTGATCGTGGGGATTCCCAAGGGTCGTTCCTTACCGTTCGCTTTGGGGATATAGACTCTACGAACCGGGCTTGGCCGGTAAGTCTTTCCCTTCAGTTCTCGGTATATTTCTTCCCTGAGGTCCAGCTTGGCTTTCTCACTTGAAAGGTCTTTCTTTGTGACGCCATCAACCCCTGCCGTCCTAGCTCCCTCGTTAGTAAGCACGCGTTTCAGGGCAATATCGATCACCCTTTTTGTGACAAAGAGGTTCCTCAGCTTGGAGAAGGCTTTCCCGGATTTACTCCGGTATGCCAGTTTGGCTTGGGTTCGGGTTATCCACCTGTCTAAGCTCTTACCTCTTGAGCCTTCGTTGGATGGTGTCGTGTTGATGGCGACCACCCCCCTTCCATTGGATTTAGGGGGCCTACTTCCTATTCGTTTCATTACTATGCCTGGCGTCCTTCGCCATGTGCCCGGCTTTCCCGGAACTCACCTTACGGTGGTCGACTTTCGCAGGACTTTCACCCGCTCCGACCACACGGAATGTCTCCATTCTGTGCAGCCTTGTCGCTCAGACTACTACGACGCCTCCGACTCCAACTATCCACATTAGCGAAGTGGCCCATTCCACGCCCAGGTCAGTGACCTGTAACGTTGACCGGATAGTTGGGATCTCCTGTTGACGTCTATCTGTCTTTCCATCCTACCCTTAGGTTCCTGCTATACCTGCACGGTGTTCTCACGGATTTTACCGTTGTATCCGAGAGACTACGGCTAAGCCGCATCCATTGGGCAACGAATAGACCCAACGGCCACCATGACCCTGCCACAACCATCTTTAACTGGCAGTCGAAGTCAGGCTTCAACCACAGGTTCGGTCACCCTAACCATAGGTAGGCATTGAGGCTGGCCCCCACTCTCTTGGGATTGATGGTTATCCCTCAGGGGTACCTTTTCATCGGGCTTAGCACCCTGTCAT
>Ga0265297_10006097_pt1 | contig 17778 bp, 13 predicted proteins | sample Munlanlwell13791_FD_192502 | JGI IMG/M metagenome (GOLD analysis project Ga0265297, IMG submission 192502) | Leachate microbial communities from a municipal landfill in Southern Ontario, Canada - Leachate well 137-91 | ecosystem: Engineered > Solid waste > Landfill > Unclassified | place...
CTGTATTTCCGCACAGGTTCTCACACAACGTTGACATCGAATGCATTTGCTGTCATCTTTAATTATTGATGGTGAAAACATATCGATGCTGTAATTCTTAAATGGAACTAAAGAAATAAAATCATCAGTCATTATTTTAAAGTCCGATGCCAATTTTTGTAACTCGCATTTGCCGTTTTTATAGCAACGGGTACAATCCGAATTGTGTTCCGAAAGTAATAATTCAATAATATGTTTTCGTGAATTTCTGACCTTAATTGTATTTGTGAAAATTTCCATTCCTCCTTCACAAGGTGTAGCACAAGCAGGTGCTAACCGTTTTTGACCTGCAATCTCAACTATACAAACCCTGCAATTTCCTGCCACGCACAGGTCTTTGTGATAACAAAGGGTTGGTATGATTACTCCTACCTGTCGGGCAGCATCTAAAATGGAAGTTCCCTCTTTTATCTCGACGATTTCTCCGTTTATAGTTATTTTTATATTCTTTTCCATAACAAGACAATTTTACAACATTAGTAAATCATTTCTTCCCTGAAATTTTCAACAATTGACGAAAAAGAGTTGGCCACAGACTGACCCAATCCACATTTTGCTGTGAATTGCATTGTTTCGGCTAATTTTAGTAGCTTATCCAGATATTGTGCATTTTTTTCACCGCTTTTTACAGCCTTAATTCCCTTCAATAACTGTTGACAACCTACGCGACATGGTGTACATTGCCCACAGGATTCTTCCCTGAAAAACTCAAGGTAATTATCAAGGACATTATACATAGATCGGGAACTATTGAAAAGCATCATAGAGCCACCAGTAGGAAGGGATATTCCAATCAGTTTCCCCTGATAACCGATGGTTGTTTCTGCAAATCGTTTTCGGGGAACCAAAAATCCTGAAGCGCCTCCTACCTGAACTGCTTTGCAATCACCATCACCAAAATCACTTACAAAATCGCTGAGGCTCATCCCCAACTCCAGTTCGTAGATTCCGGGTTTCGGTGTATCGCCCGAAACTGAAAATAACTTTGTACCACGGGAATACTGAACTCCCAGATCATAAAAACGTTTGGCGCCATAAGTAAAGATAGTATAGGCATGCGCCAGAGTCTCAACGTTATTGATTACGGTTGGTTTATTCATATACCCTGAAATAGCAGGATATGGCGGCTTATTACGAGGCTCGCCTCTTTTTCCTTCCATTGATTCGAATAAGGCTGTTTCTTCGCCACAGATGTAAGCACCGCTTCCCATAAAAATCCTGATTGTAAAATCAAAGTTTATCTTTTTACAAAAATCATGGAATTCGTCAATAACCTTATTTAATTCCGGTTTTAAGAAAAAATATTCCGCACGTAAATATATATAAGCTTCTTTTGCCCCTACAACATAGCCACAAATAGCCATCGCTGTCAGCACTTTAAAAGGAACTAACGAGAGAATTTCCCTGTCTTTGAATGTTCCGGGTTCACCCTCATCCGCATTACAAATCACATATTTGGTGTCATCCTTTACTTCGGCCGAAAGTTTCCATTTCAAACCGGTTGGGAAACCGGCTCCGCCTCTACCCTTTAGCTCCGAACTGATCAATTCATTAATTAATTCATTCGGTTGCCGGCTCAGATTCTTTTTCAAAACATCTTCCCAATCATTTTCATTTTTAAAGATAAAATCAGCCCGCTTTAGTTGATAACTAGTTGCCATTTTGTCCTCCTTCCTTCCTTTTATTAAGATACTGAGTCAATATCTCTCTTACTTTTTCAGGGGTCAGTTCTGTATACACATCATTGTTTATCAACATAGCAGGTGCCTTATGGCAAAAACCCAGACAATTAGTCTGGAGCAATGAGAATGTTCCATCAGGAGTGGTTTCCCCGACAGTTATTTTCAACATATCTTCAATAGCTAACAAAATCTGATTCTTTCCTTTCATGGAGCAAGTAATGGTTTTGCAAATACGAATAATGTATTTACCCATCTTTTTATATTCCAAAAAAGAATAGAAAGTTGCTGTACCATAGACTTCTGAGGCAGGCATATCGAGTTCTCTGGCTATTTCGATCATTGAAAACTCAGACAAATACGTTTCCTGTTCAACTACTCCCTGAAGAATCGGTAACAGGTTATTCCTGTTCCGGCCATATTGGTCGGCAAGTGTTTTGATAAGGTCTGAAACTGGATTCATACTATAATATTTAAATGAATAAACTGATTGTATGATAATTTGATTGAGATTTGGTTGAGCCCAGTATCAATCAAAGTGTGTTTCCTTATGAAGAAAAAAATAGAATATCTGTTACATTAAATACCTATTTCAGTTTTGAATAGCAAAATTTCCGGAATATTACTTTTTCAATAATTTCAACGAATATTATTAATGTTTCGGTATGAAGTATAGATAATAAATTGAACTGGTTTTATAACCTGTAATGAGATAGTATCAACGAATAGTTGATAGGGGATTTAAATGAGTTTATAACTAATTAATAATCAAATATCGATTATTAAATAAACAAAACTAATATCATCGAAGAAATACAAATTTTATTGTTGACAAAAATAATGAATTAAATGTAGAAATCACAATATAATTGAAATATTCTACAAGAAAAACGAATATTTTTTGAAAGATTATCCGAAAAGAAATTGGAAGAGCCTAAAACCGGAGTAGATCCTGCTTTTAAGCTCTTCCATTTAATAATTAAATATTTTGCTGAAATTGAAAATATATAAGTAGTCGCCTTGTCTAAAATAAACTGATAAACAATGCTACATTTAATATCGTAACAATAACACCCAGTGAATATAATAATATTTTTGTAAATAAAGTGTTTTTATATTTTCCCATAACTTTCTCAGAAGAAGTAAGATACACCTGTGAAAAAATAGTAAATGGGAGTTGAATGCTCAAAATCATCTGTGAAATGATTAAACCCTGAAATGGATTTGTTATGAGCAGAATTATTCCAAAAGCAACTATCAACGAAATTGCGACCCCCAGGCGGGAATGATTATCTTTAATATCATAAGGCTCTTTATACATTCCTGCAAAAATACTTCCGGCAGCCATACCTGAAGTAATTGTGGATGCTATTCCTGCAAATAACAACGCAACTGCAAATACAATTGCGGCATTTGATCCGAGAAGAGGCGCTAATAAATTTTTTGCCTGTTGAAGTTCCGATACAGGGGTTGAGGTTGCAAAAAAAGTAGCTGCGGCTAATAATATCATAGCACTATTAATTGCCCAACCGGCTAACATTGATACCAACGTATCGAGAAATTCATAACGCAATTGTTTTTTAATAACCTTATCGTCCTGCAGATTCCATTGTCTGCTTTGAATAATTTCGGAATGAAGAAATAAATTGTGTGGCATAACCACTGCTCCCATTACACTCATAATTATCAGCATCGATCCTTTCGGAAATGAAGGTGTAACCCAACCTGTTATGGCACTGTTCCAATCAATATTTACCAGTGAAAGTTCATATAGAAATGATAACCCGATAACCGATACAAAAGCTATGATCCATTTCTCCATAATTCGATAGGAATTGCTGAACAACATGATAAACACAAATATTGTAACCAGTAAGGAGCCGGCACGAATTGGAATATTAAATAACATTTCAAGTGCAATTGCTCCTCCTAAAATTTCAGCCAAAGACGTAGAAATAGAGGCTAGCATGGCAGTTGTAAGCAATACTTTTGAAGAACGGGGCGTTAAATAAATGGTGGCAGCTTCCGAAAGACAAAGTCCGGTGGCAATTCCTAAATGAGCAACATTATGTTGCAACATAATGAGCATAATGGTTGATAAAGTGACCATCCAAAGCAAAGCATACCCGTAATCGGCACCGGCAGCAAGATTTGAAGCCCAGTTTCCCGGATCAATAAATCCAACCGTAACCAGAAGCCCAGGACCTATAAACTTGAAAATATCTAAACCGCCTAAAATAGGTTTATAATTGGGGCGGTCAATGTTTTTGAATAGTTTGTACATATGACTGAATGAAGGTGTTTAATTTTTAATAATTGATATTGAATTTAGCTGCAACAGGATTAATCCCTTTTAAAAAGTATCAAAATAACAGTGTAAATTAAACATATATTGTAATACATGGTTCACTTTATCTGTTATTTTTCCCACAACTCAGAGAAAATCATAGAATGTCATTTTTTTTATTAATTAATTGAAAATATTTTTCATCTATATATCAGCGTTTTAAATAAATTACTATCACTTTTCTTTAAGTATTATTCGTTTTAAGTAACTTCGGACTAAACATTAAAATTAAATAATTGTTATAACATAAAAAGAGAAAGTTTTAGAATAGTATATTTTTTTTCTTGTAATTAAATCCATAAAATTGAAATCAGTTTACGAATCAGAATTTGGAACCGATTAAATTTAAAGTAGTCGTAAAACCTGATAAAACATATTTCTCAACTTAAATAGCAGTCATGAAATGATTTCAAAAAAATATTTGATATTTATTTTCAAAAAAACATTCGAAATTATTGTTATTTCAAATTATTTTCACAATCTTTGCAGTGAGAAAATTAATGTTCTTAATAATCGAGGAACAAAGATACATAAAATCATATAAATCAAATTTATTAGTTCATTAATCTAATAACATTAAGAGAACTAATATACTGACAGACAAAAGCTTACTTTTAAACACTTGTATATAAACACAGTTTCAGTACAATTTAGAAGCAAAAAAATTAATAGCATCAAGATTCACTATACTAACTCAAAAAAAAATGCGAAAATGAAAAAGGAAAAAATCTCAACAAACAAGGATGATGAAAATCTGAACTTGTTAATCAAGGGACCGAGCTACAATGTTGGAGCTTACACGGTAGATGTTCAAAAAAGAATGTTGACTTTTAAAGGAGAGTCCAAAAAACTAACCAACAAAGAGTCTCAGTTATTAGCCCTTTTTGCTGCTAATGCTAACGAATTTTTAGATCGTAAATATACTTTGAAAACGATCTGGAAAGATGATAACTATTACAATGCAAGAAGTATGGATGTGTACATCTGTAAATTACGTAAACTTTTACAAGACGATCCAGATGTAATTATTATCAATATTCACGGTAAAGGTTATAAACTGATTACACCGAATTAAAGTTCTCCTTCAATAAAGGATTTCAAAAAAAAACCAAAACCGGCTGGAAAACTAAATTAGTTATTCAGTCGGTTTTTGTGTTTTACAAAGTCTATAATTTAATTCTGTCACTATACGAAGCTTAAAACAAATAATCTAAGTCATTCGTTCTAACAATTTTTCAATATCTATTTAGCTAAAAGAACTTTCTCTTTTGTAAGCTTTCCTTCCTTCGAATAAATGCTCAAGATATAGATTCCGTTCGATAGATTACTCAAATCAAATTGATTATCAGTATATATTTCCAGTAATTTTCCGGTCATATCAAAAACATCCGTTTTGAAAACTGAGTTGCCTTTAAGATTTACGATTCCTTGAGTAGGATTAGGGTAAACAGAAATATTATCAACCGGAGTATTTATAATTGAATTTGAAACAGTTTTTGCATAAAATGGAGGTCTCCCGGCTTCTATCCATGCCGAATAAATCAATTCGGCCAGTGAATGGGACGCATTATGGAATAAGGTGGTTGTAAAATGAGTTTTACTCCATAAGGCAGCATAATATTGTGCTGAAGTATTGTTTCCCGACTGATTCATTGCATAGGTGTCTGCTGCAAGAACACTATCTACATAATGATAATTCGTATAAATATAATCAAAAATGTACTTATTTACATTGTTTATAAAATGAATGGAATCACCTGAATAGTTTGAAAGTTGGGATATATAGTTGCTAACCATTGTTGATTCATAACGCGAATGAATGCCACTCTGTCCGGTCATTCTTCCATCATAATTTTCCGTAAGATGCAAAGGCATATGACCGTCTCCAACATAATGACCCAGATCAGATGCATCCAACATAGCTTTATGCCATTTAAGTTTACGAAAATCGACTACCAGCGTATCGTACATGTTCAGGGTTGCCCAAGGCAGAGTTCCATTATTAATCACAAAACCTGAGCCATGTATTTTAACGATTGAATCGTAGGTAGATGCAATACGTCCGGTAGAATTAAATTCTGCATAACTGTCAATATCGATATAATGTTTGGGGCTTTCATTTGAATCCGAACCTTTACGATTATCAGCATCGGACCCGTGCAGAGCAAGTGAATCACCCCATACACTAAATCCGGCCATTGAAGCGGGAAATGATTCAGGACATTTACCGCTAATGGTCTGATGACCCAACCATCCCCAGCTAACGAAGGTAAGAGATAAAACAAGAAGCGTAACAACGGGATATATTTTCTTAAACATATTATGAACGACTAAGCAAAAGAAATGGCAGAACTGGTTAATTTGTTTTTTGAAGAAATTATGAATAAAAATTCAAGCCCGCAAAGATATACAAAAAAGGCAACCATGCAATATGGTCGCCGTTTTTTTCTAATGATAATATTAATAAAATTAATCATGTATAAGTCTAAAACACTTATTATATGTTAATTAGAAATTTCATAAGTAAACAAATACAATTTCAATATCCCGATAATATTCTAAAAAACAAGGTTTAATTGTTATTTTTCCTTTTCCTTGCATGACTGTGTTTTATTCCGTAGCTGAAATAAATCACAAAACCAATTGCCATCCACACAAATAGTCGTATCCATGTATCTAAGGGTAAAGATGCCATAAGATAAAAACAAACAAATGCACCAAGAATTGGCACGACAGGAACCCATGGCGTTTTAAAAGGACGTGGAACATCAGGTTTTGTTTTTCGTAGTACAATGATACTGATACAGACAATTGCAAAAGCTAATAAGGTCCCGATAGAAACTAATTCACCCAATATGCTTATTGGTAATGTTCCGGCAATAATCAAGGCAACAAAACAGGTTAGAATCGTACTTATATAAGGTGTCTTAAATTTTGGATGAACTTTTGAAAAAACCGGAGGTAAAAGGCCATCTTTGGACATAGAGTAAAAAATTCTTGGTTGTCCCATTAACATGACTAAAACTACCGAACTTAGTCCTGCAATTGCAGCCAATTTAATGATAGGTCTTAACCAAAACATTGATGAGCCCATTGCATTGACCCCAACTGCTATAGGATCCGCTACATTTAATGTGGTATAACTCACAATTCCGGTAAGGACAATTGCAACTAAAATATAGAGAATGGTTGAAATTCCCAAAGAGCCCATTATACCGATAGGCATATCACGCTGTGGATTTTTGGTTTCCTGGGCGGCCGTTGAAACTGCATCAAATCCAATATATGCAAAAAATATTACACCCGCTCCACGTAAAATTCCACTCCAGCCAAAATGACCGGAAACCCCGGTATTTTTGGGAATAAATGGAACCCAGTTTGTATGTTTTACAAAGAAAAAACCAATGGCAATAAATAAGATAATCACTGCTAACTTGGCAATAACCATGATATTATTAAAGTTTGCCGACTCCTTAATTCCAATAACTAATAATATGGCAATAACAGCAATAACAAACATTGCAGGAATATTTATTATAGCGGTAACATGTTGAAGATTAGCAATGTTAATCCCTTGTTCTGTTAATGCATTGATTAATTGAGAGGTTTCTGGTTTCCACCCGACTTCCGGAACATTTATTAAAACCGTTCCTGTTGCTGCCGAAAGATGAGGAGGTATAATGATATTAAAATCTTGTAGAAAACTGACTACATACCCCGACCATCCAACAGCTACGGTAGAAGCAGCAAAAAGATATTCAAGAATTAAATCCCAACCAATTATCCATGCCAGAAACTCCCCCAGGGTGGCATATGAATAAGTATATGCACTCCCGGCTATAGGAATCATAGCTGAAAACTCAGCATAACATAATCCGGCAAATGCGCAAGCCAAACCTGAAATTATAAAAGATAAGACAATGCCGGGTCCGGCATATTGAGCAGCTGCCTGTCCTGTCAATACAAATATCCCGGCACCTATAACGGCACCAATACCCAAAAATGTAAGATTCCAGGGTCCGAGGTGTCTTTTTAAACCATTATCATTGCTTTCTGCTTCGGCAAATAGTTGTGTAAGTGTTTTTCGGATAAATAAGTATTTAAACATAAATTAGTCAGATTTTATTTAAGTAATGGATTGAAAGTATTTTAAGTCTCAAACTTCAAAATTGATATTTTTTCGTCACAAAATTAGCATTTTCAGCCGGTTTACAAGCATATCTTGAAATTATTTTATTAATGATCTTGCTTTTACCTGCATTTTCTCCGTTTGAAAATAAATCAAATAACTGATTTTGAAAAAAAACGACAAAATGATTTTTTTTCAAATTGTATACAATATTGTCTCCGGGATATCAGCAAAAGAGGCTATTCAGTTTCCTGAATAGCCTCTTCGTGAATTAGTTAAGCTTTTATTACATTGCATCAATTTCTTTACTGATTGCCTCGTAATCAGCATCCATCTTTAACCGATAGTATAATGTTTTAAGCGTTTTTTTGTACTCAATTTCTTTTGGTTTTAATTCAGCTGCTTTTTGGAAAAAAGGAACAGATTGTTTGAATACATCTTCTGCTTTTTTTAAGGCAGCATTATAAGTTTTAACATCTTTAATCTCGTTGGCTGATTCTACCATTTTAACTGCTTTGTTGTAATACAAACGTCCCTTGCCTGCATAAGCTTCCGCCAAAGTAGGATCTAATTGAAGGGCTTTATCAAACGATACAAGTGCCGAATCAATATTTCCCTGTGACTCATCCAAATTTCCTTTCACATAGCGGTATTGTGCAATATTGGGTTCGCGTTCAATGGCAGTATTCAAATATACCAACGCTTCAGCTGTTTTGCCGGAATAAATAAAATAATTTATCAAATTCTGTAAGAACCATGCTTCTGAAGGAAATTTCTCAAATCCTTCTTTCAAAGTCTTTACAAAATTCACCGTATCATTTTTAGTCACATACTCTTGATAAAGTAATTGATAAACCGCCTTTGTTTCATAATTCTTATCTTTCAAATCATTGTATAATGAAATCGCCAAATCGGTCTTTTTTGCATTAGTTGCAGCCACAGCCGTATAATACATAATCATATTATAGGTTGAATCCATTGGTATCTCATTATTCATCATGGGCAGTTTTGGTATTTCCAGAAAAACTTGAAAAGTTTTAATGGCTCCATCATAATCCTTTTTATCAAATTGTGAAGCACCATAAGCAATCAGATTTTGCTGTAAAGTATAATACTCTTTAATCTTTTCCTTAATCTCTTTAGTGTACTTTGGTTTCACTTTCCCTTTTTTATCGGGCATTGAATCTAATTTTGCCGCTTTCAAAAAATAAGCGTATGATTCCAAAATAGCCTTCCCCTTAACATCAACATCATATGGCTGTTTTATAAGAGCTTTTGCATATAATGCATCATTTTCTTTATTACCAATCAAACCGGCAACATACCATGTTTCAGCGAGATCACTTGTAGTTGAGTCCTTCAAGGCTAAATTAATTAGCTCACGCGCTCCGGCGAAATCCGGGTTTTCCATTAAAGCCTTATTCTTTGCTTTAGAAATGTTGGATTTTTGAGCAAAAGAAAATGTAAAGCTTATCACCAAAAATAAGGATAAAATAAGTTTTTTCATGACGAGTTATTATTTTTTTTAATTAATACTATTTTGTTTAAGTGAACTGACATCATCAGGTCAGTCCACTTCTTTTAATGAATTATTCTTCTGAATCTTCAACCGATTCAGAATCATCTTCTGATTCTGAATACTCTATCGAATCTGAATTTCCGGTATTTTCTAAACCTTTGAACTCATCGTTTTCAATTTGAGTTTCTTCGATTTCTTCTACGATTAGATTGGCTGCTTCTTCAGCCGCTTCGGATAAAACTTTACATACCGATGCAATTTCGTCGTTCCGTTTTTCAAGGTTGATTAAACGGACACCCTGAGTAGCACGTCCCATAACCCTGAAATCAACAACTTTTAATCGAATAGTGATACCGGATTTATTGATAATCATTAAATCATTTTCATCAGTAACACTTTTGATAGAAACGAGTTTACCCGTCTTTTCTGTGATATTAATAGTTTTAACACCTTTACCGCCACGGTTTGTTACACGATATACTGGAATTGTATCTCCGTTTTCATCCAAAAGCAAATTGCCGTCTTCATCAATTTCATCGAGCAATGTACGTTTTCCATAACCCAATTGGGATACGACCATAATATTCTCGCTCTCTTTCTTATTAACACAAATCATACCAACCACTTCGTCCTGACCATCATCATCCAGTGTCATTCCTCTAACTCCGGTTGCAGTACGACCCATTTCACGTACTTTCGATTCATGGAAACGTATCGCACGACCATTCCGGTTTGCCATAAGCACTTCAGAATTTCCATCGGTCAAACGAACCTGAATAACCTGATCATCCTCACGTATGGTAATGGCGTTTACACCATTCTGACGTGGGCGGGAATATGCTTCCAACGAAGTTTTTTTAATTACACCGTTTTTGGTACAGAAAACAAGATAATGAGAATTAATATATTCACTATCAGTTAAGCCTTTAACCCGGATAAATGCATTCACCTTATCGTCACCATCTATATTCAGCATATTCTGAATTGCACGTCCTTTCGAATTTTTACTTCCTTCGGGAATGTCATAAACTTTTAGCCAATAACATTTTCCTTTTGAAGTAAAGAACAACATGGTATTGTGCATCGAAGCAGGGTAAATATATTCAATAAAATCTTCGTCGCGTGAATCACTTCCTTTGGAACCGACTCCACCACGATTTTGAGATCTGAATTCCGATAACGCTGTCCGTTTTATATATCCTAAATGTGATATGGTAATAATCATTTCATCATCCGAATAAAAATCTTCGGGGTTGAACTCTTCTGATGAATAAACAATTTGTGTACGACGGGCATCACCATATTTGGCTTTCACTTCCAGCAATTCGTCTTTAATAATTTGCATCCGCAAATCGACATTTGCCAAAATTTCTTTTAAGCGGGCGATAATATTCAATACTTCTTCATATTCGGTTCGAAGTTTATCCTGCTCCATACCTGTAAGTTGACGCAAGCGCATTTCAACGACGGCACGTGACTGGATATCTGACAATCCAAAACGTTCCATCAATGCATTACGTGCATCTTCAGGGGTTTTTGATTCACGGATTAGTTTTATGGCTTCATCCAGATTATCCAGAATAATCATGAAACCTTCCAGTAAATGAGCACGTTTTTCGGCTTCACCCAGTTCAAATTGGGTGCGTCGGATGACTACTTCATGACGATGTTCTACAAAATAATGAATCAAATCCTTCACATTCAACATGCGTGGACGTCCATTCACCAGGGCAATATTATTTACACTAAATGAGGTTTGTAAGGCAGTGTATTTAAATAGTTTATTTAAAACTACGCTTGAATTGGCATCCCGTTTAATATCAACCACAATACGCATACCATCCCGGTCAGATTCATCATTGATATGGGCAATTCCTTCCACTTTTTTATCAATCACCAATGCCACAACAGCTTTAATTAACTCAACTTTATTTACCTGATAAGGAATTTCATTGATAATGATTTTTTCACGCCCCGAAGCATCCGTTTCGATTTCCACTTTAGAACGAACTACAATACGACCACGCCCGGTTTCAAGTGCTTCTTTAACACCAGCATAACCATAAATAATACCACCTGTAGGAAAATCAGGTGCTTTAATGAATTTAATAATTTCAGAAATTTCAATGTCATTATTATCTATATAAGCGACGATACCATCAACAACTTCAGTTAAGTTATGAGGGGCCATATTGGTAGCCATACCCACTGCAATACCCGACGAACCATTGACTAATAAGTTTGGTATACGACTGGGTAAAACGGTCGGCTCCTTCATTGTATCATCAAAGTTCAGTTGAAAATCAACTGTATCTTTATTGATATCAATCAGCATATCTTCCGATATCTTGCGTAAACGGGCTTCGGTATAACGCATGGCAGCCGGACTGTCGCCATCGACCGAACCAAAGTTACCTTGTCCATCTACTAAAGGATAACGTAAGGACCAATGTTGTGCCATACGAACTAATGTGCCATATATGGAAGAATCACCGTGCGGGTGATATTTACCCATTACTTCCCCAACAATTCTGGCAGATTTTTTATAGGGCTTGTCGGAATTATTTCCCAACTCATTCATACCAAATAACACCCTGCGGTGTACCGGTTTAAATCCATCACGTACATCAGGCAATGCCCGTGATACAATCACCGACATGGAATAATCGATATACGAAGATTTCATCTCTTCGTCAATATTTACCTTAATAATTCTGTCTTCGTCAATCATCTATTTTTAATTTTGTTTCTATCTGAAAAATCGCACTAAAGTACTGCTTTTTCTTGAATTTGGCAAGTGTTTCTCTATAAAAATTTCCACCAAAAACCTTGTTTTATATTCGATTATAACATATAATATTTCGACTGATAACCAGTGAAATATATTGTATTTTCTATTCAATTATTCCACCAGCCACAAAACAACCTTCAAATAACTCAGTCTTTTTTGGTTTCGATTCAAAGATACCATACACTGAAGAACCGGAACCGGACATGGAAGCATATGTTGCCCCTATATCGTATAAATTATTTTTAATTATTTCAATAGCCGGATATTTTATAAAAACGGATTTTTCAAAATCATTCTTTATCAATGATTTCCATTCTGATATTGGTTTTTTTATTAATTCGCGTAACGAAAACTCAGGGTTTTCAGGAATTATCAGGGAATAAGCTTCAGGAGTAGAAACATGTATGTCGGGTTTTACCAAAACCAAAAACTTATCTTTAAGCGTCAAATCTATTTGTGTGAATACATTCCCTGTTCCGGTAGCAAATACAGGCTTATTTTGAATAAAAACAGGACAATCGGCACCCAACTTTGCAGCCAGACGTTCGAGTTTTTTGGTAGTAATCTTTAATTCGAATAACTCGTTCAATCCTTTCAACATAAAAGCTGCATCGGATGAACCGCCTCCTAAACCTGCACCAAATGGAATTTGTTTGAAAAGCGATATATCTACTGGCGGAATCTGATATTCTCTTCGAAGCAAGCGATAGGCCCTGACAATTAAATTATCTTCGGGATCGCCATCAATCGGAATACCGGATGATGAAAAACTATAATCCATACAGGTTTCAGACGGTTCAATTTCCAACACATCGCTCAGACCAATAGGATAAAAGACAGTTTCGATATTGTGGTAACCATCGGTTCGACGTTCGACAACGTTTAGTCCTAGATTAATTTTGGCATTTGGGTATAAGAGCATTCTAAAACAATTTATAATTTAAATATTTCCGATTTCCGGTTTTCAAAATTTGCTTTTCAAGATATTCGGGTCTCATCTTATTTGGTATCAAAAGTAATATTTTTTGAGGAATAATTAATAAAGTTATCAACATCTGTTGAAATGTTTTTTTTTGAGTTTCACAAATGTTTTGTAATTTTGAATCCCACAAAAAAATTGAAATATAAAATGGCAGAAAAACGCAATTACAGTAAGAATCCAACAAGCCCTGCTCCTATTCAGGCAAATGAATACGGAAAGTTGCCACCTCAGGCGACCGAATTGGAAGAAGCGGTTTTGGGTGCCATCATGATTGAAAAAGATGCCTATTCCATTATTTCAGAAATTTTGAAACCGGAATGTTTCTATAAAGTGGCGCATCAAAAGATATTTGAAGCCATTATGACTTTGGCAATGCATCAGGAACCGGTTGATATGCACACGGTAACCGAGCAATTGCGCAAAAGTGGTACTATTGATGACATTGGCGGTCCATATTATATTACCTTGCTGACGGCCAAGGTTTCTTCGGCTGCGCATCTGGAATATCATTCCCGCATTATTGTTCAAAAATTTCTGGCACGTGAACTGATACGTATCTCCAGCGAAATTCAAACCAAAGCTTTCGATGACAAATCGGATGTAGACGATTTAATGCAGGAAGCTGAAGGCATGTTATTTGAAGTTTCGCAACGAAACCTGAAGAAAGATGTGACGCAGATAAGTCCGGTGATCGATGAAGCCATCAAGCGGATGCAACTTGCTGCAACAAAACAAGGTGCAAGCGGGGTAGCAACAGGTTTTCATAGCCTCGATAAAATCACTTCGGGCTGGCAACGCTCGGACTTAATCATCATAGCTGCCCGTCCCGCCATGGGAAAAACAGCCTTTGTACTTTCGATGGCGAAAAACATGGGAGTTGATCACAATACACCGGTTGCTATTTTTTCTCTTGAAATGTCTAATGTTCAGCTTGTTAACCGTTTAATCATGAATGTTTGTGAACTTGAAGGGGAGAAAGTAAAGAACGGACAATTGGATACAGCCGAATGGGCAAAATTAGACAGAGACATAAAAGAACTGATTGATGCGCCAATTTTTGTGGATGATACACCAAGTTTATCCATTTTCGAACTTCGAAGTAAAGCACGTCGCCTGGTAAAAGAGCACAAAGTTCAATGTTTGATTATTGACTATTTGCAGTTGATGAATGCAAGTGGTATGAGTTTCGGTAGCCGTGAACAGGAAGTAAGTATTATTTCCCGATCGTTAAAAGGATTGGCTAAAGAATTAGATATTCCAATAATTGCATTATCTCAGTTAAATCGTGGTGTTGAAGGTCGTTCCGGATTGGAAGGCAAACGTCCGCAACTATCCGACTTGCGTGAATCGGGAGCCATCGAGCAGGATGCCGATATGGTTTGTTTTATTCACCGCCCGGAATATTATCATCTTACTGAAGATGCAAAAGGGAATTCCTTATTAGGTATTGCTGAGATTATTGTAGCTAAACACCGTAATGGTGCTACGGGTGATGTTCAATTAAAGTTTAAGAATGTATTTGCTAAATTTTTAAATTTAGACGATTCCGATAGTAACGATAATCCTTTTAGCGGATATCAGACAATTTCGTCAAAGATGAATGATGTGGCACCAGGTGCAGATTTCTATAATAATGGAGCTTTAATAACCCCTTCAAATCCTTTAATGGGAACAGGTAAAAACAACGAAGTTCCATTTTAATCAACAGTAGTCATAAAAAAAGAAAGCAGAAAATGATGGATCATTTTCTGCTTTCTTTTTTTATAAAATCAATGATTTATATTTTGTAATTTATTCGGATCGTGTTTATGTTTGAAAAATATGGCAAACAAAATTGCAACGACAAGTGAATATGCGGCGAAAGTAAACCAAATTCCGGGCCATTGAAAATCACCGTTTTCGGCTTTAAAGAAATGATCTATTAATAATCCGCTCGTCCAACTGCCTAAAATTGCACCAAATCCGTTTGTCATCATCATAAACACACCCTGAGCACTGGCCCGTATTCTTGAATCGGTTTGTGTTTCAACATATAAAGATCCTGAAATATTAAAAAAGTCAAAAGCCATTCCATAAATAATGCATGAAAGGATAATCATCCAAAGTCCACCGGCAGGATTTCCAAGACCAAACAATCCAAATCGTAGTACCCAGGCAATCATACTGAATAACATCACTTTTTTAATTCCGAATCTTCTCAAAAAGAACGGAATTGTAAGAATGAAGAGTGTTTCCGACATTTGAGAAATTGACATGATAATTGCCGGATACTTGATTGCAACCAAATCCTTGTAAGCAGGAACTTTTGCAAAATCGTGTAAAAAAGTATCGCCATATGCATTTGTAAGTTGCAGGGCTGCACCCAGTAACATAGAAAAAATAAAAAACATTGCCATTTTACTGTCTTTGAATAATGTAAATGCTTTCAGACCCAACGATTCCACCAAGGTTTTTTTCTCAACCGATTTATTTACATCACATTTTGGTAATGTAAATGCATAAAATCCAAGTACAACCGATGCAATTGAAGCTACATAAAACTGAATGGCAGTTGTTTCAATTCTCAACAAGCTGACTGTCCACATGGCAACAATAAACCCAATAGTTCCAAAAACCCGAATCGGAGGATATTCTTTCACAACGTCCATATTGGCTTTTTTCATGGCCGAATAACTTACTGTTATTGACAATGAGATAGTTGGCATATAGAACATCATATTCACCAGCATCAGGGTGAACATCTCCGTTGGAGTTGTCATCTGAGGAACCAGGAACAAACAAATTGCTCCCATCAAATGAAATGCACCAAGAAGTTTTTCCGCATTAATCCATCGGTCTGCAATAACTCCGGCTAATGCCGGCATAAAAAGGGAAGCAATACCCATGGTCGAAAAAATAGCTCCAAATTCAGTTCCCGACCAACCTTTATTCTGAAACCAGTAACCACCGATAGTAATGAGCCATGAACCCCAAATAAAAAACTGCAGGAAATTCATTAATGTAAGACGAAATTTTAACCCCATGATAATAATGTTTATGTATTTGATTTTGGTTATTTGATAACAAGTGATTTATTTTCAATCTATTCAGTTCATTTACTTAAAACTTTTTCTTCTAAACACTTTTTCGTTTAATTGCATCCCTGATACTTACTGCCAGTTCATATTTTTCTTCCTCAAGTGCTAATTTAAGCATATCATTCAATTCTTCCAATGAAAGTATATTTAAGTCATCAACAGTGAGTTCTTCCAAATTTAAATCCGTAGCATTGGTATTTTCTTCAATTTCAGAAGGTTCTACCACTACACCAACAACTTCTAAAATTTCTGATTTAATAAAAATAGGACAATCGGAACGAACAGCCAACGCAACAGCATCAGAAGTACGAGCATCTACAATAAAAGTTTTATCCCCTTTTTTAATATATAATTCGGAATAAAAAACATCGTTAATCATATCATAAATAAGCACTTTTTGCAGGTCAGCTTCAAATACATTGAGGATATTTTTAATCAAATCATGTGTTAAGGGGCGGGGTGATTTTTTGTTATTTATTTTCAATGCTATTGATTGCGCTTCAGGTTCTCCTATCATGACCGAAAATCTTCGGTTACCAAGTTCTTCACTTAACACAAGCCCATAGGTACCTACAACTGTCTGGTTATAGACCAATGCTGTTATTTTTAATTTGATTTCTAAATCCATATTCAAGTAATTAATTATCAATAATTTAAAATTAATAATTATTTATATATAAAATCTTCTTATTTTTAAACGGAGCGCAAATATACTAGTAATTTTTAATGTATAAATTCAATTTTAAATAAAACTTGAAAATAAAAGCTTAAAACAAAGTTAACCTAATGTAGAAAAGTTGGATGATAAGAATCGGTCGAACAAAAAATATGAAGTGTGGATTGGGCAATATTCATTACTTATATGTACTTTTGCCGAACAAAAAGAAAATGAATGTATAAGAAATCGAATATAGTTATCAGAAATAAACGGGCAAGTTTCGATTATGAAATTCTCGATCGTTTTATAGCAGGAATTCAACTTTACGGAACCGAAATAAAATCAATCCGAGATGGAAAAGCCGGGCTGAGTGATACTTACTGCATATTTATAAACAATGAGCTGTGGGTAAAAAACATGCATATTGCCACTTATTTTTTTGGGACTTATAATAACCACGACGTCCGCCGCGACCGGAAATTACTATTAAACAAAAGGGAATTAAATAAGCTTTTGCGGGGAACCAAGGAAACCGGATTAACAATTGTGCCAACAAA
>Ga0265297_10006098_pt1 | contig 17776 bp, 14 predicted proteins | sample Munlanlwell13791_FD_192502 | JGI IMG/M metagenome (GOLD analysis project Ga0265297, IMG submission 192502) | Leachate microbial communities from a municipal landfill in Southern Ontario, Canada - Leachate well 137-91 | ecosystem: Engineered > Solid waste > Landfill > Unclassified | place...
ATCCGTGAGCTTAATGATATGCTCGATAAGCTTACTAAAGATAAGGCCGGTTTTCAGGAGCAATTGATAACGCTGCAGCAGAAAGAGAATACGGTAACCGAGGAGCTCCTGCGGCTCGACCAGAAAAAAACAGACCTTGAAAAAGCTAACTTCGATAAAATGTACCGATGGCTGACGATCCATCAGAATCCGCGTACCGGATTGGTTATGTCGTATGAGGGAGATCGCAACCTGAAAGACTGGGCTTTTATTTACGACCAGTCGCTCGTTATCCAGACCTATGTAAATTTTTCCGATTTTGAGCGCGCCGGGAAAATGCTCGATTTCTTCAGCAGGCGAGCAAAGCGGATCGACGGGTTGTTTGTAAACGCCTATTATGTGAATGACGGGTCTCCCGTTGAATATATTGTACACTCCGGCCCGAATATCTGGATCGGGATCGCGGCTTTGAGGTATATGGATAAAACAGGCGATAAGCGTTATCTGCCTCTGGCAGAAGATATTGCCCGCGGCATTATTAAGATCCAGTCCCAGGACGCTGAAGGAGGTATCCGCGGCGGCCCCTCGACCTTCTGGTTTGCTACCGAGCACAATCTTGATGCGTATGCGTATTTTAATATGTTGTATGTGATGACCAATAAAGAAGCGTACCGCGACAGCCGCGATAAGGTTTTGAAATGGCTTATGGAACATAGTTATGACAAGCCGGAGATTCCCATAAAGCGCGGGAAAGGCGATTCGACTATCGCCACCGATACGTACGCGTGGTCTATCGCCGCGCTCGGCCCTGAAAAACTGAGCGAACTGGGCATGAATCCCGATAAGATCCTGGAGTTCGCCCAGGAAAACTGTGCGGTGGAGCTCGAGTATACGGCTGTCGACGGAAAAAAATCGATCATTAAGGGGTTTGATTTCGCTCTTCAGCAGCACGTGGCGCGCGGCGGTGTGATATCGACCGAATGGACCGCCCAGATGATCATTTCATACCGTATCATGGCGGATTACTATCATGCGAAGGATATTCAGACCAAAGCCCTTGCATATGAAAAAATAGCCGATGATTATCTGGCATCGTTGTGCACTATGATCATCTCAAGCCCGTCGCCCACAGGCCAGGGCGAAGGATGTTTGCCCTATGCCAGCTCAGATTCCGTAGATACCGGCCACGGATGGATAACTCCGCAAGGCAAAACAACCGGGTCTGTTTCCGGAACAGCCTATACGATATTCGCCTATTATAATTACAATCCGTTGCGCCCCATGGATGTCCGTGAATGAGAACCTCGCTGCAAAAGATCTACGAGAGGCTTTTTGCCCATTTCGGCCCGCAGCACTGGTGGCCCGGAGATTCTGCGTTCGAGATCGGTGTCGGCGCGATCCTGACCCAGAATACGAATTGGTCCAATGTTGCCCGGGCCATCGCGAACCTTAAAAAAGAACATGTCCTGCATCCGGCGAGGTTGTACGCGTTGGGCAGCCGCAAAACCGCGCAGCTTATAAAGCCTTCGGGTTATTACCGTCTTAAGACCAGGAGGCTGCGGAATTTTCTGCAGCTGATTCTATCGGCGTACGGCGGCAGCCTTACGCGGATGAAACACGTTGCATTGCCTGAATTGCGTTTGGAGCTTCTTTCCGTTAACGGTATCGGGCCGGAAACCGCGGATTCGATACTTTTATATGCGTTCGACAAGCCTGTTTTTGTGGTAGATGCATATACTAAAAGGATTTTTGAGCGCCATCATCTTATCTGCGAAGAAGCGAGGTATGATGATGTGCAGGCGTATTGTATGGAACGATTGCCTAAAAACGCCCGGCTTTTCAATGAATTTCATGCATTGATCGTCCGGCTGGGAAAAGAATACTGCCTTAAAAACAACCCGAAATGCCGCATCTGCCCATTGTACAATGAAAATCATCGCGATAACAGTTAGGATCTGCAGCGTTATTCTTTTATTTTTTACAGGGGGAATGGTTTCTTTCGCTCCCCGTGCATTGTCCGCAACGGTTGATCATCCGCAGTACGATATACATGCTACGGTTGACATTACCCGCCATTCGATCAACGCAACGCAGGCTGTGACGTTTACCAACGGATCAGAGCATCCCGTATCAAGTGTCTATTTCCATATTTATCCGCACCGCCGCTATACGAAGAATGAAATGCGGATTATGAACCGTTACGCCGGATATTTTAAGGTCAATCCCTATCCCGAAGGCTTTCAGTCAGGGGATCTCGATATTAAATCGGTGCGAAGCTTTGGCGCGCCTCTTTCCTATACAATAGAGGGAGATGACCGGACGATCCTTAATGTTGCTCTTCCCCGGCCGCTTCTTCCCGGCCAAACTATTAATATCGATCTGGAGTTTTCTGTCCAGGTGCCTCATTCGTATGGGAGATTCGGCTGGCATAAGAATATTATTTCGTTAACCCGGTGGTACCCGGTATTAAGTGTATTGGATAATGCCGGCTGGCATAATTATCCTTTTTATATCTATCATCAGCCTTTTTTCAGCGATGCAGCTTATTACAGGCTTTCGTTGACCGTGCCGCAGGATCAGCAGGTTGTGAGCGGCTGTGTCCCCGGCAAGTCCACGATAAATCCTGACGGGACCAAAACAGTTCTTTTTGAAAAAGACCTGCCGATGCGCGACCTGGGAGTCGGCATTTCGCCTGATTTCAAGGCTGTGGAACTTAAGCAGGGTGACTATAAGATCCTTTCGTATTATGTGCACGGGAATCTATCGGCGGCAAAGGCGGCCGCCGGCCACGCAGCAGCGCTTATGCGTTTTTACGAAGCGCGGTTCGGCCCCTATCCGTATAAAGAGTTTTCCATAGTCCCCAGCTATCTGGGTTTCGGGGGAGACCAATCGTCAGGGCTTATTTTTATCGACACCCGGCTTTATCGATTGCCGGCAATTCTTTCACGGTATTTCAACTTTTTGGTCTCTCACGAAACAGGCCATCAGTGGTTTTATAATATTGTCGGATCCGACGAGTACAAGGAAATGTTCCTGGATGAAGGCATGAATTCGTATTGGATTCTTCGGTATCTGGAAAATACGTATGGCCGCGATGCAAAGGTTATGGCGCTGCCCAAAGGTTTGGCATGGCTTATTCCTAATTTTTCATTCCGGGATTCGACCATCGCCCGGTATATGTATCTGGCAAAAGGCGGTTATGACCGTCCTGTTGTGGGAGAGCTGTCGAGTTTCAGGGAACCGTCGTCGATCTTTGCCCTTGCGTACGGCAAAGGCGCTGCGTTTCTTATGATGCTTGAATCATATTTGGGCCGCGATACATTTGACAGGATCGTGGAACGCTATGCCCGTGAGTTCGCTTTCAGGAACTTTAGCCTTGAGGCGCTGTGTAAGATCGCCAATGAAGAATCAGGAATGAATTTGGACGATTTCTTCGAGCAGTGGCTCAAGACAGACAAAAATTGCGATTTCGCCGTGCGTGCCGTACAAGCGCATTCGGTAACGATCGAAAATCGGGGAGCATTGCAGATGCCGGTAGAGACCGTCGTGACATATACCGACGGTACAACGCAGTCCGAGGTGTGGGATGGCTCCGGAAGGTCTCATGCGATTGCCGCTGACGATCGTAAAAAAATCGCGCGCGTTGACGTGGATCCGGAAAATGCGATCGTCCTTGATCTTGACCGGATCAATAACCACTGGCCGCGGCAAAAGACATTGCGGTTCGCGCCGCTCTATTTTTTTGCGTATGAAATGCCTTTTTTTTATCCTCGCGATTCATATAATGGGGCTGCCGGCCCTACAGTCGGCGGTTCGTCCCTGGGGATAGCGTCGTCGGTGCAGAAACCCTTTGAGAATCTTCTGCGGTTGCGTTCCGTGTACGACTTTAACGGAAAAGCATTTGATTCAATGCTCGGGTATCAGGTCAGCAATTTTGCAGGGAAGCAGAATTCTCTCGGTTTCGAGGTGTTCGACTATGAATCGAGCAAGGAAACGCATGATGTGTCAGGCGGCAAGGTATACTGGCGCCGCGAACTGTGGCCTGCCAATTACGGCCTGTTCGATACCAATGATCATGCGACGCTGTATTTTATCAGGGATCAGCGCCTGGATTCTACTGACGGATTGAGCGGCCGCGAGGATATACGTAATTTGCATTACCGCAAAAAAAACGAAGCGATCTTCGGCGTAACCGGGTCTCTGGGCAGGTACGGCCCGTATGGAGATCCGAGTTACGGTTGGCGCGTGATCCCGACGCAGGAATTTGCCGGCCATGTGCTGGGCGGGGATCAGTCGTTCTGGCGTTCCAGCGTGGAATTGCAGAATTATTTCCTTGTCTGGCAGCAACAACAGCATAAGATCGCCACGCGGATACGGGCCGGCTGGGGGGAACATTCCGATAAGGATCTTTTCGAGCTCGGAGGTGCAGACGCCTTGCGCGGCTATAGCCGCAAAGACGTTCAGGGCAGCCACAGCATGCTTGCCGGCGTCGAATATCGCCTGCCTTTACGTAATGACATGAGAATATATTTGCTTGATAATATATTTTGTTTGAATGCTGTTCAGGCTGTCGGGTTCTTTGATGTCGGTAAATCCTGGTATTCTTCGTTCGGAGGCCGGAGCTTCAAGAAGGATGCCGGTGTCGGGCTGCGGCTGCATTTTGGCGTATGCGGCGGCCTAGAAAGGATTGTGGTGCGGTTTGACGCGGCGCACGCTATAAATGACCCGAAACAGGATACGCATTTCTGGCTCGGCATAAATCAGGCGTTCTGACAAAACCGCAAAAGGAGGTTCGACCATACGTAGGCTGTGTCATGGCTGTCCCGGCGGAGATTGTTTCCATCGGTAAATATAGAATGCCGAATATATTGACAAACAAAATATTTTATGTAAGAATAACACTCAGCAATACTTATGTCGATACAAATGTCATTGGATCGTGTTTTATTATTGCAGGAGTAATCTTTGAGATTTCTCATATATGTGCTGACAATTGTTTGGTGCGCTGGATGTTTTATTCCGGGGTTTGTTAGGGCAAATGAGTTTGATTCTTTGCTGTTTGATGAAGATGAGCAGATACAGCAGGTCAAAACCTATACCCGCACATTTCAGAATATTGATCTTGTAACGGTTTTGAACGATCTGTCGGCACAAACCGGCGTTAAGATCGTTTCTGATAAGACCGTTATGGGAGCGGTTTCCGGGGATTTCAAGAACGCATCGGTAGAAGATGTTCTGCATTTTACTCTCTCTGCAGGGAATTATTCTTTCAGGTTGATGCCGGAAGGTTACTATCTGGTCGGAGAGTGTCTACCGGATGCCCCTTCCTTCACCCGTCTGTCTGTTACGGATTTCTTCCAGCCGAACTATCTCAAAGCCCAAGAATTACAAAGCCTATTGCCGGTTTCATATGCACCGTTCATACAGATCAATGAGGACGTCAACATTGTGACGATTACCGCGTCAGAGGATATGGTCGCGCGCATCAAGGAAGACCTTGCAAAATTCGACCGGGCGCCGCGGCAGGTTATGATCGAAGCGTTGATTATAGAGATATCGCGGGATAACAGCAAGGCGTTGGGGATCAATTGGGGGCCTATGACCGAATCCGGCTTGAATGTGAATATGCTCACCCAGGAGGTTAAATATTCCAGGGTTCGCGGGGCTAACGCGTCAAAGACAACGACTATTGCCGGATTGTTGAGCGCCGATGTCATTGCCAGAATCAATGCGATGGTGTCCAAAGGCCAGGCTAAAATTAAGGCGAATCCCCGTGTCGCTACGCTTGAGGGGCGTCAGGCTGAGATATCCGTCGGGACCGAGGAGTATGCGACGATAGAAGCCGGCTCTCCCGGAAGCCGGTATAGCACTTTGCAATCGATCAACGCCGGGGTTATCCTTAAGATCACGCCGTTTCTCGACGAGAAAAAACAGATCACGGTACGAATAGCTCCCGAGGTAAGCGAGGTGACAGGTCAGGGGTCTACGGGGCTTCCTATTGTTACCAAACGCACCGCATTGACAACTCTGCGGGTAGATGACGGCCAGACGATCGCCATCGGCGGATTGATCCAGGAGCAAAAGAGCGAAGTGACGAATAAATGGCCCGTTCTGGGGTCTATCCCGATTATCGGCCCGGCGCTTTTCCAGCACAAGGTGTCCAGCGTTGAAAGCAAGGAAGTGATCATTCTGATTACGCCGCATATTCTGCGGGATAATCCGTTGGAAAGGATGCAGAAGGTTTCGGGTTCGTTGGATGGGGACAAAAAGATGGCCGGCATCGCGCCGCCTCAGGATCCCGCTCAGAAATATTATTACGATATCAGTAAACTCATAGAGTCGAACAAAAGATATCCGGACTTCATTAAGGAGCCGCGCCGGGGCGAAACCAAAGACGTAGCTGTGTCATTTACGGTTTTTTCTGACGGTATGATAACCGGGGCTACGGTCGTAAAAAGTTCCGGCAATTCATTCCTTGACGAAAATGCCGTACGGTCTATCGAAGATCTATCCCCGCTGCCTCCTTTCCCTGTAGAGCTTAAGCAGACGAACGTTACCTTCACCACGACGATCCGGTACGAATCCTGACATTCGAGAGAAACGGGCATGATCAAAAAAGACCGTTTGATAAAAACGCTGCAGGCTTTGATACGCATTCATTCGGAGAATCCGGCAGGCACTGAGAAAGAGATCGCTGCCTGGGTTGGGGCGTATCTGGCAAAGCTTGGCATTATATCGCGCCGGTATGTATTTCAGAAGGACCGTCCGAACGTTATCGCCCGCATTAAGGGGGCATCCCGCAAGTCTTTGTTGATAACCCCGCATCTTGATACGGTTCCGGCCGGGGAAGGATGGAGGTACGATCCTTTTTCCGGCAGGATATCCGGCGGAAGGATTTACGGCCTTGGAGCGACAGACTGCAAATGTAATCTTGCTGTTGCGCTTGAGGCTATCCGCAGCCTGTGTGAAGATAAAGTGACGCTTGGGTATGATCTGGTGTTTGCCGCAACAGCGGATGAAGAGAGCGGCTCGGCCTATGGCCTGATTCCGCTTATTCAGAAAGGGTTGCTGCGCGTCGACGCCGCGGTTGTGCTTGATGCGGATGATTTTGAAGTTATTGTTGCGCAAAAGGGATTGTTGCATATGAAGGTTGCTATGCGGGGCAAGCGCGCGCATGGCGCTTATCCGTGGCTCGGTGTCAACGCGATCGATCAGATGGCCGGATTCCTGTCCCGGTTGCATTCCTACCGGTTCGCGGGCGTCAGGAAAAATCAATATTTGCGCATGCCCACGATCAATGTCGGAACGATCCGGGGCGGGGACAAGGTGAATATCGTTGCCGGATGGTGTGAATCCGAGCTGGATATCAGGTTTTTGCCTGGGATGCCGGCGCGAAAAATAATTGCGGATATCAGGCGCATGGCCGGCGCGTGCAGTAAACATGTGTCGGTCGAGATCGAAGGCATACAGAAACCGTATGAGATCGACAGGTCTCATCCGCTGGTTTCCTCATATCTGGAGGCGTTGGGTGCTTGCGGAAAGCGCATGCGTGTGCATGGTTCGGAAGGCGCTACGGTGATCACGTTTTTTCAGGACCGGGGCATACCTGCGATCGCAACCGGATTCGGATGTTCCGGATGCGCGCATATGGTGGATGAATATGTCACGGTGGATAATATATACACCGGCGGCAGGATATTAGATAATTTTTTACGGACGCTGACGTTTACACGTTCGTAACAATGCATGAGGTATCTATGGAACGGATAAAATTTACGCGCAAGCCCAGGTTGAAGGAACCATATCTGGTAGTGGCATGGCCGGGAATGGGAGAGGTTGCGTTCAAAGCGGCAACGTATCTGGTCGATGCGCTTAAGGCGGAAGAGTTTGCCAGGATATCGTCCCGGGAATTTTTTTACCTTATGGAAAGCTATGTGCATGACGGGATTATGTCCTTGCCCGATTTGCCGTACAGTAAGTTCTATTTTCACAAAGGTAAAGGCTCTTCGCCGGATATGATCCTGTTCATTGCGGACGCGCAGCCGGACCTGGCGCGGGCCGATGAATATTGCAAGCTGATATTGGCGGTCGCGAAACAATATAAGGCCCGCCGTGTCATCAGTTTTGCCGCAATGCCGCAGGCGATCGATCATAATCAGCCGCCTAATGTCTGGTTTACCGCGACATCGGAGCCGATTAAAAAAGAGCTCGCAAAGCATAATCTTCAGGTGCTTAACGACGGCCACATAAGCGGCTTGAACGGCCTTTTCCTGGGTTTGGCAAAACGCGAAGGGCTCGACGGGTTCTGCCTTCTCGGCGAGATCCCTTTGTATACCATCCAGATCGAGAATCCGAGGGCGTCGTATGCAGTCCTGGAGGCATTGAACAGGGTATTGGGCATATCGGTCGATTTTACCGATCTGCTTGAACAGGCGCAGCAGCTTGAAGGGCAGATAAATAATCTGTTGGAGTATTTGAAGGTCGGCCCGGCGCTCGGCCCTATAGGCGAAGATGAAATAGACAGGATCCGCAAGTCCCTCAGCCAGCTTACCAAATTGCCTTTGTCCATCAAGGCGAAGATCGAGGAATTATTTACGCAGGCAAAGACCGATCTTTCCAAGGCCAATGAATTAAAAACAGAACTGGACAAATGGAATGTGTATAAAGATTATGAAGACCGTTTTCTGGACCTGTTCAAGAATAAGAAGGAAAACAACAATTAAGTGGCATCTATACAAGCGATTACGTTCGATCTCGGCAATGTCCTGATCGATTTTGACCATCTTATCGCGGCCCGCAAGATCGCGCTCCTGGCCGGCAAGACCCATTCGGAAATCTATAATCTTTTTTTTGACTCCGTTTTGATCCGATCTTTCGAAGAAGGAAAGATTTCGCCCGAGGCTTTTTTTGTCGGCGTGCAGCAGCGGATTGACCTCGACATCCCCTTTGAGCAGTTCTGCCTTATATGGAATAGTATTTTTTATTTGTCCGATGAGAATAAGGCTGTGTACGAGCTTATGAAATCGCTGCGGCCGCGTTATACCCTGTCCATGCTGTCCAATATCAATGAATTGCATTATGCCTATCTGAAAGCTTCCACCCCTTGGTTTGACTGGTTTCATCATATTTTTGCGTCGTGCGATATGGGTGTTACCAAACCTGACCCGCGGATTTACCTTAAAATGCTTGCCGTGCTCGGAGTAGAGCCGGCACAGGTTTTTTATACCGATGACAGGCCTGAGATGGTCGCTGCGGCATGCGCCCTCGGGATCAAGGGGTTTGTGTATGCAGGCAGCGCCCAGCTTAAAAAAGATCTGGTGTTCTGCGGAATTTCCATAGAGGGATAGATGAAAGGATATCATTATCAAAAAAGGCAATATCGAAGATGGGTCTCTTCGGACGGCTTGCTTAGCACGCGGGTTTGCGTGCGGGAGTCGGATCTGCATATATCTGCAGATTGTGCCATAGACCGCGGGTACTGTATAAAACGTATTCAATGTTACCGCCGGCAGATCCAGGCGTATATATCCAGGGATAGCCGGTTTTTGACCAGCCTCAAACCCATTGTTATAGAGCGCAATGCGCCGGCCGTTGTGCGGGATATGGCCGCAGCGGCACGGAAAGCGAATGTTGGCCCGATGGCCGCGGTTGCCGGGGCCATCGCACAGTCCGTGGGCAAAGACCTGCTTAAAAAAGGTTGCCGCAATATTATAGTTGAAAACGGCGGCGATATTTTTTTAAAGATGGACCGGCCGGTTTCCGTAGGCGTTTTTGCAGGAACCTCTGCCTTGAGCGGCCGCCTTAGAATACGGTTATCGCGGTCAGGCCGGTCGTACGGCATTTGCAGTTCATCCGGCACGGTCGGCCATTCCCTGTCTTTTGGCAGCGCGGATGCGGTTATGATCGTGGCCTCGAATGCGGCGCTTGCGGATGCGGCAGCTACCGCGACCGCCAATCGCGTACGAACGGCGGACGATTTTTCTGATGCCGTTGGGTTCGCGCGCTCCGTTCGCGGCGTCACCGGAGTTCTTATTATCGTAAAAAACGATTTTGTTTCGTGGGGAACGATGGTTTTGGAATGAGGCGGCAGGAAAATATTTTAATTTATTCGATTTCCGTCGAGAGAAAACGCTTGACAATTGCCGCAGGTATGATAAAAAATATAATGTAGCCGCAAGAAATTATAATAAACTTTTCAGGAGGGATGTGCAACCGTTGGAAGAACAGGCAGATAATGAAGGCTCTGGGCATGTTCGGGGCCTTTTATTTTTTGTCTGGGAAAAAACAACATGAAAGTCGGCCTCACGTATGACCTGAAGACTGATTATGCGTTTAAAGAAAACGATCCTCTGGATGCGAATGCCGAGTTCGATCATCCCGGTACGATTGATGTTATCGCCGATGCCTTTAAACAGGGGGGATATCAGGTCGAAAAAATAGGCAATGTATCTTCTCTTCTGTCAAAACTCAATGACCTCAATGTAGATATAGTATTCAATATTTCCGAAGGGCTATCCGGCCGTAACCGAGAATCGCAGGTGCCGATTCTTTTAGAGATGGCCGGGATACCTTTCGTCGGCGCCGATTCTTTGAGCCTGGCCCTTTCCCTGGACAAGATCATAGCCAAAAAGGTCTTTATCGCCGAAAAGATCCCCACCCCTAAATTTGCCGAGATAAAATCTCTAGATCAGCTCAAAACAGCTCTTCCTATGAAGTTCCCGATGTTTGTCAAACCGAGATTCGAGGGGTCCTCGAAAGGACTTTCCGAATCATCCCGGGTATCAAACAACGAGGAATTGTTCAAACAGGTCGAGCTCATCGTTACCAAATACAAGCAGCCGGCGCTGGTCGAAGAGTTCATCCGGGGGACCGAATTTACCGTAGCCATTCTCGGTACGGAGTCTCCGGAAGTCCTTCCTGTTGTGCAGATCAAGATAGACGGGGCGCTGGACCTGAAAGACAAATTCTATACCTTCGGGCATATTGCCCGGCCCGACGCCGTTGAATATATCGTGCCCGCTCCGATCAGCCCGGAGCTTATGAAGAGGATCTCCGACGTGTCTCTGGCAGCATATAAGGCGATCGAATGCCGGGATTTCGGCAGGGTCGATGTGCGCGTAGATGAGTCGGGCGTTCCTTATGTGCTGGAGATCAATCCTTTGCCTTCGTTGTCCACAGAGGATGTTTTTTCGATCATAGCCAAATTCCAGGGTATTCCGTACGACCGGATGATCGTCAGGATCCTTGAATGTGCCATAAAACGGTACGGCTTGAAATGAATATCGCGTTGACCTACAGCCTGAAGAAGGACGATTGCAGCAAGCCGGCGGATTTTTTCTCCGAGTATGATTCGTCGGATACGATCAACGCGATCGCTCAGGCTTTGCGCTGCCGCGGCCACTCCGTGCAATCGGTAGACGCCGATCAGCCTATGTTGATCTCTTATTTTAAAGATAACAGGGTGGATATGGTGTTTAATATAGCCGAGGGCCACCGGAGCCGTTTCCGGGAGTCCGAGATTCCCGCGCTGCTGGAATGCCTTAATATTCCGTATACCGGATCGAGCGCATTCTCGCTGGCGCTGGCTTTGAACAAGGCCATGACAAAAAAGATACTCATGGCGGAAGATATCCCGACGCCTGCGTTCCAGGTTTTTGATAATGCCGGCGAAACGCTTGATCCTTCGCTGCGATTTCCCCTTTTCGTCAAGCCCAACCTGGAGGGGTCGGCAAAGGGCATCAGCCTTGCGAGTGTCGTTTATACGGCGCAGGAACTTAAGGCAAAAGTAGAGGAGCTTATCCTTCTCTATAAACAGGAGGTTCTTGTAGAGGAGTTTATTGATGGCAGGGAGCTGACCGTGGGTATTTTAGAGAACGGAAAGGCAACGATACTTCCTGTTCTCGAAATAGATTTTTCTACCGCTGCCAACAGCGGCGAGTATTTTTATTCGTGGCGTATGAAAGAATTCCAGGGCGATAATGCGATGGGGCTTACCCCGACGTTTTATTGTCCGGCCCGCCTCGATCCTGAAACCGAACAATTGGTAAAAGAGACCGCATTGCGTACACATCGTGCCATAGGCTGTTATGATATATCCCGCACGGATATCAGGTTGGATAAGCACAATGTGCCGTATGTCCTGGAGATCAATCCGTTGCCGGGCCTAGACCCGAAAGAATCAAATTTTCCGAAGATGGCATATGCCGCAGGAATGAAATATGACGATCTGATAGAGGCCGTGTTATTGAGCGCCTTCCAAAGGAGGGAGATAAATCATGGGTAATACACTTGCGACCGAGCAGCAAAAAACGCTTAGTGAACCCCTAATAACGGTCCGTCCCCCAAGACGTATACGGGATTATCAGCAGATCGGTTTATACAAGGATGTCAACCCTTTGGATTGGGAAGATTGGCATTGGCAGATGCGCAATCGTATTACCAAGTTAGATCAGATCAGCCAGGTCGTCAGGTTGACGCAAAGCGAAGAGAATGGCTTGAAGAGCGCCCGCGGCCGTATGGCTATGGCGATAACGCCTTATTGGGCTACGATGCTGGATCCTGATGATCCGAGGTGCCCGATCCGGCGCCAGGCCATTCCTACTTCTGAGGAATTCACCGTGAGCCCCTATGAAATGGCGGATCCGTGCGGCGAAGACAGCCATTCTCCGGCGCCGCATTTAGTTCACAGGTATCCGGATAGAGTACTGCTTCTGGCTACTGAATCCTGCGCTATGTATTGCCGCCATTGCACCCGGCGCCGGTTGGTAGGCCAGGAGGAGAAACACGATAATTCCGCAAATCGCTGGGATAAAGCGATAGAGTATATCGCAGCGAATAAAAAAGTCAGAGATGTTCTTATATCGGGTGGGGATCCGTTGACCCTTGAAGATGATGTGTTGGATTCGCTGCTTGGAAAATTGCGGGCCATTCCTCATCTTGAATTCATCAGGTTGGGAAGCCGCGTTCCGGTTACGCTGCCACAACGTGTTACCGAAGGGCTGACCGCAATGCTTAAAAAACATTCTCCTATATGGATAAGCCTTCATTTTAACCATCCGAAGGAGATCACGCGCCGAACCCGCAATGCCTGCGATATGCTTGCAGATGCCGGCATTCCGCTTGGCAGCCAAACCGTGCTTTTGAAAGGCGTGAATGACCGTCCATCCATTATGCGCAAGCTCATGCATGAGCTTTTGAAGATCCGGGTCCGCCCTTATTATATTTACCAGTGCGATCCGGCGCGCGGCACGCAGCATTTCCGCACCCCGGTCAGCGTAGGGATAAATATTATGGAAAAGTTGCGCGGCCATACCACCGGCTATGGGGTTCCGACATACGTGATCGATGCTCCCGGAGGAGGCGGCAAGATCCCCGTCAGTCCGAACTATATCCTGTCCCAGGCCAAGGGCAAATACGTCCTGCGCAACTACGAAAACAAGGTTTATACGTATCTAGAATAAGTTGAAAACGGGGGACGCTTCACCGAAGCGTCCCCATTATTTCCCACCGTAGGACACAATACTTAATTCAATTAAGATCTACCCTGTCAGGGCTGTGTCACCAAGCGAGTTGCGAAGCCCGAAGGGCTTCGCCTGTTCGAGCGACTGACACTGCCATGACAGGGGTAATTGTCATTTGAATTAAGTATTGTGTCCCCGTTTCTTTTCTGCTTGACCCCGCCTCGATTGCCTCTTATAATGATTATGCGCGTAAACGGCTCTAGATCATATTGATTTAGCCCTGATATAATTCTCACTTTTCCCCAATTAAAAGGAGTATTATCATGGAAGCCAACAACAAGCGGAGCGTAGTTCTCCTTGGCCATGCCCAGTCGGGCAAAACCAGCCTCGCCGAAGCCCTTCTTTTTCGCTGCAAGGCAACGACACGTAAAGGAACCACAGCGGAAGGCAATACGGTCAGTGATTATAATGGGGATGAGATCGAGCGTAAATCTTCGATTAACGCCAGTTTCATGTTCTGCGATTTTCAGGATATCCGTATCCAGATCATAGATACGCCGGGTTTTGCTGATTTTTACGGGGACGTTCTTGCAGGCGTCAGGGCAGTCGATAACGCGATCGTGGTAATAGATGCAAGTGCAGGTATTGAGGTCGGCACCGAGCGGGCCTGGCAGCTTTTGGAAGAGATCGGAATGCCTCGCCTTATTTTTGTCAATAAAGCGGATAAAGAGGGGATCGATAAAGATAAAATTGTGGCTGAGATACGGTCGATCTTATCCCGCAGCGCGGTTGTGCTTGATACGACTGCAATCGAATCATTGATGGAAGAGGTGGCTGAAAGCGATGATTCTCTCCTTGAGAAATATCTTTCTAACGGCAAGCTGACCATAGATGAGATCAAGACCGGATTGCATCGGGCTGTAGATAATGCGAAAGTTTTCCCCATTATATTCGGGTCGGCGTTGACCGATGCAGGGATAGACGAGCTTCTTAAAGCGGTCAAGGAGGACCTTGCATCGCCTCTTGAGCGTTCCCATATGCTTGTTGAGGAAGGGGCGGTTGAGCCTTCTGAAAGCGCTCCTTTTTCCGCATTTGTTTTTAAGAGTATTTTTGATCCGTATGTAGGCCAGTTGAGCATTGCGCGTATATACTCCGGCAAGCTTTCCGCGAATGCCACATTCTACAATGTTACCCAGAAAAATACGGAGCGGTTCGGTCATTTGTATCTGCTTCAGGGGAAAGAGCAGCGCGCGATCGAGGCTGCCGGCGCGGGCGATATTGTGGCTATTCCGAAGCTTAAATCTACCTGGACCAACGATACGCTTGCGGATCAGGCTCATCCGGTTATCTTTAAGCCGATGGAGTTTCCCGAGGCTATGATGTCGGCATCGGTGAAACCAAAAACGCGTCAGGACGATGAAAAGATCTCCCAGGCGCTTGCCAAGCTGGTAGCCGAAGACCCTACGTTCCATGAGAAGGTCGAGACCGAGACGAAGGAAATGATCGTTTCGGGCATGGGGGACCTCCATATCCATATCATGATCGGCAGGCTGAAGAAACGGTTTAACGTCGATGTGGAAATGGGCAAACCGAAAGTTCCCTATAAGGAATCGATCGTTAAGACCGCGAAAGTGCAGGGTAAGTTCAAGCGCCAGTCAGGCGGCCGCGGCCAGTACGGCGACGCCTGGATCGAGGTAAGGCCGCTGGAGCATGGCAAAGGGTTTGAGTTCGTAGACAAGATTGTCGGCGGCGCTATACCTCGGAATTTTATTCCCTCGGTTGAAAAAGGCGTGCGCGCGGCCATGGCTCAGGGAGTTCTGGCCGGGTATCCTGTGGTTGATATTCAGGCTACGCTGGTCGACGGCTCATATCACGATGTTGATTCTTCGGATGCGGCTTTCCAGCGTGCCGGTTCTATGGCGTTGCGCAAGGCAGTGTTGGCGGCGAGCCCCGTTCTTCTGGAGCCCATTATGGAGATCGAGGTATATATCCCGGAAGAATATCTGGGCGCGGTATCGGGCGATTTGAATTCGCGCCGCGGCAGGACCTTGGGCATGGAAGTAAAGGGCAGGGTTCAGGCTCTCAAGGCGAGCGTGCCGCTGTCGGAAACATTTACCTACGCAAACGACTTGCGTTCCATGACGCAGGGAAAGGGCAGTTATACAATGAAGTTCTCTCATTACGAGACCGTGCCTAATAAGATCGCCGCGCCTATTGTTCAAGCGTTCCAGGCGCATCATAAAGAGGAAGAAGAATAATGCGGACGCTTTAGATAATACATTGCATCACAATGGTTTACAATTTCTTTTGCACTTTTTGCGCAATCGAAGCCAGGTGCAAAAGAAATTGTAACCTATTGTAGACACAAGTGTTAGCCAAAGCGTCCGCTAAGAAAAGGAGTTGAATTACTGTGAAAATTGGAATCGTAGGAACGGATGTGTTAACGCAGGGCAAAGCCAATCTGGTTGATGGCAGGATAAAGCAGCTCAAGGCTATGTTCAATTCAGCCAAGGAAGTTTATATCCAGGTCGATATAGTGGCCGATGAAGGCAAAATTTTTGAATGCGACGGTATTATATGCCCCGCAGACAAGAAACTCGACCTAGTCGTCGCGGATATCGAGTTTGTAGAAACGCGGCTGTCCCGTAATCCTCCGGATGAGGAAAAAGCGCTTCTGTCGAGGTTCAAAGATCAACTCGATAAGGAGGGGCTGGTATGCGATATCGTGCTGACCGCGCAGGAGCGCGAATTGATATCGGGGTACTCTCTTTTATCTATGCGCCCGGTATATCTGGCTCAGGCGGCGGAACTGGAGAATAAGGAAAAATTATTATTTGACGCGTACGCGCACTTCGGTTATATAAGTTTTTTTACTGCAGGAGATAAGGATGCTCACGGCTGGGCTATCAAGAAGGGTGCTACGGCATGGGATGCAGCCGGCGCCATCCATTCCGATATCCAAAAGGGCTTTATACGGGCCGAAGTCGTTTCATTCAGCGATTTGATCGCGGACGGCAGCCTGTCTAAAGCGAAATCAAACAATCACGTGCGCCTTGAAATGAAGGAATACGTGGTGCAGGATGGGGATTATCTGGTGATCCGGACAAATAAATAAATTAATTGATTGATTTACGCTTAAGGCCGTTATCAGCCATCGGAAAGGAATAGTCGATGATCAAGATCAAGCGCGCATTGGTGAGTGTATCTGATAAATCAGGCATCATTGAGTTATGCGAGGTGTTGGCCAAATTCGGAGTTGAGATCCTGTCTACGGGCGGGACCGCAAAGGCTTTAATGGAGCGTAACATTATGGTTAAAGAGGTGTCCGATTATACCGGGTTTCCCGAGATGCTTGACGGCAGGGTCAAGACGCTTCATCCGAAGATCCACGGCGGGCTTCTTGCCCTGCGTCAGAATCCGCAGCATATGTCAACTCTTAAAGAACACAAGATCGGGCTTATCGATATGGTTGTGGTTAATCTGTATCCTTTTGAAAAGACGGTAGCGAGCCCGGGCGTTACCAGGGAGCATGCGATCGAAAATATCGATATCGGCGGGCCGTCCATGCTGCGGTCCGCTGCCAAGAACCATCAGTCAGTCGTGGTCGTTTGCAACCCGAACCAGTATCACGGTATTATAGCCGAACTGAACCGGAATAACGGGGCTGTCTCGGAGGAAACCGCCAGGATCCTCGGCCAGGAAGTCTTCAGGACTACCAGCCATTACGACCAGGCGATCTTCAAATATTTGAGCGGCCAGCACGGTGAAAGCGCCCATAGCGGGAAATTCGCTTCTGAGATGAGCGCGCAGTTCATTAAAATGCAGGATCTTCGCTACGGCGAGAATCCTCACCAGTCTGCCGCGTTCTACCGCGACGCCAAGGATATCGCTGGCGTGGCAGCCATGAAACAGCTTTGGGGTAAAGAACTGTCCTTCAATAATATCCTTGACGTGAATGCCGCTGTCAATATCGTCAAAGAGTTCGAGAAGCCGGCAGTTGTATTTGTCAAACATAACAACCCCTGCGGAGTTGCCGAGAACGACGATATCATGAAAGCGTTCAATCAATCCTGGAGCTGCGACAAGTTGTCCGCGTTCGGCGGTATCGTCAGCGTCAACCGGCCGATCGATGAAAAACTGGCCCGCGCCATAGCAAAATGCGGTTTTCTCGAGTGCATTATCGCTCCGTCGTTCGGAGCAGGCGCGCTTTCTTTGTTAAAGGAAAAAAAGAATGTCCGCCTGTTGGAATTGGCGCAATTGACGAAGAAAATAGAGCAGTTCGATTTTAAACGCGTGGCCGGAGGGCTGTTGGTTCAGGATGAGGATTCCCTCACTCT
>Ga0265297_10006099_pt1 | contig 17776 bp, 23 predicted proteins | sample Munlanlwell13791_FD_192502 | JGI IMG/M metagenome (GOLD analysis project Ga0265297, IMG submission 192502) | Leachate microbial communities from a municipal landfill in Southern Ontario, Canada - Leachate well 137-91 | ecosystem: Engineered > Solid waste > Landfill > Unclassified | place...
AAAGCAAAAATAGCTGCTGCTGCCTCTGACTTTGGTGAATTGCTGCAATTAATTAGTCCAGATTCAGCGACCCATTGAGCTTAAAGGTATATTTACCGATTAGGCTCTTTTTTTATATAAAATCTTGAATCTAGACACCTTAAATCGACCTTTTTCGCTATTGACAATAGATACATATATATTGTATAAATATAAAAGGTGTCTTTATGCTGCTAAACGAGTACATTGGGATTGTTCCGCTTATGATCGCGGCCGCGATTACCGGATACGGGTACTGCTATTACCAAGAAAACCCGCAGACAGACGTACCGAGAGAAATAGTCGCAAAAATTAGACGGACGCTATTCTGGCTCGGATTCGCTGCTTTCTTTTTTGCGCTTACGGGAATATCATATATTGTCTAGGCATTTGAACAAAGGGGTTGATATATTATCTTAAAGATAATCTATTACCCCGTTTTTTTAATACAAAAACTTAAAACCAGACATCTAAAAGTGGTTAACTAACGGCATTAATAAAAAACAAACCATAAAAGTAAATGTTTGACTTTTATGGTTTTATTATATACAGCTCCACAAATCGTTCCTTGAATAGAGCATTTGCATTCCCCGCGCGATACTTAGGAGAAGTTCCTTTTCCTCGGGCGTTGCCCTCCTTGCCCGTTTTTTCATATTCAGTTTTAATTTTGTAAAAATCTTTTCTGTAAGCTCGTCGTCTTTAAATCGAAAGCCGAGTTTGTAATATTCGAAAAGCAATGAAACATCGTCAGTGTGCGCGACTTTTCTCGGTAGCAACTTTTTTAATTCATCAAGTATCTGTCGCTGCTCACGCGAGGTTATCGCATGTTTAAATCTGAGGGGACCGGCCAACACCGGCCACATTGGGGATCTATCGAAAATTTTATCAACAAATCCCATATATTCTTTGAAAAGTTCATCAAATCTCGCATTGGCTTCTTTCGCGGTTGGCATTGTACATCACCGGCGCTTTTCCATAAATATTATAAAAGAGCGCTAACTAATAAATACGCCAAATAAATATTAATGTCAATTAAATGAGTCCGACTGATCTTTTAAATTAACGTTGTACCACATTTGACAAAATCAATAAATATACTAGAATTGCTTTACCCTTTACGATAAGGGATTTGATCTTAATATATTTACAGGAGGAGCAAACTTGGCACAAAAAGATGCAACAGAATGTACAATGATGATGGGAGAGATCGCAACTATGCAAGAAGATTCTATCGCGATAGTTGTTGTTATCGCTCCTTCGGAAGAGGAAGCGCAAAAATACGCGGAAAAAGTTCTGACCCCATACTATACGGGATATCCTCAACGCATGGGCTTTTATTACATGAGGCCGATCCTTTTATCACCGGTCACAAAAACCATCTTTCTCTATACCCGAGAAAACGGACAGATAAGCGATCAAAGCGTCGTCGGCTTCTGCAAAATCGCAAGCGAACCCGGCAGTTGTATCTATTTTCCTTGCTGCAAACCCTCAGATAGGGGAGATTATTGCAGGCACGGCAATTGCAGGTCTTGCAATAAACGAAGATGCAAACCGGAGCCGAATGGAACAATAAGTATCGACAATATGCCGTGTGGAGACGGCACGGGCGGCGACTGCTGCGATTAAATTCGTAAATAATCTTAATGAGTGAAAATCGGATAAAATTATCCAACCTTCACTCTTTTTTTATACAAAAATTTAAACTGCGCCTTAAATTGACCCGCCGCACCGTCATTGACAATATATACCTATATTGTATAATGGTTTTATCCAAATAGGAGGTGAAAATGCTAGTTATCGGACTTTTTGGAACTTGTGGAAATTCAAAATGGCGAGAACCTTTTAAGAAAAAATATGCCGAAAAAGGCATTCCGTACTTTGATCCCAATCGGGACAACTGGAAAGCGGAAGACGCGGTCGAAGAAGCGAAACATCTCGCCGAGGACGAAGTGATTCTGTTTCCAATCACAAATGAAACCTACGCTACCGGGTCTCTGTCGGAAGTAGGCTTCTCGATTCTTCAGGCTATTCGCTTGGACAATCAGCGTAAGTTCGTTGTTATGATCCAACAGGAACTACTTCCGGAATTGAACAATGAGGTGGCGTGTAAAGAATCGTTGAGGGCCCGAGCTCTTGTCGCAGAACATCTAAAGAGGCTTCGACTCAAAAACCTTTACGTTGTAGACACCCTGGAACAAATGCTGGATGTCTCGATAAAGCTCTTTGAAGTCGCTAAACTTCAAGAACCGTTGGCGGTGTATAATCCGCATAACAAGTAAAATCAACCCGAGGTAGAAGATAATGCAATTCATATATCCAATCGCCCCGGATTTTTTATACAAGAAATATATAATTTGGCGGGTTTTGATTTTGGGGGTATAATTATTTAAACAAATACTAAAAATATCTATTATGGAAAAATTTCCTCAAAATTTCGAATCAGGATTTGAAAAGATCGATCGCAACTCACCCGAAATAATAGAAGCCCTCAAAAATGCGCCGCTGTATCGAAAATTTGGCATAGTTCATGCTCGCCCGGCAAAAGCGGGAGAGAGACTGGCAACGATTACAGCCAGTGGATTAAAAGAAACTGAAAGAACCGCCGATGAGGGTGATTGGGTGGTTACAAACCCAACTGGTGAAATATATATAATTCCCGAAAGCACCTTTTTGTCACGAAATGAAAAAACCGACCAGGAGGGGGTTTATTCCGCCAAAGGATTTTGTAAGGCGATTAAAAATCCTTACGGAAAAACCATTGAAATATCGGCCTCGTGGGGTGAACCTCAAAACGGAGACGAAAACTGTTTTATCGCTGATAATTGTGACGAGGAAGAAAATATGAGGGGAGAGCCATATATTATCGATGGCGCCGCCTTTGAAAAGACCTATAAACTTTATCAACCGGAACACGGGAAAGAAGATGATCATTCCATAAATTAAAGTTTGTCTCGCTTCTATTGACATAATTTATATATTATTTTATACTTAAAGTAGCGTTTAGTATACCAATACTGAACAAATTTAAAGAGGGTTATTATGATTAATGAAGAAATCAGCGATAAGGCCGGATCAATAGCCGCCATCTTCCTGGTTATCGTGTTTCTGCTATTTCTGGCAGAGGCCGCATTGTTTAGTCTTACGAACAACCCCATCTTCGCTATCGCGGGGGTAATAAGCCTTATGATGGATTTTGCTCTCGGTGGAGCATTAATGCCAAAGCCCGTATTGGTGCTTTGTGTGATCTTGGGGATTATTTTCTCGCTTTTGTTGGTGCCCATATTCGCGCTATTGGTAATTCTTGTAGGTGTGACCGCCTATCTGCTTAGGCAAGCGCTGGAATGGGCGACAACAACCAAACGAGGAGACAATTTCGCGAAAACAGCGGACAGAATAGGGAACGGACTTGAGTCATATTGCTGGCGACAAGTCGATAAATTGACCATGTTTATTGTTTCGAAGCGAAAGCAACGAAATGATTGACAGGTCTTTTTTTATACAAAAATATATAATTTGGCGGTTTTTGCTTTTGGGGATATAATATTCGTAACAATTTTATGAATTTGGAAAGATTTGAAAATAAAATTGAGGGGCAAGAGGACAGAGATTTTATTGACGAAATGAAAAGAAATTTCGAGGTTTTTGATATCGAACCAAAAATTCCGGTAATTGAAAAAGATAAATTGGAAAGCTCGGACGCAAAGGCGTGCTTCCATTACGACGAGAATAGAGAGGGGGATGATGTTAAAATGATAAACAAAAATTATTTTATCTTTACGGAAAATAACAAAGACATAGACCCTGAACATAAAGAAGATCTGTCTATTGGCTTGCCGATCCACGAGATAAGGCACAGGGTCCAGCACGAAAATGAATATGAGCGCCCAAAAAATACGGAAAGAATGAAATTATTTTCCCTTAGCGATTTGGAAAATATTAACGACGAATCGTTAAAAAACGCGTTATTGGAATACGCAACCAACTTGCCGGAAGAGGTTAAGGGCCAACCGCGCGAATTTGACGTGAAAATTGTGGAAAAAATTGTTTCTAATTTATTGAAAAGTGACTCTATTAAACCGGAAGAGGTGGGGAAACTTCTCAATGCCGACGCTCCGGAAATCCTGGAATATTTAACGAAATTTTATCCGAACTACGATAATTCAAATTAAACCGCCCCAAACCATCCAATTTCTTCTGCTATTGACAATATACACATATATATTGTATAATAGCAAAAGGTGAATTCATGCAGACAGAAGTTGTTGAATTTACAAACCTACATGAGGGAGAGGTACGGGTTACCCTTTCGGTACCCTTGCCGGAAAGTGTTGATCGACATATTGCCGAGGCAACTACAGTCATGTCTTTGACTCCTCTATGCAATAAGTTTGTCAACTTAATTGCCGGATCGATTCATTTGTGTGAAGCCGATCCATTGGCAGGAGCTTTGGCATTATGCATATTCGAAAAGAAACTATCTGAGGCCGGTCAGGAATCCCTAGAGCTTGCAAGGTGTGTTCTTGAAAACATCGGAGAAAAACAGGTCGCGGAAGCTTTTCGGTTCGTTATGGGTTGAATTCGGAGCAATGAGGAGTCTTCGTTAGATACAAAGTATCAACTCCTCCCAATCCTGAGTCCATCTAAACAGTGGATTGAGGATTGGGAATAAAATACAAGAATCTTTCTTGTTTTTTTATACAAAACTTAATTTTTAATAAATTTGAGATCCCGCGCCCAACTGAGACAATGTCTATGGTTGGCGCTTTTTATTTACTGATTTTTTGGTATAATGGCCATATGGACAAAATATACCCGCAAAAATTAAAATCAGGGGATGAGATCAGAATTGTTGTCAGTTCAAGATCTTTGGGATTGCTTTCCGAAGAAACCAAGGAAATAGCGAATCAACGCTTTTCCGACCTTGGATTTAAGGTGGGCTTTGGAAAACACGTCGCGGAAACCGACGAATTCTTTTCATCTTCCATTGAATCGCGAATAGAAGATTTACATAATGCTTTTTCGGATAAAAACGTAAAAGCGATCTTTACCGTACTCGGCGGCTACAACGCTAATCAACTGTTAAAATATATCGATTGGGACATCATTAAAGACAACCCAAAAATATTTTGCGGTTATTCTGATGTTACGATTTTAAACTGCGCTATATATCACAAAACCGGACTAGTGAATTATTACGGGCCGCATTACTCAACATTCGGCCAAAAGCTGTATTTTGATTATACCCTGGATTACTTCAAAAAATGCTTATTTTCCGATGAGGAATTTTCTGTTCGACCAACGGACAATTGGAACGATGACCTTTGGTATAAAGATCAAAACGACAGACAACTTATAAAAAACGATAGTCATTTGCTTATTAACGGCGGTGAAGCAAGTGGTACGATTTTGGGTGGCAATCTTTGTACGCTTAACCTGCTTCAAGGGACGGAATATTTTCCTGATCTATCGAATTCCATTTTATTTTTAGAAGATGATGAATTATCAAATCCCGTGATCTTTGACCGGGATCTGCAATCTTTGATACACCAACCGAGCTTTAATGGAGTCAAGGGCCTGGTTATCGGCAGATTCCAAAAAGCAAGCAACATAACTAGCGATAATTTAATTAAAATCATTAAAACGAAAAAGGAATTGAGCAATATCCCCGTAATTGCCAATGTTGATTTTGGACATACGAGCCCAATGATAACATTTCCAATCGGCGGAGAAGCAAAAATTTTAGCCAAAAGCAATGACTCGGAAATAAAGATCACCAAACATTAAAACTTACATTGTTAGTGAGTTTTGACCCTGAGAATATCGTACATATGGATAAAATAAAATTAAGAAAATTGAAAAAATCAGATTGGCAATATTTTTCCAAGTGGTGGAGAGATAAGGACTTAATTACTTTAACAAGTGGAAACATTGAGCCTATCTCTGATAAACAAGTGGATCGATATTTTTCCGATATGCTTAATGATAAGACAAATTTTCACTTTTTAATTACAATGGAAGGAGAAGCAATCGGACACATTTCTTTGTCGAAAAGGCAGGGCGCCTGGTATGAAACGCAAATTATCATAGGGAATAAAAGATTTTGGAATAAGGGTTATGGAACAGAGGCGATAAAACTGCTTATTAAGAAAGCCGAAAAATTAAACATAAATAAAATTTATTTAGAAGTCCGTCCGGACAACCAAAGAGCAATCAAGGCTTACGAAAAATCCGGATTTATCTCCCGAGAAATAAAAAAATACCCAAAAAATAAAAATCTGTCCAAAACAATAAGAATGGAGTTGTTCGAAAAATAGAATTATGATTAAGCCAAAAAGATTAAAAATAGGGGATACAATAGGAATAATCGCTCCCTCGCGGCCATTCAATGAAAAAGAAATATTACCTTGCGTAAGAATATTGGAATCCAAGGGATTTAAGATTAAGTTTGGAAAAAACTCGCACAAAAAGTTCTATTACTCGGCGGGAAGTGCTAAAGAAAGGGCAGATGACCTAAACTCAATGTTTAAAGACAAAAAAATTAACGCGATTATGTGCGCCACGGGTGGAATAGTGTCGAACCAATTGCTTGATTTGATCGATTACGAGGCAATTAAAAAGAATGCGAAAATATTTATTGGCTATAGCGATATAACTGTATTATTATTGGCTATACATAAGAAAACGGGGCTCATAACTTTTCATGGCCCCAATCTCCACAGTTTGAAAAAGTTAAATAAAGAATCTGAAAAGTTTTTGTTTGATATGCTTACAGGCAAAGAATCACAATATGGCTTGCCAACTGAAATAGAAGTCATAAAAAAGGGAAAAGCGAAGGGCGCGCTAATTGGCGGAAATATTCATTTAAGCAATTCACTTCTCGGAACAAAATATTCCCCGGTCTATGATAACGCAGTCTGGTTTTGGGAAGAAGTGGGGGAATCTCCCGCCTCTCTGGACCAAAAACTCAATCAATTTAAATTATCGGGAAACCTAAAGAAGATTTCCGCTATGATCATCGGAAGCTTATCGGATTGTGTTGATAAGAAGTACAAAGAAGACAACCGACCAATAAACGAAATTATTTTGGAATTAACGAAAGAATATGATTTTCCCATCATTAAAGTTCCTTACTTTGGGCACAATGTTTCTGATTTTTATACTTTTCCCATGGGAGTCGCTTGCGAAATTGACACCAAGGCTCGTGAATTTAAAATAACGGAAAATCCTATTTCGTAATCCTGACAACGCCTATCACCTTTATCCTATCTTATTTTGCCTGAGCCCAACCATCTCAAATTGCCACTATTGACAATATATACAAATATATTGTATAAATTATATTAAGCAAGGCGAGGTATCTAGGATGGACGAATTTTGCAAGAAAGTATCACAAGAAGAATTGACCGAGCTTGCGAATAAAAAAGGGTTCGTAAACCTGGTGGGATTAATGGATCCCAGGAGACCCGGAGTACTGCTCTTTTGCGTGAAGTTCGCGTGCGATTACTTCAGGCTAAGCGCTTTTAAGGATAAAGAATTGCTCGTTCACACTGTAGAATGGGAAGGAATGCAATGGGTTATTATGACAATTCCCGAAGAATTAATGAAAATAACCAGGAAAATTGTTGACGAAGTCGGATTGAGAATAGCTGACGGAGTCCCGACAGGCCTCTTTTATCCACCATCAGTTTTCCCAATAAACAGTAAAAATACTTTTACTCTTGAAAGTAAGCCGGGCAGCCCAATTTACACAAGTGATGCAAGGCTGACCGACCAACTCATCGAAGAAGAAGATGAGAAAATCGAAAAAATTCTTAAAGAGTATGAGGCTACCACGGAAAGATAACATCAACCCGATCTGAGACCGAGAACTGATCAAGAATTGATTGGATGTAGGTCTCTTTTTTATACAAATTTTATTCAGACCCAAACACATCAAATCTATCTCATTTTATTACTATTGACAATATTTTATTATATGCTATATTTAATTCGGTCAGGGCAGAAAGGGCTTCTTAAATAGTTTCCTCCTGTAGAACCTGGCCAACTAATAAAGCCGCTCACCGTGCGTTTACTTGATCTTGTTGATATCTGTTTAGGCCTTTCTTGCCCTTTTGGGTAAAAGGTAAGTGGAAAAATCCACGCGAACTGGTCTCTTAATAAGATATGAAAGTAAATGTAGCAGGTCTTGAGGCTTTTTTTATTTTATCTCAAAAAAGATTTCGAGCCCAATTCATCACTCTCGCAAATTTGAAAACCTTATCCGTAAGGTTTTTTATGATGGAGCTTGTGAACCTTTTCGAATTGACACCCTATTATTAAAATGTTATTTTTAAGAAAAGTTCTTTGGAGGAGATCAAATGCCCGGCTTCGGTGCTTTAATGGTTCTTCTTGGACTGGGCGCATTTGCCTGGTTCTTTATAAGACCCGGGGAGAACAGGAAACAGTCGGCGCTTCAGGCGTTAAAACCTCAGAAAAGAGGGTAAAATCCGGAATCAAATGATTCTGTTTTTTAATATAAAAAGTCTCAAAAAGGTTCAAAAGTAGACCTTTTTCCTACTTGACAAATATTTAATAGTTTGTATAATATCATTATGGTGCTGAATTTGGACGGAAACAGAATTCCGTCACCCGGAGAAGTAGGCAGGCTTCAAGAACTTGTTTATTCTTTAACCGAGGCATATTCAGAAGCCTCGAAAACGAATCAAATTGTGAACACCTTCGGACTGCAGAGCCCTCTTAAGAACCTTGAGATCTGCGTAAAAGGTCAATGTGTAAGGGAAAAAGGCTTTCCGGTAAAAACACTTGGATATCTCGTAAGCGATCTCACAGACGCTATTGCGGGATTAAATGTTCATGAGGCATATCGGGCCCGCGACGACATAAATGAACTGCTTGCGCCTTGGCTTTGCAAGGCTAAAAATAAGCAATCATTGCCTAACGTCTGAGGCGCGAGAAAAAGCCCAAAAATAAGTCAGAAAAGACTTTATTAAAAAATCCGGGATCAAATGATTCTGTTTTTTTATACAAAAATATATAATTTGGCGGTTTTTGCTTTTGGGGATATAATTATTTTATGAGAACCAATAACCAGGCCGAAATAATCGTATTTAAAAAGAAAGAAAAAGAACTGCTTTTCTTAATTCTAAAAAGAATTCCGAAGCGCGGCGGTTTTTGGCAACCCATAACGGGCGGACTTGAGAATGATGAAACCTTTGAAGAGGCGGCCAAAAGAGAAACTCGCGAAGAAATAGGGTTTATCGGGGAAATAAGTTTAATCGACATAGACTATTCCTTTAATTTTTCCTACAATAATAATGAATATTTTGAAAAAGTATTCGGATTGGAAATATCTCCGGAATCGAAAATCATTCTCTCCGAGGAACACAGCGAATACAAGTGGGTTAACGGACAAGCCGCGATTGATAAATTCTTAAAATACCCGGGGAACAAGGAGGGATTTAAAAAACTAATGGAATTAATAAATAATTTATGAAAACCATAAACTACATAACCGGAAATAAGTTTAAATTTGAAATTGTTAAAGATTTTCTTGAAAAGCATAAAGTGAAAATAAGGCAAAAAGAGTTGCCGATATACGAAATTCAAAGCAATGACCCCCTTGAAATAACAATCTCAAAAGCCAAACAAGCGTGGGAAATAATTAAAGAGCCCTTATTCGTAAATGACGCTTCGTGGCTAATTCCCGCGCTCGGAGGGTTCCCGGGGGCGTATATGAAATATATGAACGAATGGCTCGGGCCCGATGATTTTTTGAATCTGATGAAAAATAAAGAAGATAGATCGGTTATTTTGAGGGACACAATTGTATATATAGACGAAACGGGTCAAAATATTTTTACGGGCGACCATTGCGGCGAAGTTTTAGAAAAGCCGTACGAGGGGAATTATAAATATCCGTCCGATGCCGTTATTTCTCTTTCAAAAAATAAAAAATCCATTGCCGAAGAAAATGAGATCGATAATTTTTTTACCGACGGCGTCTGGTTTGAGTTTGCCGACTGGCTAAAAAATAAATAAATGGAATCCATAAAATTTAAAAAAGTTGAAACAAACGAAGAATTGGCCGACACCCAAGAGGTGCGCCGGTTTTTATTTTGTGGTAGAATAGTTAATACATCTTACTGTATATTATGAAAGCCGGCCTTAAATTAAAAAAAATAAATCAGATCAAGTTTTTTTGCGGCCTAATAGCACTGGCCGGTATTTTAATTTTTGTTGCATCCGTGAACGCGCAAGATCCGCAAACAGCGGAAATATCCACAATCTTGGACACAGCAACTTCGCAAAAAATAACACTGATGCAGACAACTGCGACAACCGCGGAAAATAACGCGAATGCAAAAGTTGTTGCGGCTAATTCCGCTTTAACACAAAAGCAACAGGCAGCCGCGGCCTGGACAATTCCAATGCCAAACTCTGCTTTATTAACCAATTCAATTAACGCAAAAAGCAAGGGCGTAATCGGAAATGGAATAAATGATGATACGGCTAATATTCAGGCTTTAATAGACTCAACGCCCAGCGGAGGAAAAATATATTTTCCGGCCGGCACTTATTTGATAGCCGGAACCATTACGATCACAAAAGCAATCACTTTATTTGGTACACCCGGTACTTTTTTTCACAGCACTTTAACGGCGGCCAATGGCCACGCCTTTCTTATCGGGTATAAAGATAATCGCAAAATTGTAAGCAATGTTTCATTTAACGGCATTGAATTTAACGGTGCCGGCGAAGAAACGTATCCCGATATTCTGCATTTTATAAACACCGATAGTGCGTCTGTTAAAAATTGTAAATTTAAAAATGTCGGCTATGCCGCCGTGGTTTTTGATTATAGTGATAATGGCTTGGTTGATAACTGTGTTTTTGATGACATTTTTAAAACAGGAGAGGGCTATGGCGTCGCGATTATCGACGATAGCGATACTGTTTACGTGCAAAACAGCTTTTTCTTAACCAGGGGCAGACACGGCGTTACTACCGGATACGGCACCGCCGAACAAGCAGATCTGAAATCAAAGGGCAAATGGTCTAAAAATATTCACGTTTTGAATAATTATTTTTCAGGAGAGCTAGTGCAAGCGATCAATGCCCACCCCCAAACAGATGGTCCTTATTACGCGGAAAATAATGTTATTTTGTGCCCAACAAACCAAACTTACAACGGTACGCATTATTATCCGAGCGGTATTTCAATGGGCTCGGGAAATGCCGGATTTTTTTCAATGGGCAGCTCTTTTGTCCAAAATAATATAATTTTTAATGGTATGGAAGCAATTGATATCAATTTGGATATGGGATCGCCCGCCAATACGCATATTGTTTCCGGCAATATGATTATCAATAATCTTATTGATGGCGACAAACAAATCTATATCGGCGCTTCCAATACGAATGTTAATAATAATTATATTATTGCCAATTCGGGCGTTTGGGGCGGGATCGTCGCGGACGTAAAGGATACTGATATCAGCAATATAACCATTAAAAATAATTATGTTAAAAACGCGGGGGATATGATCCTTTTTCTGGATAAAGGCAAGGGCCGATTAAGTGATGTAAATATTTCTGATAATGTTCTTCAAAGCGACGGAATTAAAAAAAATACCGGAATAGGAGTCATTGAATCAAACAATGTGTCAATTAACAACAATGTCATAAAAAATAATAATACAAAAGAGGGAATGAACGGAATCCAGATATTATCAGCAAGTAATGTGACTGTTGATGGCAATCTCATAATGTATCCAACCACATACTCAATAAAAATTTCCGATGGGAATACGATTAACGTAAAGAATAATATTTTCGCCAATCCGGAAAACGTAATAATCAATACCGGAACGACCAATCTTACGCTGACCAACAATAAAAACATTGATTTAAGTCAAATGTCCGCTTCGGGGACGTCAAATTTATCAAATGGAATACAAGCGCCCGTTTTAACCAAACCATTATATCAAATGAGCAGAGCAGACCTGATCAGTTATCTTTTTAATTTGATTCTGTATCTCATTTTTACGGCAAGGTTTCATTTCTAAAATTTAATTCATAATTAATTTATGAACAATAAATCTTTTACATTAATTGAGCTATTGGTCGTAATAGCAATTATCGGACTTCTTTCCGCTTTTATTGTTGTGGGAATGAATTCGGTTATATCCAAAGCGAGGATTGCCAAATTACAAGTATTTATGGGTTCGGTTGATAATTCTTTATTATTGGAAAGGGTCTCGCAATGGAGATTTGACGAATTAACCACGGCGAAAGATACAAACACGACAATCGATTTGTGGAATAGCAATACGGGAACATTATATACAGGAGATGCCTTGGAAAAAATTAAAACCGATTGTCCCGCCGGCAACTGTATATCTTTCGACGGATCTGACGACTATATTCAAATTAATGGAAGCGATGTAAGTACCAGCAATTTGGCAATAACCGGGGCATTTACCATTTCCGCTTGGGTGAAATTTACCGGTGCCGGGACAGATCAATCTATCGCGGGAAGAGGTGAGGGTATGGGCACCGCCGGAAATTATGGATACTTTCTTTCAAGATACAGTGGTACAAATTTTATTGTTTTTGATACTTATAGCGCGGCTCCCGCGCGCGATGGACTTGATTCAGCAACCGCCATCGCCGACACAAATTGGCATCTCGTTGTGGGGACGTGGGATGGAACCACAAATTCAAATGGTAAAAAAATTTATATAGATGGGGTTCTTGATAGCCAAAAAACATCAACAATCTCCGCGATGGGACAACCTAATTACAATTTTAGAATTGGAAGAGAAAGTATTCAGGGTTGGTACCCTTTTAGCGGTTCAATTGATGATGTTCGCGTATACCGACAAGCTATTCCAATATCGGAAATACAACAAAACTATTACTTGGGATTAAATAATTTACACAAAAACGGGGAATTAACTCAGACGGAATACGCGCAAAGATTAATAGGGCTAAAAATCCGGCGAGATCAAAATTAAATTGCCTGATATCCTTCGCGGACTAACAAATTCCAGCGCCTCCATTGGCGGTTTTTGATTTTGAAGATATAATACAGAAATGGACATTTTTTATCCAATAAAAATATTTGCTGATTTTTTGACCTCCGGACTGGACGCGTCCGGGCGACTTTACGCGGCAACTAATTTTTTTATTTACGATTCCATTAAAATACTGATACTTTTGGCTGTAATAATTTTTGTAGTTTCTTTCGCGCGGACCTATTTTGCTCCGGAAAAAGTCAGGAACTTTTTGGCTAAAAAAAATAAATACCTGGGCAATATTTTGGCTTCTTTATTGGGAATCATCACTCCATTTTGTTCCTGTTCGGCCGTCCCGTTATTTCTGGGATTTGTTGAGGCCGGAGTGCCGTTGGGAGCGACTTTTTCTTTTCTGGTAGCCTCGCCAATGATCAATGAAGTTGCCCTGGTTATGCTTTTGGGAATGTTTGGATTTAAGATCGCGGCCATATACGTGATCAGCGGATTATTGATAGCTGTTTTTTCGGGAATCATCATTGAAAAATTAAAAATAAATAACTTGATCAATGATTTTAAAAAACAAGAAAAATGCGGTTGCGGAAAAACGGAAATAAAAGAAAAAAACTTTAAGGAGCGAATAGGCTACGCGAACGAGTACACTGTGGCAATAATTAAAAGCGTCTGGATATATGTTTTAATCGGTATTGGAATCGGGGCCTGGATTCATGGATATGTTCCAACCGATTTCCTGGCTAAATACGCGGGGAGTGACAATTGGTTTGCGGTTCCATTGGCAACCCTTATCGGCATTCCTCTCTATTCCAATGCCGCCGGAATAATTCCATTGGTTGGCGCTTTAACCGAGAAGGGGGTCGCGATGGGAACCGCCCTGGCCTTTATGATGGCTGTCACCGCCTTGTCTCTACCGGAATTCATAATCTTAAAAAAGATAATGAAAACCAAACTGATCGTTATTTACGCTTTTATCGTAGGACTAGGCATTATTTTCACCGGCTATTTATTTAATTTAGTATTTTCATACATAGCCTAACCTCTCAAAAATCTACAATTCTGTGTCTACAAAATCACAAACGCTCCGCAATAACATTCGCCCCCTGCTGTTCACCGGTCAATAAAGACAAGCTTGCGGCGATATATAAAATAATTTCTTTCGCCACAACCACGAATTATTACCAGTAGGCCAGTTTGCAATAAAAAAACGACTTTTATTATAATTTAAAAAGGCGTTTATTTTTTATTACTATCGACAAAAAGATATTCTCTTTCATTGATATTAACTTTTTCAATCACGAGCTTGCCCTTGTCAAGAAGAAATTTATAATCAAAATCATAAATTGGGCAGTTGCCCGCTTCCGGAGGATCTATTGCCGGCTCAAGGACACACATTCCTCTTTCACCATAGCATTCTCCCCGAACTTGCTCGCCACAGATGAAGCGATCCTCGTCCGAAACCCTCAAGAACCGACAATATGGAATCCCGATAATCGGTTTAGTTGTGTTAATCCATAAAGCCTTGGCTATTTCCTCATTTCCTCCAATATTCGCTCCATCCCAGTTTTCGTGGAATTTTCTGATTGCGTCGGTAATATTCTCGGCCTCTACAACACAAGAGCTATCCGTGACAAGAATGAAATGTCTTCTAATATTTTCGGCGGTAAGCTCATCTTCATTGTCGTACTCAACCAGCAATCCGACGCCGTCAACCTCAAGATACTTTTTTTTATCGAATAATCTAGCTCCCCTCGTAGAAATACAAACAAATCGACTTTTCAGGGGAATCTCATAAAAAGACATATTTCACACTCCGTGCCAATTGTCAAAGGACGTTTGGCTAAATAAACAATACCGTCTTGCATATCAAAAGTCAACCCATCACCGGCAACTATTTTTTTATAAAAAACGCATTGACAGAGCAAACACGCGGGTATATACAATAAATAACCCAAGAGGTGGGGAAATGGACGAGAAACTGAAAAAGAAGCTAGCCGAATCTTTTACAATTGAAGAACTTGATCAGATTGAAAAATTACTTAACAGGGGTTTCATTCTAATCGCGCAAAAGATTCTCTCAGAGATACTGATAAGCGCGAAAAAGAAGAAGATACCCATTACCGGAATTCTCGCAAGGTACGAGAGGCAATTTGTCGGATACTGGTATTATCACCAATTCGAAACCCGAGGCAATCCTTTGGTCGTGGGATATCAAGGCAAAGAAAATCTGAGATTCATAAAAGGAGTATGTAAAGAGTTCGGGATTGACGTGCCCTCGGAGGCGATTCTCAAGGTGGCCAAAGTTCCGAACACCGAATTCATCGTACAAACCGAGGATGCCACCTATCAATTTGGCAATTACGAAACGGGCGGAGTAAGAAAGGTCTTCGCGAGCCCCCCGGTGGTACTGCCCGACAAAAAGTGTTTTTTTACGCACCTTGTTATTGGCGAACCGATGTCCTTTGAATATCACCCCAAGATCCCTGAAATCGGCGGACACAGATCGTTGTCAAACGTTGTTTCAATAAAACAATTAAAACAATGAACTTCTATAAGCAGAATACGCGACCTATTTGTGTTTTCTGCTTTTTTTATTTAAAAATAAATCGCCACACAAGCGATTTTTTGCTATTATACAAATATAATATGAAAAACGGAATAATCGGACATTTGGATATGGATGCTTTTTTCGCTTCGCTTGAAGAACGGGCAACCCCGTCGTTCAAGGGAAAACCCATCGTCGTCGGCTCGGACCCGAGAAACGGAGAAGGCCGGGGCGTGGTATCGACCGCGAACTATAAGGCCAGAGAATACGGGATTCATTCCGCTTTGCCAATTTCACGCGCCTGGCAACTTTCCGAAAAAGCGAAAAGCGAGGGCAAAGACGGTGCTGTTTTTTTAACTCCCAATTTCAGGCTTTACGAAAAAAGCTCAAATAATGTTTTCGATATCATAAAAAAATATTCCGCTCTTGTCGAACCGGCAAGTATTGATGAATTTTATTTCGATCTGACTCCGGCAAGATCATATAAAAGAGCGGAAGAGATCGCGAAAAAAATAAAGGAAGAGATACGAAAAAAAGAAAAGGTCACCTGCTCCGTCGGGATCGGGCCGAATAAATTGATCGCGAAGATCGCGGCCGGGCGGAACAAGCCGGATGGATTGCTTGTGGTCACCCCAAAAGAAGTGAGATCTTTTTTAGATCCTTTGGCTATTCGAGAACTGCCGGGAATCGGCCCAAAAACCGCGAAAATTTTGTACGAACTCAATATCGCCACGATCAAAGATTTGAGAAGATTGAAAAAGGGAGAGTTGCGCGAGATGCTCAAGAAAGCGGGCGAGGGGATCTATGACAAAGCGCGGGGCAGGGATGAATCTTTGATCGTTGAAGAGCGCGAGGTGAAATCGATCGGAGAACAAACAACTTTTGAAGAGGATACGCTTAATAGCGTTTTTATAAGCGATCGACTTTCCCGATTGTGCGAAAGTGTTTTTAAAAGTTTTAAAGCGAGCGAATTTTTAAAATTCAAAACCATCGCGATTGTCGTGCGATTTTCCAATTTTACGACGATCAATTCGGCGAAAAGCTTTAAAGAGTATTTGGGTAGAACTGATCTGAAAAAATTTAAGCTTGAAGCGCTGAAACTGATGCTTCCGTTTTTTGACAAAAGAAAAAATCCGAAATTGCGCCAAATCCGCCTCATCGGCATTCGGATAGAAAACTTCTCAATTGAATAAATATCCCGTGCGCCATTGACAAAATATTCAAATACTATACCTTATAATTGTTGCGATAAACCGTAACATAACTGCACATTTACTTAATCCATAGTTAATTTATTCTTTAAGGAGGTATTGGTGTGAAAGAAATATTTGCCGAAAAACTCTCTAAGATCAAGATTGATGGAGTGAAAAGGGACTGTTATGCCTGCATTATTGATGGCGATCCCTATCTTCTAATAAATCTTATGTTTGCGGAAGGCATGAAGGTCATCCTAATAAATCACAAATCCATAATTCCCGCGTGGCGAATCATTCAAACAATTCGCCTTATGGGCACCTTTGACGATCCAAATCGACTGGTTGGCTATTTCACCTCTGAAATTAATAGGGAAATTAAAGATGAAAGCATTGATCAGAAGATTTACGACGAGGTTATGAACGAACCGATTCCGGAAAGAATTGTTCTCGCCACCCTTGAATACGCGGATCCGATAAACATAATGACTCTTCGCGCTGAGGTGATGGCCGGTAAAGCTGCGTATATTCCCGAAATGGAGAAATACGGAATAACGGATCCGGTAAAAGAAATTGAAAGAGAGGACGCGATAATTCTTCGACTGAAACCACTCATTAAATCATACACGAAATTCATTAATCTCGAAAATGATGATGGATTGGTTTTTATTGAAGGAAGGGTGATATCAATCGTCAGGAAATTGGACAATGCGGACGAATTTTGCGACGAGGCAATTGTTGTCAAGGCGGGCGTCGACAGCTTTTATATTTGCGCCGAAAAGGGATTGTCCGCTCTCAGTATTTCCGGATCAATCAAGCCGACAAACTTTAAATATGCTATGAGTAAATCAATCGATTGGATGGCGCGAGAAAAAGGCTGGAGCCGGGATATAGTCGTGGCCTATCTGAATCTGTTGAACGAAAAACTATAATTTTTAAAAAATCCTACTATAATCGTAGCGATTTTTTTATTCCAAGAAAGCAACGAATTA
>Ga0265297_10006100_pt1 | contig 17772 bp, 12 predicted proteins | sample Munlanlwell13791_FD_192502 | JGI IMG/M metagenome (GOLD analysis project Ga0265297, IMG submission 192502) | Leachate microbial communities from a municipal landfill in Southern Ontario, Canada - Leachate well 137-91 | ecosystem: Engineered > Solid waste > Landfill > Unclassified | place...
ATGATATGGGTTTATTTTAGGGGAAAAGAGGCGATTATTCAAACTAATTTGCTTTACACAACAATTCTTGCTATAAGGGAATCATCGATATATTAAAATATCGCAAACCAAAGGAGGCATCAGGGATGACGAAAAGAGGAAAGGTGGGTAAAACTAGCCGAAGAAATTCATATATTGAGCAAGGGAAGAGTGCCCAAGTGGGCCTTCTACATGCTGCTGGCCATGTTCAGGGTCATCAGCATGTCGGAAGTGATGGAAGCAGATGAGATCGAAAAACTGCTGCCCAACTCTTTCGACAAGGACAAGAGGCTTCCTTACTCCAATGATATTTACGGCCTACTGATCCGAAAGATTGTTGACGGTATGACCAACGCCTACAAAAGGAATTTCGACAAGTTATATCTGCTCCTAAAAAGGCCTTGGTCGATGAACTATGAACTGCTTGGCGAAGATAGCAACATCATTTTCGCAAAGGGACAGTGGGCACAAAATCTGCCGGCTCTGGCAAAGATACTGACCAATATGGTCGCTATCGCTCGCCGGCAAGATCGTGTGGGACAGTGGGCCATCATTCACAGGTTTTCTCACCACTATCAGTACGAGTCCACACCAGAGACCAAAAAGGCCTTCGACATGATCTCGACCGTCGCCAAAGAGGCAAAGAAAAACCTGCTCAAAAAGGCGACAGATGTCGTGTCGGCCATAGAGATTTGGGAACTGGCCGAACGAGCCTTCGAAAAACCAGAAGACGCCCGGCTTAGGCCTTTCTTGGCCAAGATTCTTGAATTTACTGGTCGGAAAACGAAAGATATAGTTGATGCTGTCAAAACAAACCGACCCAATAACTCTTTGCTCCTGCTGTATTTATTGCAGGAAGCAGGAGACGAGGTAGAATTGGATTATTGTGATAAGGCTCTGGGCCTAAGGGCCTAGGGCCATCTGGCAAATCGCCCCTCCCGAGCCGCCGGACCCTCTCCGGCGGCTTTTACTTTTACTGGAGGAATAATTTTAATTAGCGATTATTCAAACCAATTTGCTTTACACAACAATTCTTGCTATAGGGGAATCATCGATATATTTAACATATCGAAAATCAAAGGAGGAAACAAAAATGGCAAGATGGCTGTGGATCAAAGTAGTAGTCGTGCCCCTGGCCTATGCAGTCTATCTGCTCAGCGGCCTTAAGGTCTCCATCTGGAGCTTTTATTGCCTGCTGGCTATGCACGATTTGATCAACTTGGCCGAAGTGATGAAGGCCGAGGAAATCGAGAAACTGCTACCAATTAAGGATAAACCACGTTCTCAGCCAAGGACCGTCCCCTACCCGATCAATCTGAAAAATGCTTTGATCAAGAGAGTAGTAGATGGGTTAATCGAGGCCTACCAAGACAACTTCGAGAAACTAACCATGTTGCTCGAAGTCCCATGGATCATAGGGGATGACTTCTTCAACTCGGAGACGACGCCGTCCCAGGCCAAGAAAGTATGGGTCGAAGACCTACCAACACTGAGCAGGATTTTGAGCACGATGGCCATCATCGCCCGCAGAGAAGATCGTGCGGGACTTTGTAGCCAGTGGGGCATAGTTTATAAATATGCTAACTACCACGGCTACAAGTCCACTCCCGAGACCAATAAGGCCTTCGACGCAATCAAAGCCATCGCTGAAGAATCTGGGGGAAACCTGCTCGAAAAAGCAACGGATGCTGCGTCAGCCATCGATGTTTGGGAGTTGGCCCAAGAAGCATTCTTAGATTGGGACAACAAGGAACTCCAGCCTTTTTGGCAAAGGATTATTGAATTCACTGGTAAACAAGAAGAAGGAGTCATTGCAGTTGTTCGAGCTTATCGACCTCAAAATTGGTATCTACTTAAACGTCTCCTAAGAGATACCGGGACCAACGTAGATGACAAATACTGCCAAAAGGCCATGGGCTTAAGAGCTTAGGGTCATCTGACAAGTCGCCTCTCCCGAGCCGCCGGTCCCCCCGGCGGCTTTTATTTTTGCGAAAATGATTTTTAATTAGCGAGAACCGCGAAACAACGCGAAGGCGGGAAATCGGGAATCGCACCCACAGAGATGTTCGAGCAGGGGCTCGAACCTACCCGATAGGGTGCGGCAGGAATGCTCCTCCAAAGGCGGACAGGCGCGCCTACCCGGATTTTTTAGGTAAGATTTTTGAGATATGACTTTATTCAGCAATAAACTACAATCATCTTGATACCACGTTCACAGATCCCCAGCCTTCGCTTTGCGACGAGCAAGCACTTAAAGGTGCGAAGCGAGTCGGAAATGGAAGGCTGCCCGCCGAAGCCTTGGCGAAGGCGGGCAAAGCTACGGCTGGCAAGCCGCCCGTTATAAATCGGGGATGACAGGGGGGTCGTGGGCTACCCGGCTTTTTAGTTTTAGGGTCAGGCAAGAATGCCCAATCTCCCCAATGATTTTCTAGCCCCACCAGCAGGGGCTGGTGGGCTACCCGGTGAAGCGCGGCAGGAATGCCGCGCCTACCCAGCCGCTTTACTGTTTACTGTTTTACTGCTTACTGTTTTATCTTTATAATCTTTATAGTCCTTATCATCGTTATAATCCTTTTTCTTCTGTTGCCTTTTCCTTGACTTGATGTGCCACCGCCCTTTATCCTAAAGCCCGCACCTAACTCTTTTTATGTCTAAAAATCTCGTCATCGTCGAATCCCCCACCAAAGCCAAAACCATTGGCGGGTTTTTGGGGAGCGGCTACAAGGTGCTCTCTTCGATGGGGCATATCCGCGATCTGCCGGAGAGCAAGCTAGGGGTGGATACTGAAAACGATTTTGAGCCGACTTATGTAATCCCGCCAGATAAGAAGAAAGTAGTCGATGAGATCAAAAAGAATTTAGGTAAAGATACTGTCGTCTGGTTAGCAACTGATGAAGACCGCGAAGGTGAAGCTATTTCTTGGCACCTTTGCCACGCTCTGAAAGTGAAAGAAAAAGAAACCAAGCGCATTGTCTTCCATGAGATCACTAAGTCTGCTATCGAGGAGGCCATCAAAAACCCGCGCACTATCGACATAAATCTAGTCGACGCTCAGCAAGCTAGAAGAATTTTGGACCGGCTGGTCGGCTATAAGCTATCTCCCCTGCTCTGGAAAAAAATCGTCAGAGGAATATCTGCTGGCCGCGTGCAGAGTGTATGCGTTCGGCTGATCTGCGAGCGTGAAAGAGAGATTGATGCTTTTAAGACAGAAGAGTCATGGACGATCGAGGCTTATTTCAATAAGGAAAAAATTGTCTTTGATGCTAGCCTGAAAAAATACCAGGATAAGAAAATTGAACTAGCGAAAGAAAAAGACGCAAATAAGGTGTTGGCCGATTTAGACGGCGCTACCTATCAGATAGTCAAAATTGAGCAGAAAGATGTCAAGAAATCACCGGCTCCGCCTTTCACTACATCCACGCTGCAGCAGGAAGCGGCCAGAAAATTAGGATTTTCGGTGAAGAAAACTATGATGATCGCCCAGCAACTATATGAAGGAATCAAGGGCGAGGGCCTGATTACCTATATGCGCACCGATTCTCTGAATCTGGCAGAATCTGCCTTGAAAGAGGCGGCTTCAGTGATTCAAAAAACCTATGGCAAAGAATATGCTCTGAAAACACCGCGCCGCTTCAAGACCAAATCGAAGGGCGCCCAAGAAGCCCATGAGGCTATCCGCCCGGTCCATATCAGCAAAACTCCTGACCAAGTAAGTGGTATTCTTAGCCCCGACCAGAGCAGGCTATATGAGCTGATCTGGAACCGCACTGTCGCTTGTCAGATGGCCGAGGCCAAGATCAAAAGAACGACTGTCGATATTGCTGCTAAAGATTATTTATTCCGCGCGATTGGGCGAGTGATTGTTTTCCCAGGATTTTTGGCTGTATATGAAGAAGGGAAAGACGACAGCAGCCGCAGCGCCCGGGAAGAGAAAACTCTACCGCCGCTTGCCGAGGGCGACAAACTAAATCTTGATCGTTTGGAAAAAACCCAGCATTTTACCGAACCACCACCAAGATATACAGAAGCATCACTGGTCAAGAAATTGGAAGCAGAGGGCATTGGCCGTCCTTCTACCTATGCTCCAACGATAACAACCATCCAAAGGCGCGGCTATATCGAGCGCGAAGGCCACTCTCTCAAACCCACGGAAATTGCTTTTGTCGTCAATGATTTTTTGGTGGCCCATTTCCCCCAGATCGTTGATTTGAAGTTTACTGCCCTCATGGAAGAAGAATTGGATGAAATTGCCGAAGGCAAAAAGAAATGGCAACCGGTCATCAGGGAGTTTTATGGTCCTTTCGAGAAATTGCTTTTGGAAAAAGAGCTGACCATCGATAAAAAAGATCTCACTGAAGAGGACAGTAAAGAGATCTGTGAACGCTGCGGCGCACCGATGAAATTGAAGTTAGGTCGCTTTGGCAAATTTCTGGCTTGCTCTAATTATCCCGAGTGCCGCTTTCGCAAATCAGTCGACGGGGATAAACCGCAATCGGTAACCCTGGATGAAAAATGTCCGGAATGCGGTAACCCACTGGAGAAAAAAATGGGGAGGTTTGGCGAATTTGTCGGGTGCAGCAATTACCCGAAGTGCCGCTATATTCGAGCAATCGTCAAAGATACTGGCATTGCCTGCCCGGAGTGTGGCAAAGGGAAAATTGTCGAGAAAAGGACCAAGAAGGGCCGGACTTTCTACAGCTGCGACCAGTACCCCAAATGCCAGACCGCTTTTTGGAATAAGCCAGTCGATAAGAAATGCCCAAAATGCGGCAAGCAGATGGTGGAAGCAGGCAAATCGGCGATCAAGTGCTCAGACACGAAAGAGTGCGGACATAAGGAGGGATTGTAAGGATAAATCAGGCTACAGGCTACAGGTTACGGGCAACAGGTAACAGAAAAAAGATGCTTGGGATTTTTGGGCATGACTTTGTTCAGCAGTTAACCAAGAATCAATCGTAGCCAAGGATAATCATCCTTGGCTACAAGGTAACAGTGGAACGAATACTTTGATTTTTTTGCCCGGGAACCTGACAACTTAATATCCTGTTTACTGTTTCACTGCTTAACTGCTAACTGTTTATATCCTTAGGTTCCTTTAATCTTCTTCCTTCTAATCACCTCTCTCTTCACCAACACCTGCGGCAGCTGGATCCAAAACACCAAAAAGGCCTTAATTAAAATCTGCTCAAATAAAAGCGCGTAGAGCAGCTTTTGGATTTCTAGAAACAAGATAGCCGGACCGTGCCACAGCAAACCTTTGGGGCTCTCGTTTTTGGCAATTGTCAAAAGATGATTTTTGTAGGAGTAATAGCGCACCCGCCGGGTGCGGCGGCGGCGCCCCTTGAGGGTGCTGACCGTCCGCAGATGGACGGCTATCGCCCGCGGATTATACCAACAGATCCACCCTAGCTTATTGAAGCGCCAAGACAGATCAACATCTTCTTTATACATCCAAAAAAGCTCATCAAAATACTCGCCGCCAACCTTAGCGTGCTCGAGAGCTTCTTTGCGGTACATGGGCGCCGCTCCAGAAGCCCCAAACACCCGGCCAGCCGGATACTGATTAGTATCTATTTCTCCCTGTCCACGATCAACTGCCTTACGGCTAAACTTCAGAGAAATACCCGTGCTGTCGAGAGTCTTATCGTTAAGATCAGAGTAAAGCTTGCCTGATATGGCGGCAATCCGCGGATTTTTGCGCATCACTTCCACCTGAGCGGCCACAAAATCACGGTGCAGGAAAACATCAGGGTTGAGACAAATCACATATTCGCCCTTGGCCATCCGAATGCCTTGATTATGCGCCCGACTGTAGCCAATATTTTTAGGATTTTGTACCAAAGTAAAGCGCCCAATATATGGATCTTGGCTGATAACTTTCAGGGTATCATCAGTGGAATTATTATCAATGATGATTGCTTGCAATTTAGGATAGCGCTGCTCAATAATATGATCCAGGCATTCGCGGATCAATTTCTCCGAATTGTAGGTAACCAAACTGATAGTAACAAGCGGTTTCATATCACCATGCTACAAAAACTTTACTAATTTAGCAATGATTTGCTAGAATCTCTTAAGCAACTTCTTTAAACCTTTTTAACTATGAAAAAACTATTCTGGCAGATTTCAGGCCTAATCATTCTGATAGCCGCAGCTGCCGCCATCTCTCTCCCTATCGCTGCTGACAGCACTTTGCCCAAAATCTCCAAGCTCTGGCGGCCACTGCATCTGGGCTGGGACCTGCAAGGCGGAGCCGAGATTACCTATCGGGCTGATTTGAAAAAAGTATCGCCCAGAGACCGCGACAGCGTAATGTCCGGCATTGTTGGAGTGCTGGAAAAGAGAATAAATGCACTCGGCGTCGCCGAATCCAACATCTATAAATCTGGAGATAATATCGTGATCGAGCTGCCCGGTGTCGCCGACACCGAAGAAGCCAAAGCCCGCATCGGCAAAGTGGTGGAACTAGAATTCAAGGAACAAGGGACCACTTATTCGGCTGAAAAACTCAAAGAGATTAACCAAAAGAACAAAGAGCTCAAAGATAATGCCCAGCAGGCGCTGGGAAAAGCTTTGGAGCCGGGAGCAGATTTCGAGCGGGTCAAACAGGAATTTTCAGATAACTTTTCTGAATCGCAGTTTACAGAGCTAGACTCACTCCCCTATTCTCAAGATATAAAAGACAAGCTGCTAACTATGGAGGTCGGCGAGATTTATCCCAGTGTCGTCGATAATTTCGACCAATATGAAGTAGTTAAAATCCTCGATAAGAAGAAAGAGCAGAAAGAAGAAACTCTGCCGGAAGAAGTAAAAGCCCAGCATATTTTGATTGCTTATCAGGAATCTGAGCGCGCCGACCCGACAGTAACTCGCAGCAAGGAAGAAGCCCAGAAGAGAGCTGAAGAAGTCCTGCAAAAGACCAAAAGCGGCGCTGACTGGAACAGTCTGGCTAAAGAATATACTGATGAAGCTGCTGGCAAAGAAACTGGCGGCGATCTGGGCTGGTTCAAGAAGGGGCAGATGACCAAAAACTTCGAAGACGCAGTTTTTGCCATGGATCCCGGTAAAATCAGCGACAGTGTCGTAGAGACCGAGTTTGGCTACCACATCATCAAGCTCAATGAGAAAAAAGCAGAAAGCACAGAGCCAAAAACCGTCACTTCTCTTAAACTAGATATTATTAAGATGGAAAAGGTTCCAGAAGTACCAAAGGACGGCTGGATCGAAACTGGCTTGAGTGGCAAGCAATTCAAAAAGGCTCAAGTTCAATTTGATGAATACGGCAATCCGCAAGTTGGCATTAATTTTAACACCGAAGGGGCCGAGCTTTTTGCCGCCATCACTAAGAGAAATCTGAAAAAACCAGTAGCTATTTTCCTAGATAATGGGCTACTTTCTGCTCCCACCGTCCAATCAGAAATCACCGATGGCAATGCGGTAATCACGGGCGATTTTGACTATAAACAAGCATCCGACCTGGCCCGCGACCTCAATACAGGCGCTATCCCAGCACCGATATATGAGATCGCCAGCCGCAAGGTAGAGGCAGCTCTTGGCGCTAATTCTTTTCAGCGCGGCATCCAGGCTGGGCTAATTGGCTTGCTTGTGCTGATGATATATGTCGCCATTTACTACCGCCTACCCGGACTGCTAGCCGACATCTCTCTGCTTTCTTATGCCTTACTAGCCATCGCCCTATTTAAGCTCATCAATGTAAACATGAGTCTGGCCGGCATTGCTGGTTTTATTCTGTCTATTGGTATGGCAATCGACGCTAATGTTCTTATATTTGAGCGCTTAAAAGAAGAGCTGCAAGCAGAAAGACCGCTTGCTCAAGCCATAGAGATAGCTTTTCAAAGATCTTGGCCATCAATCCGCGAATCGAATCTTTCTACTATATTCACCTGTATTGTGCTCTTCTTTGTTGGTGGAATAATTAGAGGATTCGCTGTTACGCTTCTCACTGGTATTTTGTGCAGCATGTTTGCGGCTATGATAATCACCCACGTCCTGCTTAAAGTATTTTTAGTCCACAGCTCATTAGGCAAAAAGCCAAGTCTTTATAATATAAATCGCCGTAAACCTAACCAGCAAGAAAATGATTAAATTTAGCCAACATAACAAAACGTGGTTCACCATTTCTGGGCTACTTTTCGCTTTTAGCATCGTTATGATTATTATTTCCATCGCCAAATATAACTTCCATTTAAGCGTTGAGTTTACCGGCGGCACCAAGATAGAGTATAAGGTCCCAGATAATCTAGATAAAAACGCAGTACTGGGAGTTTTGCGCCAGGAAGAAGCCGATATTCAGAAAGAAAACCCTAAAATCTCTTTGGGCAATATAGTCTTGCAAAAAAGCGGCCAAGACGAGCTGATCGTCAAAATGCGCCAAATTGATGACGATACCAAAACTAAAGTATCTGCTGCTCTAACTAAATACAATAGCCAGATCAAAGAGTTAGCTGCCACTGATATCAGCCCAACTGTCGGATCACGGCTAATAACCACTATGCTGATAGCCTTGCTGGTTGTATTGGCTATTATCATTCTTTTCCTCGCCTATGCTTTTCGCAACATCCCTCGCAGCCTCAACCCATTTAAGTTTGGTGCTGCTGCTATTTTCGCCCTGATCCACGATGTTGTGATTACTACCGGCCTCTTTTGTCTGCTCGGCATAATTATGAGAGTAGAAATTGATCCGCTCTTTTTAACCGCTCTTCTGACTATATTGGGCTACTCAGTGCAAGATACCATCGTAGTTTTCGACCGCTTCCGCGAAAACTTGCGCTTTCAGCGCCGCGATCAAACACTAAGCGATCTTGCCGATATTTCTTTAAACCAAACACTTGCCCGCTCCATCAATACTTCGTTGACTACCTTCATCACTGTCACTGCTCTATTCTTGCTAGGCGGCGCATCCATCCGTTACTTTATGCTAGCCCTGATGTTTGGTATTATTGTCGGTACTTATTCTTCTATATTTATTGCCTCACCGATTTTGGTTGCTTGGCAGAAGCAGAGAATATAGGCCACAGGATAAAAGGGAAATGTTGAATTTTTAAAAAGCCGGGGTGGCGGAATTGGCAGACGCGCGAGACTTAAAATCTCGTGGGCTTCGGTTCATGCGGGTTCGAGTCCCGCCCCCGGCACCACAACCAGGTTCTTGACCCGCCGTAGGCGTGGTCAAGGTTCTGGGTGTGGGTGACAGTGGAGCGAGGGGGAGAACTCGCTTGGGTTCGGTGACGACGAGCGAGCGATTGCGGACATGAAATGGACGCAAGGCGCGAGCAAGGAGGAAGGTTCGCCGTAGGCGAACCGCTCCCGCCCCCGGCACCACAAGGCTCTTGACCCACCGTAGGCGTGGTCAAGGTTCTTGGGCGTGAAACTAGAATTATCTCTGGTGTCTACTTATTAAACCTGATCTTCTTCACAGCTCCCTCATACACATTACTCTTATTCTTATCAAAGTTTTCCGGCATAGCTGCTGTGATCACATACCCCTTCTTATTATTCACCAAATAGGTCTGTATATACTTGTTCTTTTGAGCAGACGCATTGGCCTTAGCCTTAAATATATGGATCTTGGTGCGTTGGCCGGCTATTTTGGTGCTATAAACATTTAATTTTTCATATGCTTCCATCTGTTTAGCGGTATTAGTGATACTGATGGCTGCATAATTATCGCTTGTCAGGTCTGCCGACAGATCTTCCTTAACGATATTAACATTGGGTACAAAATTATCTTCTTGGTTAGCAATGTCCCGAAAAGCAGCTATCGTGGCTCCAGTAGGGTCAATCTGGTTTTTAATCTCATCAGCTGACACCTCTAGCCACTCGGCCGGATAGTCCATGCTGATTTTTTCCTCAGTGTTAACATAAGTCTTATTCTTACCGCCACCACAAGCCGCCATTGGCAGCACTAGGCCAGCCAGCAAAACCGTCAACAGAACTTTCTTTACCATAGTGATTTTAGTTAGATTTTATTTCTTGCTTCTCTTTTTACTAGCAGGAGCCGCTTTCTTTGGCGTTCCACCAACATTTTCACGGATTTTTCTGGTCTCCATCTGCACAAAATTCTGCACCTCTTCTGATTTGATATAAGTAATACCATCCTTGATAGCCTCACCAACTACACTCTTTAGCTCATCCCAGACCACCGGCGCACTAGCCTTGACTCCTTCTTTCTTGTAGGCTTGCTTAAAATCTTTTTTGAATTCAGAGCCCTTCCGCTGGGCGTAAAAGATGCCGATCAAAATCCCGCCCAGAGCACCTAGCCAAAAAGTGATCTCAAAAATCAGATCAAGCAGGAACAAACGGCGAATAGTTTTTTTCAGAGACATGATTTATGAGGTTAGATTATTTAAGCAAATCGGTAATTAACTTTTGTGATTTTTTTGGCCATCTTTTGTTAATGCCCACGAAAGGAATATCTATTTTTTCGGTCTTTAGCAGATTTTGCAAATATTCCATATAAATTCCGGAACGATGAATTGTGCCTTTATTTGTATATTGCAGCTTTGTGGAACAGGCAGGAGAATATTCTAAGCCCAGAATCGCCACAACCTGATAGCCGCTAGAAAGAATTGCCTTTATGCTTTTTGCTGTTTCTAATGCGAGCTTATGACAATGTCGACGGAAATCAGGATTATCATACTTAATTATACTCGCCGGCTGTCTTTTTAGATTCTTCTTTAAGCCACCAAACAAACTCTCGGGGCAGGGCATCTGTACAATATTTACATCCTGTTCAACAAGTACTTCTACGACTGGTTTTACTGTCTTTGCCCAACTGTCTTTTACAATTCCTTCAGCTTGAAAGGCCGGACAAATAAAACAAAATGGTATGAAAATGAACCTTTTGGTTCTTTTATCTTTTTTCATTATAGACCTACGGCTTCTTTTGCTCAATGATTTTCACGTTAGCTTCCGCTACCTGTGCCGCTGGCATCTCGGAAGGAGCTCCCAGCATCAGATCTTCAGCTTGCTGGTTCTTTGGGAAGGCCATCACTTCGCGGATGTCCGGCTCGTCGCAAAACAACATAACAATACGGTCAAACCCCGGAGCAATGCCACCGTGGGGCGGCACACCGTATTCAAACGCACGCAGCATGTGGCCAAAGCGGCGCTGAGCATCTGCTCCAGACACACCGATAGTTTCAAATACTTTTGATTGCAGTTTTGGATCGTAAATCCTGATGCTACCACCGCCGATCTCCGACCCGTTCAATACAATGTCGTAAGCATGGCTGCGGATACGAAACAGCTTATCCGGCTGGTCCAAAAGCGGAATATCCTCTTCCATAGGCATGGTGAAGGGATGATGCTCTGCTGATATCTTGCCGTCAATATCGGAAATACTGAACATGGGAAACTCTGTCACCCATACATAAGCAAGCTCATCAGTGGCTTTAAGATTAATTTTATCACCGCAGGCCAACCTGACAGCACCCAACGCTCCGCAGACCACCTGAAATTCGTCTGCCCCAAAGAAAACGATATCACCCTTTTTGGCGCCGACTCTATCTAAGATGGTTTTCACCTGTTCATCTTTCAGAAACTTCAAGATGGGCGACTTCAGCTCGTCGCCAACAACGATATAAGCCAGCCCCTTGGCGCCCTTAGTTTTGGCCAACTCGGTCAGCTCATCGATCTCGCTACGGGTAAACTTAGCTCCGCCTTCCACTCGTAAAGCGCGGACAAGTGGAGCCTGCGCAAACACTTTGAAATCACATCCTTTAACTTCTGTCGTCACATCAACAATCGGCATATCAAACCGCATGTCTGGCTTGTCGCTGCCATATCTGTCCATAGCTTCCTGCCAAGTCATTCTCAAAAATGGCGTGAATTTTATTTTTTTGTGTGGCACAACCTCCTCGGTTAGCATCTTCAGCCAATCTTCTGTCAGCTGCATGATATCCTCTTCTTCGGCAAAAGACATCTCCACATCCAACTGGGTAAACTCCGGTTGGCGGTCTCCTCTCTGGTCTTCATCGCGGAAACATCTGGCAATCTGAAAATATTTGTCGAAACCGGCTACCATCAGCAATTGTTTGAATTGCTGGGGACTCTGTGGCAGGACGTAAAACTTGCCCGGATGCAGGCGAGCAGGGACCAGATACTCTCTGGCTCCTTCCGGAGTACCTTTTACCAAGTCAGGAGTTTCAATCTCCAGAAAGCCGCGATCTGACCAAAACTTTCTGGTCAGCTGAGCCATTTGGTGCCTGATCGCCATATTTCTTTGCATTCTTTCTTTGCGCAAATCCAAATAGCGATATTCCAGCCTTACTTCTTCTTTTACATCTTTCTCCTGATCGATCTCAAATGGCGGAGTCTTAGCCTTGCTAAATATTTTAAGCCCATTAACCTCCACTTCCACATCGCCAGTAGCCATGTCCTTTTTTTCCTGACCTTCTGGACGAACCAGCACTTTGCCTTGGATTTGAATCACATATTCGCTGCGCAAATCCTCAGCATTCTTAAATATATCTTTGTCCTCCGGGCGGAAAACAATCTGGGTCAGCCCATAGCGATCGCGCAGATCAATGAAAACCACACCGCCATGGTCGCGCCGGCGATGTACCCAGCCACAAAGCTTTACTTCCTCCCCGATATTCTTTTTTGATAATTCACCGCAGGTGTGTGTCCTGTACATGTAAATAAAAGTAATTAAATAAGCTGTTTTATTTTAGCAGAAAGCGGCAATGGAAAACAATTTTTTACCAATAAAAACCTTTCATCAGGAGTTATCGGCTCGCCCATATTTTTGCTCGTACCATTTATCTATCCTGTAAACAACGCAGCCCAAAAGTATGCCCAGCAGAAAAGACGCAAAAACATCCAGCGGATAATGCATCCCGGAATATACCCTAGACCAAGCCACGGCAAAAGACATCAGCAAAAGCCATTTGCCCAATTTGGGGTAAACGAAAAATAGATAAGTAGAAACGGCAAAACAAGAAAGGACATGACCCGAAGGAAAAGAATTGTTTTGCCACATAGTCCCCAACCTCACGACGCTATCTAGTGCCTGATACGGCCGCTGTCTAACCCAAAATTGGTTTACAATCCTGACAATGCCCAAATTAGCAGCAAGAGTTGCCAAGCCAAAAATGAAGATTTTCAGGTTCTTTTTTCTGTTTATACAGAGTATGACCAGAAGCAAGACGTACCAAAAAATCCCATACTCAGTGACCGAAGAAAGAACAATGGCAATGTAATTCAATATTGGCGTATGAAAGAAATTGATCGCCCGAAACAGCCAGATATCAAAAGTTATCATCACATAACAATTGTTAAATAACTATTCTAGTTTAGCAGAAAGAGCCAGTATAAAACATTTTTTAACATCTTTTTAATCCACCTGCTTCTAGAATAAATGAGAACAAACCTCTTAGAAGGAGGAGTCTGGATATGTCGCAAACTTGCATAAAGTGCAATGAAAAGGATTGTCTCAGTTGCCGCTGGGACGTCACCGAAAAGGGGGAAAAGGCAGCGACAAACTGCGAGATCGTGCCGGAAAGACCAAAATAAGGTTCTTCCTGCCCGTCGCCAAGAACGGTTCTGTTGAAAAGGGCTCCTCTGGAGGGAAGGAGCCCCGATTTTTTTCAATGTAAGGGAAAATATAGCAGCTATTGATGGTATATTGGGCAGTTGGCGAAGCCAACAGAGGCTTTGCCTTCCTTCGCTGAAGCCTCGGAGGGCAACCTTCCGTTTCCGATTCGCTTCGCACCTTCGGTGCTTGCTCATCGCAAAACGAAGGTTGGTGGAGCCGAGGGGAGTCGAACCCCTGACCTCAGCAATGCGAATGCTGCGCTCTAGCCAACTGAGCTACGGCCCCACGTCGGTGTTCATAATAGCAAATCTTCCCCTCGCTCGCAAAACTATATCTTTATCTTAAGCAAAAACATACATTGAAACGACGAGCAAGCCAGTTTTGTCTACTTTTTTTGATCAATAACCTAGATGTTGGCTATATATAGGCAGAATCTAACCTTTTTGGTCGCAAAATCCACCTATTTACACAAACTGCTATTTTTGCTAGGCTGAGCTTAATAACTTATCCTCTTTAAGCAAAATAAAATATGGCCCTCCGCAAAGAAGATTTGCCAAAATTCAGGGGACAGGAACAAAAAACACCTTCTTTGCAACTCGTAAAAACAGAGGACTTACAACCAACAACCGATCTAGAACGCGATCTGGATGTTTTAGGCAGCGTTGAATTCCCCTCCGATCTTATTTCCGCTGCCACCAGGTTTGATATTCTTCGAGCTCTAGGAGAAGATGAAGAGCGGCTAGAAAGCCTCTGCCGCCTATTCGGCACCCCCTACAACAAAGAACAGCCGTTCAGCCCATTTGTTGAAGAAACTTTAACGGTAGGTCTACAGGAAACTCCTGATGGAAGCTGTTATTTGCAAAGCTGGCAAGCCGGTGAAGATCCCAACCAGCAAGATCTGTTCGCTATTCCAGATAAAAAATATCTCTGCGACCCCAACAGTCCCGAAACAACTGCTAAACTTGGATTTTTGCATTTCCCGGGCATCGATAAATTGCCTCCCTATGTTTTGGACTGGCTTTTGACTATCAAAGAAACCGATCCGGAAACCCACGCTGCCATCATCGAAGGGCTGCAGCATGGCAAAAAGCTGGAGATTCACGCTATCAAAGGACCGCGCTATCTGACCTTGGTTTTGCCCGACGGAGAGGCTTTGGAATTCGTTGCCCAAAACCAAATAGAAAATAAAGACGGCTACAAATATATCAGTGCTTCTGCCACACAAGGTTACGAGAGAGCTGGCGCCAATATGGCCAGCTTTTTTACCATGGAAGTCGATGAATCTGATGACAATACTATCAGATTGAAGGCTGTCCCTCGCTTAGACATCCAGACCGATCCCGCAAACAGCAAAGATAAATTGGCTTCCCGCCTGCGCCGCTTCCTGAAATCTCTTGACGGGATAAAAGAGCAAGACAGGCTTTTCAAGGAAGACTTAATTGCCAAAGAGCTAGAGGAAACGGTCCAAATAAAGACGCTTCAAGATCAAGAAAAAGCACTGCAAAGAAAGCTAGAAAACGCATCCCAAGAAGAAATAAACGAATTACAAGATCAGCTAAGAGAATTAGCGGAAACTATCTTTCAAAAAACTTCTAGTGATAGTATTATGAACCAACTTAATTCCAATTGTCTGCCTTGCAATCTAGCCAGCGACGGTCAGTTGCACGCGAATTTTTCTTCCGAAGCACAAGAACAAAAGATTACCGAGTTAGCTATTTCTTGGCTAAAGCAACAGGCAAATAACATCCCGACCGAGCTGCAAATCAGAGCAAAGAAAGTGCCTGTCTGGAAAGCAGCCAAGGGCAAATGGGGGACTGATACCATTTCTACCACTTCTTTATACCTCTCACCGCTTTCCTTCAGAGTTGCTCCTGACTCTCTCCTCCACCGCCACCTAGAAGCCTTCGATAGCAGCAAACATCATGTATTGAGAATTAGGAAACTGGATGAATACCAGCAGCGCTATCAAGGGCTAACAGCAATTTACGAACAGCAGGGAGCTTCGGTGATTGCCCAGCTACTTCTCAAGGCAAGCGGATTTTATAAAAAGGGTTTTACCGACCTGCGCTATCTGCTCTATGTTATTGCCACCAGCAGCAACAAGGAACCATATAATCAAGCTGCTGCCCAAGAAATTTTAAGCGAGCTTGTTGCCGTTTGGTCTAAGAAAGAAAAGGACATTTTGTTTACTGCTGCCGATGCCGAAAACATTTTGCAAGACCTGACCACCATGTCCGACCCAGACTATTTTCAGGTTACTCCCGCAGACCACAAGCGCGCCTCCGAGCTCAATGTGAACCATAACAAACAAAATAAAAGGCGCGGCCCCATCAATTTTCACAGAAGCGGGCAAAAAACAATCCGCGGCATCCCTCGGCTTGCTCCTGAAGAAATCGCAGAAGAAGTTTTTACTATCGCCCCTGTTAACACCCTAGAAGCGCTTTCTTTGGAAGGAAATCGCCAGATAGCAGCGCTCGCCCTTTGGGAATATGTTAAATCCAACAGAAAGGCGCCGATAGTCACCGATATGTGGAGCCAAGTCAGGGTAAATGAAGACTTGTCTATTAGCGTGCAAGGGCAAGCGATAGGTCTTAGCTGCTTGCTCCGCATGATCAACGCTTTCTTCCCCACATTCGGCGAGGCGGTAGATTTTACTTATCAGTTTATTGGGCAAAAAATTTCTGAAGAAAGAGAATTGGTTCTTTTGGAGAAATACCTCAACCCAAAAACAGTAAACGAGCTGGCCAAACAAGAAAACCGCACACCAGTAGGACGGTTAGGAGAACAACTGGTCACTATGGTAGGACTGCAAGACCCTTTGCTGCTCTTGCCGCCTAATTTGAGAAAGGACACGGTATCGGCAAAGGTTTGCGCTGCCACTTCCTCCCACAGAAAAATTAGAGAAAACGAAGATGGCCGTCAGGTTATCCCTGACATTGTCATTGAAGTCACACTAAAAACCAACGAGATCTTGCTATACCCTGTCGAAGTAAAAACCAGCTCCGAGGTAATCACCCCCGGCTACATCAACACCCAGAAGCTGCTGTTGAAATACCCGCAAGGGGCCACACTGGTAATTAACTGCTCTGCGCAGAGAATAACTCCAGAAGCTAGGCAAATCTTAGAAGACCGTGGTTTTCATCTCCTTACTGCCGAGGATATCCAGCCAGTACTAGACCAATTTTCAATCTCTCGCACCAACACCAATGCCTCTTTCGCCGAGCTGGGCCAGCTTTATCAAAAGCTAATCGAATCTCCTTACTCTTTTGCTGCCAACCAAGAAAAACTACAGGAACTAATCAGGGTTATGCTGATCATTATGGAAACGAGACTCGGCACTCAAGCCACCCTAGAAGGTATGGAAGGATTTGTCTTATCTGCCGCTCCACAACCTGCTATAATAAAGGAACAGCCTCTAGCTGATGTAATCCCCCATCCTTCATCTCCATGCATATCAAATTCTGTGGAGCCAATAGAAATGTCACCGGCAGTCGCCATCTGCTCCGCATAGGCGATAAAAGTATCCTGCTTGATTGCGGCCTCTTTCAGGGACATCGCAAAGAATCTCGCCAGTTAAATGAGCAGTTTTTGTTTGATCCCAAAGAAATCGATTATGTGATTTTATCACACGCCCACATCGACCACTGTGGCGATTTGCCTTTGCTCGTCAAGCAAGGGTTTACCGGCACCATTTTCGCTACCGCTGCCACCAAAGACATTACTAACATCATGCTGCAGGATGCTGCCCATATCCAAGAACAAGACGCCTTGTTTATCGACAAGCACAAAAAGCCCGAAGAAAAGTCCACTGAGCCGCTTTATACCAAAGAAGACGCTAATCAGGTCATGCTGCGTTTCCAAGCTGTCGATATCGGAGAACCCCATCAGATCAGTAATGAAATCCAGTTCACTTTTTTTGAGCCCGGCCATGTTCTTGGTGCCGCTCAAGTATATCTGGAGATAACTGAAGCAGGAAAACCGCCGATAAAATTGGGCTTCACCGGCGATCTCGGGCGCCATCATCTGCCCATCCTTCGCGACCCGATAAATCTACCGATCGGTATCGACTTCCTGATCACCGAAAGCACTTATGGCAACCGCGATCACGACCCGATTGAGCAGGCCCGCGATCGACTGGCAGAAATCGTCAACAAAGTTAGTCAGAGGGGCGGGAAAATCATCGTGCCAGCTTTTGCTCT
>Ga0265297_10006101_pt1 | contig 17770 bp, 21 predicted proteins | sample Munlanlwell13791_FD_192502 | JGI IMG/M metagenome (GOLD analysis project Ga0265297, IMG submission 192502) | Leachate microbial communities from a municipal landfill in Southern Ontario, Canada - Leachate well 137-91 | ecosystem: Engineered > Solid waste > Landfill > Unclassified | place...
GACCCGTTCTGCGCCGGACTCGGATTCGACAAAGTCTACGGCCGCATCTACGAAGTCGGCAAGGGCGGCCGGTTCACCGGCAAGACGGAATATCTCGACCTCATCTCGGACAAGGCGAAGATCCTGAAGCGCGCCGTAAAAAAAGAAGGCCTGACGCTCAAGGGCTCGGTCGGCGTGGGCGACTCCGAAGCCGACATCCCGTTCCTGAAGCTCGTCGAAAAGCCGATCTGTTTCAATCCGAACAGCAAGCTCCTCGCCGCCGCCCGCCGCCGCGGCTGGAACGTCGTCGTGGAGAGGAAGGACGTGGTTTATCAGCTTTAGATGGTCGTAGCGGCAGGGTTTATCCCTGCTGACCAGGCCGATACGTTTTTGTTTGGGGCAGGGGCAAGCCCTGCCGCTACTTAGTCCACCCTCGCCCCGCTTGCGGGGAGAGGGTCGGGGGTGAGGGGCGTCATCGATCCGCCCTCACCTCTACCTTCTTCCGTATGGCGGGAGAGGGAGGATGCGGCTCCTTGACACCTCCGCCGAGCGTGATAATATAGCTCCAGCCTCGATGATATGGGGATCTGTCAGATGGATAATCAAATCTGACCACCACCCCGAGGAGAGCGCGAATTTGCCCTAAGACATATACTTAGGTACACTTACAGCCGTTATGGCTGGTAGATTTAAGCGCAGCAAGAAAGGTAAGAAGAAGGGGCCCAAGGCCGGCGACCGCAACGAAGAGGCGCAGTCGGTGTCCAAAGGGTTCATCGAGGTCAATGGCGTGGTGGAGGAAAGCCTTCCCGCTGGTTCGTTCCGGGTCAAACTCGAGAACGGACAGGAGATCCTCGCCCACCTCTCCGGAAAGATGCGGATGTTCCGAATCCGTCTTTTGCCCGGCGACGAGGTGAAGTGCGAAATCACGCCGTACGACCTGACCAAAGGCAGGATAGTTTTCCGGTACTGATTGTCCCCATCCTGGGGCTTGTCAAATCCGTGACTTTCCTGTAATGTGTCAGCGCCAGACCCCGTTGAGCCCGGAATGAACCTCCGGACACGGGAGGTCGTTGTTTTATTAAGCGGTTAACGGGGCAAAAAGCGGGAAAAGATTTCTCTTCCCGCTAAGTGAGGCGCTAGCCGAACGGTTCCCGCTTAGTGAACGCAGTGAGCGGTTCCCGCTAGCGAGGCGAATGCCGAGCGATTCCCGCTCAGAGACAGCGGCTATAAATAATGAGGGATCGGTAAGTAGTCAGTCAGACTATGAAAGTCAGAGCATCCGTAAAAAAGATCTGCAGGAACTGCAAGGTCGTCAGGCGCGGGAAGTGCCTGTTCGTAATCTGCAAGACCGCGAAGCATAAGCAGCGGCAAGGCTAACATATATTATGGCAATAGCACGTATCGCCGGAATCACATTGCCGAACAAGCGCGCCGAAATCGCGCTGACTTACATTAAAGGCATCGGCCGCACCACTTCAATCAAGATTCTCGGCAAGCTCGGCATCAGCAAGGAGATCCGGATGAACGACATGGACATCAAGGATGTCAACCGCTTGCGCGACGAGATCGAGAAGAATCACCGTGTCGAAGGCGAGCTGCGCCGCGAGGTCGCCGCGAACATCAAGCGTTTGAAGGAGATCGGCAGCTACCGCGGTCTGCGCCACATCAAGGGCCTGCCGGTCCGCGGCCAGCGCACCAAGACCAACTCGAGGACTTCCCGCGGCAACGTCCGCAGGACCATGGGCTCGGGACGCACTAAGATCGACAAGAAGTAGTTGAGATATGGCAGATGAGATACTGAACAAAGGGGCAGAAGGGGCAAAAGGGGCAGAAGCAAGCCCTGCTGCTACGGCTGCGTCGGAAAAGGGCAAGGCCGCCGCGAAGCCGGCGCGCCGCGGGAAGAAGCACGTGGTGAAGAGCGTCAGCTCCGGCCGCGCCTACATCCAGGCCACCTATAACAACACGATCGTCACCCTGACCGATGCCAACGGCAACGTCCTGGGCTGGTCTTCGGCGGGCGTCTGCGGCTTCCGCGGCCCGAAGAAATCGACCCCGTACGCCGCCGGCGTCATCGTCAAGGACGTCTGTGACAAGATCCACGACGTCGGCCTCAAGGAGGTGGCCGTTTTCGTCCGCGGTATCGGCAGCGGCCGCGAGGCTGCGGTCCGTGCCCTTCACGCCAGCGGCATCAACGTCATGGCGATCAAGGACATCACCCCGATTCCGCATAACGGCTGCCGGGCGCCCAAGCCCCGCCGCATCTAGCTGAAGAACTATGGGAAGGAATCTTGAACCGAAATGCAAACAGTGTCGTCGGGAGGGCATGAAGCTCAACCTTAAGGGTGAGAAGTGCGATACCGCCAAATGCCCGATGATCAAGCGGAGCTACCGCCCGGGCGTGCACGGTCCGACTTCGCGCGTCCGTCCGACGCCGTACGGCACGCAGCTGCGCGAGAAGCAGAAAGCCAAGACGACTTACGGACTTCTCGAGAAGCAGTTCAGCAATTACTTCGACAAGGCCAAGAAGGTCAAGGGAAACACCGCCGACACGATGGTGCGCTTCCTGGAGATGCGTCTCGACAACGTCGTCTACAGGCTCGGCCTGTGCCGTTCGCGCTCGCTCGCGCGCCAGATCATCAACCACGGCCACGTGCTGGTGAACGGCAAGTCGGTCAACATCCCGTCGTACCAGGTCCGCGCCAGCGACCTCATCACCCTGGACGAGAAAATCAAGAAAGGCACCACCCTGCAGACCGAGATGGGTCATCTTGAGCAGCACACGACCCCGGCATGGCTCCACATGGACGCCGCGAAGGTCGAAGGCAAGGTGCTCCACGCGCCGCAGGACGAGGATTTGAAGCAGAATTTCGACGCCAAACTCATCGTTGAGTTCTATTCGAGGTAACCCCTCGTTCCTAAAGGAGGAGAAATCATATGGAAGAAGTATTACTCCCGTCTAAGATCGAGCTCACCCCCGGTGAGACCGAGAACCAGGCCACGCTCACCGTGGAGCCTTGTTACTACGGTTACGGGACCACGCTCGGCAACGCGCTGCGCCGCGTCATGCTTTCGTCGCTTCCGGGCGGCGCCGTCACCGCGGTCAAGATCAGCGGTGCGCAGCACGAATTTTCGGCCATCGAAGGCGTCAAAGAGGACGTCCTGGAGATCATTCTTAACCTGAAGGAGCTGCGCATGCGCGTCCACACGGACGAGCCGGTGCGCCTGCACCTGTCGGTGAAGGGCGACAAGAAAGTCACTGGCGCGGACATCGATCTGAACTCCGACGTCGAGATCGTCAACCCGAAGCATCATATCGCCACGCTGACCGACAAGAAGTCGACGCTGGAGATGGATATCTTCGTCGGCCGCGGCCGCGGTTTCATCCCCGTGGAGGAACGGGGCGAGGAGAAGCTTGAACTCGGCACGATCGCCATCGACGCCATCTACTCGCCGGTGCGCGATGTCGGCTACCGCGTGGATAACGCGCGTGTTGGCGACATCACCAACTACGACAAGCTGATCATGGAGATCGAGACCGACGGGACGATTACGCCGAAGGAGGCGGTCGACCAGTCGGTGCGCATCCTGCTCGACTACTTCTCGCTGGTTTCGAACCAGTCGGTCGGTGAGGCGAAAGTGAAGGAAGTCGCGCCGGTCGAAGAAGCGGAAGAAGTCGAGGAGGAGCCGAAGAAGAAAGCCAAGAAAGCGAAGAAGTAACACCAAACCGCACCCCAGTCTGAAGGTCTGAAGGTCGGAGGGAATCGAAGATTATGAGACACCGCAAGTCCGGAACAACGCTAGACAGGAAGAAAGGTCCTCGCGAAGCGCTTTTGCGCAGTCTCGCGACGAGCGTGATCCTGTATGAGAAGGTCAAGACGACCAAGGCGAAGGCCAGGGCCGTACGGCCGATAGTCGAGCGGCTCATCACGGTCGGAAAAGAGGGCACCCTGACGGCGCGTCGCCGCATCAACAGCAGCATCTACGGCGATAACGCCGTGAAGAAGGTCGTCGAGGAGCTCGGTCCGCGATACAAGGACCGCCAGGGCGGCTACACGAGGATAACGGGCCTCGGCCGGCGCGAGGGGGACGGTGCCGAGATGGTCCAGATTGAATTGGTATAGATATGGCGACAGCGATCAAAAGAGAAATATTGAAGATCGACGCGACCGACAGGAGCATCGGGCGCATAGCGTCACAGGCGGCGATGGCCCTTCAGGGCAAGAACAAGCCGCAGTTCGAGCGTCATGTCGACCTCGGCGACACGGTCGAGATCAGGAACGCCGCCAAGGTGAAGATCATCGGCAACAAGCTGGTGAACAAGAAGTATTTCCATTATTCGGGTTATCCGGGCGGCATGAAGGAGCGCAAGCTCAAGGAGATCATGGCCAAGGATCCGGCTGACGCTATCAGGCGCGCGGTCAACAACATGCTGCCGAAGAACCGGCTTCGCGTCGGACGGATGAAGAGACTCAAGGTTCACAACGACTAATATGGATGAAGAGAAGAAAGAAGCGAAGAAGCCGGCGGTGAAGAAGGCTGCCGCGTCGAAGACCCCGAGCAAGGCCGAGGGGAAGAAGCCGACAGCGGCAAAGAAGCCGGCTGCCGCGTCGAAGACCCCGAGCAAGGCCGAGGGGAAGAAGCCGACCGCCAAGGCCGCCGTGAAAGCGTCGGAGACTTCGAAACAGTCCCGCAGGGATAAGAAGGCGAAGCGCGCGGACGGTTACGTCTACGCCGTCGGCCGTAGGAAGCGCGCCATCGCGCAGGTCAAGCTTTGGGTCGACGGTAAGGGCGAGATCACGGTGAACGGGATGGAGTTCAAGAAATATCTGCCGACGTTCGAGATGCAGGCGGCCGTGCTGGATCCGCTTCAGGCGGTTGGAATGGACAAGGCGAACGTTGAGGCGAAAGTCATGGGTGGCGGAACGCGCGGACAAGCCGGAGCGATTCGGCTCGGCATCTCCAGGGCGCTCCTGCTCATCAACCCGGAGTACCGGACGAGCCTGAAGAAGCAGGGGATGCTCACGCGCGATCCGAGGGAGAAGGAGAGGAAGAAGCCGGGACTCAAGAAAGCCCGCAAGGCCCCGCAGTGGGCCAAGAGGTAGCGCTTCCCAGATTGGCGAATTTAAAAACCGACTCCGTGAGGGGTCGGTTTTGGTTGAGGGTGGAGGAGTGTTTTATCCACAGTTCTAGCGAAAATGTGCCACGCAGTTTTGTTCAAAAGTGCGTGGCACTTTTCGTGTCGAACTGTGGATAAAATAAAGAGCCGATGCGTCGGCATCGGCCTCGATGAGCTGCATCACTTTTTTGCGGTGTACTTCACCGTGCGGGGGTAGATGACCAGGCCGTCCACCTCGTCGGTGTACCCGCTGACCTCTTCGGTCTCCAACTCCGTGGCGTCAAGCACGTCCTTGATCGCCTCGAGCTGACCCTCACTCGGCTGGGGAAGCTGCTCCGTACCGGGCTTCGGCACATCGCGGGCGTTCCTGTAATGGTGGACGACCACAATTCCTGTGATGCGTCCGCCGCCCCACTCAGCCGTGAATTTCAGGTCGGAATGAAGGAACAGGTTGAACAGACGGGTCGTTTTGCTCTCGGTCATGCATTTATCTCCGTTGCGACGATTGAGCTTATCACCGAATGGCGCCCAAGTCAATGAAAACGTCGGCGGGGAGGTTAAGGTATTATCCCCAGATTTTGCGAAAACAGGCTGCCTGTATTTTGTATAAATCTGGGAATAAGACAGCTAATCAGTGAGCCTTGTCGAAAAGTTGAACCTAGCCCGAAATAAGGGTAAAATCCAATCATATGGAAGGCGGTAAAGTGGTCAGGAATACCTCGTATCTCGTGGCGGCTTTTGTGGGTCAGAAAGTGCTGACCTTCGTTTATTTTACGGTCATCGCGCGCACCGTCGGGGTGGAGGGCGCCGGCCGTTATTTCCTGGCGGTCAGCTTCACGACGATGTTCTCGATTTTCGTCGATCTGGGGCTCGCCAACGTCCTCGTCCGCGAGGTGGCCAAATTTCCGGATAAGGCCGGCAAGTTCCTGGCGAACGTCCTCGGCATCAAGCTCATCCTGGCGGCGCTCACGGTGACCGCCGCGCTCGTGACCGCCCACATCCTTGACTACCACCCGCAGACCACGCTCATGATCACCATCGCCTGCGCGGTGATGGTGCTAGATTCCGTGCACCTGGTGCTGTACGCGGCGATGCGTGGCTTCCAGAATCTCAAGTACGAGGCGATCGGCGTCGTCAGCGGACAAGCGATCATCATCACCATCGGCAGCATTTTCCTATACTTCGAGATGCCGCTGCAGTTCCTGGTCGTGGCTCTCCTCTGCGGCAGCACCTGGAACGTCATTTGGGCGGTCTGGGCGCTGAAGCGGCGCTTCGGCATCCTACCGTCGTTCCGCGTCGACAGCGTCATGGCGCGCTTCCTCTGGAGCGTCACCGTCCCGTTCGCGCTCGCGGGGATCTTCTCGCGCGTCTATTCGTACATCGATTCCATCATGATCTCGAAGCTCATTTCCGAATCGGCGGTCGGACTGTACGGCGTGGCCTACAAGATCGCCTTCGCCTTCCAGTTCCTGCCGATGGCTTTCGCCGCCGCGCTCTACCCGGCGATGAGTGAGACCTACATCACGGACCGGAAGAAGCTCGGCATGCTCATGACCGTGTCGCTGAATTATCTGATGCTCATCGCCGTGCCGATCGCGTTCGGCGTGGCGACCTTGGCCAGGGAGTTCATCCTGCTGCTGTACGGACCGGAGTTCCTCGGCTCGGTATTGCCGCTGCAGATTCTGATGGCCTCGCTCATCTTCGCTTACCTGTACTGGCCGGGCGGTTCGCTCCTGAATGCCTGCGACCGGCAGGCCCTGAATACGACCGTCATGGGCGCGACGATGGTGCTGAACATCGTCCTGAACGCTGTCCTCATTCCGCGCATCGGGCTCACCGGAGCGGCTTGCGCCGCGCTCGCGGGCAACGCGCTGCTTTGGGTCGGCGCCATGTTCTTCGCGCGGCGGGTGACGCGCATCGACATGTGGGCGTTCACGAAGACGGCCGCGAAGACGCTGTTCGCCGGTCTGATCATGTCGGCCGCTCTCCTGGCCCTGCGCGAACGGGCGCATGTCGCTCTGCTGATACCGATCGGCGTCGCGGTCTACGCCGGCGCGTTGCTTGCGGTCGGCGGCGTGACCACGAAAGAGGTCCGGACGATGATCGATATCGTGCTCAAGAGGGGCAAGGGAGTGAGCGATCTGGTGTCATGAAATCCATCTTATTGGTGACAATCGAATATCCGCCGCAGCTCGGCGGCATCGCGACCTACCTGGCGCACATGGCCGAGAACCTGCCGCACGGCGACATTTGCGTACTCGCGCCGGAAGGTCCGGATACGCATCGTTACGACATGGAAGCCGGCGTGCCGATTTACCGCCGCGGGCTATTGTGGCGCTACATGCGTCCGCGTTGGCTTCCGGCGTTCTATTGGACGTGGTGGCTGTGCCGCCGCGAACGCCCGTCCATGCTGGTCGTGAGCCATCTGCTGAACATGGGCAAAGTCGCGATCGGCATCAAGAGGTTCCTGCGCATCCCGTACACGGTCATCCTGCATGGCTTCGACGTGGCGCAGGCGGCATCGGTCGGCGGCAGGCGTCGGGCCGCGGCCAAGGAGATCCTTGCTAACGCGGCGCTCGTCATCTGCAACAGCGGCTATACGGCATTCCTGGCGAAGACGCTCGGCATTCCCGAAACGCGCATCGCGACGGTCAACCCTCCGCCTTGGCTGCCTTTGGACGAATCGGCGGACATGTCCGAGGTCGCCGCGTTCCGGAAGAAACACGGACTCGAGGGCAAGTTCGTCTTGTTGACGGTGAGCCGGCTGGTCGAGCGGAAGGGTATCGACACCTGCATTGACGCGGTTGCCGCGCTGCGCGCCGCCGGACGAGACGTGAAATATGTCGTCGTCGGCGAGGGGCTGCATAAAGGACATCTGAAGCACCGGGCGGCGCAGATGAACGTCGCGGACGACGTGATTTTCCTGGGTGCTCTGGACACCGAATCCCTGCCGGTGGCGTACGCGGCCTGCGACGTCTTCGTCATGGTGCCGAGAGGTCTGAAAAGCGGAGATATCGAGGGTTTCGGCATCGTCTATTTGGAGGCCAACATTTTCGGCAAACCGGTGATCGGTTCGCGTACCGGCGGAGTCCCGGAAGCGGTCATCCACGAGAAGACGGGGCTGCTGATTGAACCGGACAGCCCCAGCCAGCTCGCGGAAGCGGTCGCGGCGCTCATGGATAACTCGACGCTGCGGCAGGATCTGGGCGAAGGCGGTCGGCAGCGGCTCAAGCGGGATTACGGCGATAATCGGCAGGCGCGGCGTTTTCTGGCCGCGGTGAAGCGCGCCACCGGCGAATCCAAGACGTATGCGAAGTGAGGCGCCGGCGATCAGCATCGTCATCCCCGCGTACCAGCACGCTAAAGAGCTTCCGGAATGCCTTAGGAGCATCTTGGCGCAGACTTTCGACGACTTCGAGATCATTGTAGTGGACGACGGCAGTACGGACGGGACCGCGGAGGCGCTCGCACCGTTCATGGACCGCATTACTTATATCCGCCAGGAGAATCAGGGCGGCAACGCGGCCAGGAACCGGGGCGGCCGCGAGGCGGTCGGAAGGTATCTTCTTTTCTGCGACGCGGACATCGTCATGCGGCCGGACTGTCTCGAGAAGATGTTGCGGACGCTTGAGGCGCATGAAGAAGCGTCATACGCGTATTGCTCGTTCAAGTACGGCTGGAAGAAGTTCAGGATGTGGCCGTTCGACGCGGGTAGGCTGCGGCGGATGAACTACATCCATACGACGTCGCTCATCAGGCGCGGACATTTTCCGGGTTTCGACGAAACGATCCGCAAGCTCCAGGACTGGGATTTGTGGCTGACGATGCTCGAGGCCGGCCATGTCGGCGTCTGGATCCCCGAATACCTGTTCACCGCCATCCCGCACCAGGGCGGCATCAGCACCTGGGTGCCCGGCATTTTCTATCGCATACCGTGGAAGAAGCTGGGGTTGCGCGTGCGCGCCGTCGAGAAGTTCCAGGAAGCGGAGCGGATAATAAGGGAGAAGCATGGGTTGTGAAGCCCAGGAGCTAAGGAGCTCAGAAGCAGATATAAATTTGCTCCTGAGCTCCTAAGCTTCTTAGCTCCTCAGCTTACAGATATGGATTTATCAGTCGTCATATTGAATTGGAAGGTCAAAGAGCTGCTGCGCCAGTGCCTGATTTCGGTTTATCGTGAGACCTCTGACATCGATTTCGAGGTCATCGTCGTGGACAATGATTCGCGGGACGGCAGCGCGGAGATGGTCACGCGGGAATTCCCGCAGGCGCGGCTCATCGTGAATGACCGGAACGTCGGTTTCGCGGCCGGCAATAACGTCGGCATCAGGGTCGCTAAAGGCGAGTTCGTCATCCTGCTGAATCCGGACACCGAGCTGCGGGAAAACGCGCTGGCAAAGATGGTCGCCGCCATACGCGCCAATCCGGACGTAGCGGTCTGCGGACCGACGCTGCTCAATGCCGACGGTTCGCTACAGCCGTCGGTCAGACGTTTTCCGACGCCGGCATCGCAGGCGCTGGTCATGCTCAAGCTTCATAATCTTTTCCCGAGGATCAAACCGATCAGGGAATACTTCGCGAGCGGATTCGATTACCTCGCGCCGTCGAGCGTCGATCAGGTCATGGGTGCGGCGTTCATGGTCAGGCGCACGGTGTTCGAGGAGTCGGGTCTGCTCGACGAGCGGTATTTCATCTGGTTCGAGGAGGTCGACTTCTGCAAACGCGTCATCGACGCAGGTCATGACGTCATGTATACGCCGGAGGCGCATATCATCCATCACGGCGGGGAAAGTTTCGGCCAGGTGTTCGGCCCCAAGAAACAGCATTATCTGAATTCAAGCCTGCTGAAGTACATACGCAAGCATTACGGTCTTGCTCCTGCGGTCGGACTGGCGCTGCTATATCCGCTTTCCATGGCGCTGGCCTGGGTCGCGGAGTTCTTCGGACTTAGCGGCACCGGCAGAAGATGAACCTATGAGCGGAAGAACCCGGACATTCCTGCTGCTGGTCGCCGGATACGTATTGTTGGAGCTGTCCTCCTGGATCGGCTACAATCACCCGATATTGAGTCTGGTCTTTTTCTCCATCGTGGTGACGGCGGTCACGGTGCTCGCCTGGTATCGTCCGGGCCTGGCGGTCGTGGCCGTGCTCGGAGAGCTGTTCGTCGGGTCGCAGGGCGGCTATATGCTCGCAGTCGGTCCGGCGAACGTGGATGGGGCCATTTTATCGCTAAGAATGGGGCTTTTTCTGGCGGTGTTCTGTCCGTGGCTGGCGAGGACCATATTATTGATGCTGAAGCGGGAAGAGGGAAGCGGGAAGCGGGAAGCACCACAATGGTATCGTTCGATGAAGGAGGCGAAGCTGTTGTGGCCGTATGCGGCGCTTCTGGCGGTAGTCGCGTTCGGAGCTCTGCGAGGTCTCGCGGCCGGAAACGGTTTCGGCGAGGTCTTCTTCGATGCCAACGGCTATGCGTTCTTCGTGTTGTTTCCGGCGTTCATGGAGGGCTTGGCCGATCTGCGCAGCCGCCAGCTGATGTGGTACGTCCTCGCGGCCGCCATGACCGTCACGATCGCGAAGGCACTCGCCGTGATGTTTTTCTTTTCTCATCGCGTCTACTTCATCGCCGCGAACATGTATCTGTGGGTGCGCGACACCAGGGTGGGGGAGGTGACTCACACCGTCGCGGATTTCCATCGCGTATTCTTCCAGTCGCATCTTTACGTCTTGGTCGGGTTGTTCGCCGTGGCGTTGTTCGCGGCGGCCGCCAAGTCGGCCAAGAGCCGCGCATTCTGGGTCCCTTTCGGACTGTTCGTCGCCGGCATGATCGCCATGATTCTCGGACTGTCGAGAAGCTTCTGGTTCGGCGGATTCGCGGGCGCGGCGGTGATGATCGCGCTGCTCGTCTGGACGGGGAGCGGGCGCGGTCTCTGGGGACGGCTGGCGCTCGTCTGTCCGCTGTCGCTGATTGCAGCGATCGGCATCGTCGCCGGTCTTTACGCCTTTCCATATCCGGTCAAGACTGGCGACCTGTCGTTCGCTTCGATGTTGAGCGGCCGCGCGTTCTCACTCGCGGGAGAGGCGGCGGCGAACAGCCGTTGGGCGCTTTTACCTGAGCTCTGGCGAACGGGCATGAAGCATCCGTTCCTGGGCTCGGGTCTCGGCACGATCGTCACTTACACTACGAGCGATCCGCGCCTGCTCGTGGACAACCCGACCGGCGAGTATACGACATTCGCCTTCGAGTGGGGATATCACGACCTATGGGTCAAGTTCGGAGTGCTCGGGCTCGCGGTCTACGCCTGGCTCATCGCTGTCATCATGACGCCGTATATCGTGTCATTGAAGATATGGAAGTGTGAGGGCGGTAAGAATCGCGTCGACGCGTTCATCTTGATCGGCATCATCTCTGGAGTGGCGGCGATGTTGGCAACGAACGTCTTCAGCCCATATCTGAATCATCCGCTGGGGATCGGATTATTGATGGCGGTGGCGGCGCTTACACAGAAGCGGGGAAGCGGAAAAGTTTAGAAGGGGCAGAAGAGTGAAAATTAAAAACCGCCCGATTGGGCTGGTTTTTTCGCTGAATCAAGCCAAAATATCGGGGTAGCCGCGGAGGAAGGCGTCGCCGGCCATCGGGCGCTTGCCAACCGGCTGGACCTCCAGAAGTTTTACGGCGCCTCGTTCGGCCACGACGATCGGATAACCGTCGTCCGATTTCACGACCTGGCCGGATTCCATGTCACGTTCCGGTCTGCCCAGCGTTTCCACCCACAGCACTTTGACATCCAGGTCGCCGTTCTTCCGTTTGAATGTCGTGAACGTCCCAGGCCACGGGGTGTACGCGCGCACTTTGCGTTCTATCCGTTCCGCGCCCTCGTTCTGCCAGTCGATTCTGCCGTCTTCCTTCTTCAATATGCGCGTAAAGGTCGCACTTTCGTGCTCCTGTCCGTGCGGCTCGATTTCGCCGGTCATGAATTTAGGCAGATCCTCGACAATCAACTGTGCCGCGGCTTCGGCGAGCTTATCCGTCAGCGACGGATAATCGTCATCGGGGTCGATCTCGACGACCAGACAGGAAAGCGTCGGTCCGTGGTCCACCTTGTCGTCCATGAGCATCAGCGTCACGCCGGTCGCCGCTTCGTTTTCGAGTATCGCCGTTTGGATAGGGGATGCTCCGCGGTATTTCGGCAGCAGCGAACCATGCAAGTTCAGGGCGCTACGCCTCGGGATATCCAGGAGCGCTCGGGGGACGATCTGGCCGTACGACGCCAAAACGAACACGTCTGCCCCGAATTCGGCCAATTCGGCGGCGACCGCCTCATCCTTGAGTGTCTCCGGCTGCAGCAGCTTCAGGCCGCGCTCCCGAGCGAATGCGCTTACCGGAGAAGGCTTCTCCTTGCCTTTCCTGCCTGCGGGTCGGTCCGGCTGTGACACTACGGCCGCGACGTCAAAAAGCTCCGGAGCGCCGACGAGCGCGCGGAGCGGCGGGACCGCGAAGTCACCGGTGCCGAAGTAGATGAGGCGGGTGGGGGACATGAGAGCGGGAAGAGCGGGAAGAGCGGGAAGAGCGGGAAGAGCGGGGGTAGGATTTCTTTCCCCGCTAGGCCGGCGAATGCCGGCCGGTCCCCGCTAGCGACCGAAGGTCGCGGCCCCGCTATCCTTGCTGCTCTTTGATGCGGTCTATATAAAGTATTCCGTCCAGGTGATCCAGTTCATGCTGCATGACGCGGGCGAAGAATCCTTTGGCTGTGAACGTGATCTTCTCGCCGTCAGCGGTCAGCGCTTCCACCGTGACCTCCCTGGAGCGGCGGACGATTCCGAACTTACCGGGGATCGACAGACAGCCTTCCTCGTATTTGTCCGTGCGCCTGGAGATCTTGGTGAACTTCGGATTGATGAGCGCTATCGGTCCGGCTTCCGTGTCCGCGACGAAAATACGTTTGGCGACGCCGACCTGCGGCGCCGCGAGTCCGACGCCTTCCGCCGCCGTCATCGTGTCTGCCATGTCGCTGATCAGCGTTTCCAAAGCCTCGGTCCCGAATTCCCCGGGATCGACTTCTACGGCGCGCGTCGTCAACACGCTGTTACCCTCGTCGATTGTCACGATTTTTCTGGTCGGCATGTCGCGGATTTGTCCTCGTTAGCGAGGCAAAGCAATCTTATCTTACTTTGGCGATTTCGCCATAGTCGGTCTTAGGTAGAGCTAGATGGATTCCGGATTCCTATCGATGATGTGGTCCTCGGGCAGCGAACCGAGCAGTTCACGGATCGCCGCTGGAACCTGTGCCGGCGTCTTGATCGCCACAGCGCGGTGCCAGCGGCCGTCGCGGAACGGTCTCTTGGGTTTGAGCGGTCCTGCCACCTGCGCCCCGCCGCCGGCGGCCGCGCGTTCCGCCTTCGTCCGGAATTCCTGAGCGACGCGTTCGGCTTCGGCCTCATTGCTCTCCCGCGCAGTCACCGTTATCAGGGTGCCTGACGGCGGGTAGCCGGATTTCTTGCGGTATTCGAGCTCTTCTTTCATGAACGCGTCCGAATCCTCGAGCAATCGGCGCAGTTTCGCGTTTTCCGGATCGACGGTCTGGAGCAGGATGTCGGCGCCGCTCGTCTTGGCGATGTCGCGCATCACGCGGACCGCCCGCCAGGCGTCTTCCATAACGCGGAAACCGGGATGAGCAAGCAGGCTGTCGGCGTCGACCGCGATGACGCACCCCCAGCCGGTTCCCATATCCAGTTCGGCCGCATCGTGGAGCAACAGCCTCGTACCGACGTAGATGTCGGCGTTCTCTGGCAGACAGCCGCCGCCCGCCGGCGCGCATTCCGAGTCGTGTCGGTGGATTTTCGCGTTCGGGAACGACCGCTGGAGGGCGTCGACAACGGAAACCGTGCCGCTGCCGACCGGCCGCATCTTCAGCCCGCCGCATCGTCCGCAGCGTCCAGGCACGGCGCGCGTGGCCTCGCATCGCCTGCATTGGAGGATTTCTCCGGAGAAAGACTCGGCGATGCCGCAACGCCCGCAGCGGAACACCTCTCCGCAATCACCGCATGCCAGTGCGCCCGCAGAGCCTCGGCGGTTGAGGAAGATTAACACTTTTTTACCCCTCTGTAAAGCGTCTTCGATACGGCTGACGGCGACAGGGGACAGGGGATTGTCGCGTCCGAGCGGGTTGCCCGAGACGTTGACCAGCGAGACTCCCAGGCTCTCCGACCCCTCGATTCCTTGACTGTCGATGAAATCGAACCCGTCCGGCACCGTCAACGCGTATTCTTCGAGCCGCGGCGCGTGGGCCATGTAGACGATGTCCGCGCCCGAAGACTCGGCGCGCTGAAGCGCGATTTCACGCGCATCGTAACGCGGGTTCTGGTCGTATTGTCGCAGGTCCGCGCTATCCGATTCGAGCACTAGGAACAATCCTGGATCAGGTACGGGCGCGAATATCGCTGGACGCGTGCCGATCACGATCGTCGGTCCGCTCGAAGCGAGGAGCGTCTTCCAGTTGCGCCGCAGTTTAGCTTCGGAGATCCTGCCGATGAAACGGATGACCGGCACGTCGGCAGAGTCCGCGGAAATCAGGTCGGCGACGATATCGACTTCGTTGGAGTGCGGCGTAACGATCACCGCACTTCGTCCGGCGTCCGTGGTTTCACGCACCAACCGAATCAGTTCCGCCGCCTTTTCCGCCGGATTCGAGTAACGCAGCACCATTTTCCGCGCCTTCACTGTCGCGCTTTCGTGCTTTCGTTCTTTCGTACCGTCGTGCTCCGTCAACACCATCGTCTTCGGTGTCCTCGGCAGGAAAGCCTTCAGAGCCGTCGCCGCTGCTGCGAAGTACCTTCCGGCCATCCACTCCGGTAGCCGGGTCAGGCTCTCGTCCAGAGGGTGCAAATCGCCGAAGCCCAGAATCTCCTTGACCGCCGACGCTTTGACGTCCGCCTTTTCGGTCACGTCCACGACCAGACCATCCGTCGGCCGATTGCGCCACGGGATCATGACCCACGAACCGCGGCGCACGAAAGCGCGGTACCTTTCCGGTATCGCGTAATCGAACGCTCCGAGATTCCTCGGTAATTTGACGGCGGGGATGACTTTGGCGAACATTTTGTAGAGCAAAAAAGTCGAAAAGACCAAAAGATTAAAAGCAATGAACTTTTCGTCTTTTCGTCTCTTCGTCTCTCTAATCACGACACCCTCACCGACGCTACCAGATATCCGACCCCGAAAGGCTTTTCGTAGGAAAGGATTTCCACTTCATGCTGGACGCCGTCCAGTATTCCGAACATCATGGCGAGCGCCCTGCCGCTGCAGGTTCCGGCCTCGTCGAGCCAGGCATCGTTGATGTCCAGCACGCCGATTGGATTGCGTTCTCTCAATATCTCCTGAATCTTCTCATCGAATGCGATGCCCTCGGCTGACATCCCTTCGGGCGACTTCTCTCCGGCGCGATGTGACAGATCCGCGGACGCGATGATGGCGATGCGTGAAGTCGAGGCCATTATCTCCTCTTTCATCTTCTTGCCGAAGTCGTAGTGCGTCTTCAGGTCGAGTTTGGAGGACGGAGTGATTGGGATGACCTTGACTGCGGGAATGTGGCGCGTCAGGTAGTACAGCGGCACCGCGGTGCCGTAGTCGAGATTCTCGGCGCTCGTCATCACCATCTTGAAATCGGTTTTCTTGAAATCTTCGCGCAGCCGGTCCATGAGCATCATCGCCGGTTTCCATTCCACCTTGGTCACCAGATCGCCGAACTCCTCGAAGTTAGAGACGTATCTGCCGGTCATGTTCATGGTGAACGCGTCAGGGAGCGAATCGCCGTGCGGCGAGATGACGATGATCACGTCCGGCTGGGCCAAATACAAATTCTGCTCCAGCCTTTCCATGGCAGTAACGGTTTTCTCCACGAGTTCGATGCCCGCTTTGCCGATGCTCGGGATGAGCACCGGGGTATGCGCGGCGATGGCCGTAAAGACAAGCGCCATACGCAATCATTTTACCATAATTTCGTAGGGTTGGCGACCCGGATAAGGCGGATTTTACACTAGTCTTGACAGAAGGGCAAAATAAAGGTAATTTGACCCTCCGGATGCAACGGCGTCTTCGGTTCGCTCTCTCAAGTCGGAAAGTCGAAAGGAGTGCAGCCATGAGGGTGGTTCTCTGGGCCGTGGTGAAGTTGCTCGAGTTGGCGGTGAAGCGCCTGCCCGACGGGTTCGTCAAGAAGGTGCTGGTGGCGTTGCTGTGGTTCCTCAAGAAGCTGCTCGGCACGCGCGCGGTGTGATCGGCCTGCAAGGAGGGCGAGGATGATCGAGTGGGTCTGGAACAACCTCACCGTCGTCATCATCACAGCGGTCGCAACGGTCTGGCTCGTGCCGGGGATCATCTTCGGCATCGCCGGGAGCATCGAGAAGCGCCGCCAGCGCGCAATCGGTCTCAAGGACGACAGGGGCGTGGCGATGGACATCGCTATCGGCTGGGCCGTTGCTCTGTTCCTCGGGCCAATCTGTGTCGTTCTCTGGGCGGCGGGACTCGGCAAGAAGCCGCGGCGCTGATTGCCGTTCGGACTCTAGCTTGGGCGCGTAGCGCCCTTTTTTAATTAGAGTCTAAAAGATAAAAAGTCGAAAAGACGAAAAGAGGTTTCAGAATCAAAGTTAAAAATCGAACAACTCATCTTCTTTTAGTTTCTTGGTCTTTTAGACTCCGTATCTTCACTTATACACACCCCCTTCTTGCCGTTCGGTTTTTGTTCGGGTATACTTTAGATAGGAAAGTTGAGCTGTGGATAAATATATGGCACCTAAAGACAAACTGACCAAGAAACAGCACGAAGTCCTTGAGTTCGTGACCGAGTACATCCGCGATAACGGCTACGCCCCCTCGTATCGGGAGATCGGTGAAGCGCTCGGCGTGTCCTCGACCGCGACCGTACATGAGCACGTCAAGAACCTGGAACAAAAGGGGTACTTGTCGGGCGAGGGCAGTTCGGCGCGTGGGCTGGAGGTGGACGAGTCGATTATGCGTGCGGCGGCGGGGTTCTCGTTGCCGCTCAAGGGATTGATTACCGCTGGAGCGCCGATTGAAGCGGTCGAGGAGAAGGAAGAAGTGGAAGTGCCGGCGTCACTCGTCGGAAGACCGGGAGAGATGTTCGTGCTGAAGGTGAAGGGGGAGTCGATGATCGAGGATGGGATTCTTTCCGGCGATTATGTGGTGGTGGAGAGGAATCCGTCGCCTCGCGATGGCGAAATCGTGGTGGCGCTTCTGGAGAATGCCTATGCGACGCTGAAACGGCTGTATCGGGAGAAGGGGAGAGTGCGGCTGCAGCCGGCCAATAGCACCATGAAACCGATATACGTGAAACAGGTGGACGTACAGGGAGTCGTCAGGGGGGTGATACGGAATTATCGAGCCGTGTGAGATGTAGCGGCAGGTCACGTCGTTCGCGAGCGACGTGACAGGGCTCTTGTCTCGTGGACGCGTAGCGTCTTTATGGGATGCCCCTGTCATAAGTTAGCGGGGATAAACCCTGCCGCTACGGACTAAGGGAATCGATTCGCACTTTGGAGTCAAAAGGTCGGATAAAAAAGCATCGTACCCGTGGGAGACTGGTACGATGCCCCGGAGCCCCGTTTTACCGGGGCGCCGATCCACGCACTGTGGCACCATCAATATAGCATGGTGCCGTAACTACG
>Ga0265297_10006102_pt1 | contig 17769 bp, 11 predicted proteins | sample Munlanlwell13791_FD_192502 | JGI IMG/M metagenome (GOLD analysis project Ga0265297, IMG submission 192502) | Leachate microbial communities from a municipal landfill in Southern Ontario, Canada - Leachate well 137-91 | ecosystem: Engineered > Solid waste > Landfill > Unclassified | place...
AAAGTTAATACTATACTATTGACTGGCAGTTACGTCAGGAAGCTGGCGATTGGCGGCGGAGCGGCGATGGTTGAGGGATACAATAACCGGTTGATGCTCGACGAATTGAAAAAAATATTCGGCGCGCGTCTGAAATACGTCAAGAATCCGACCATCAAGCAAATCAAGTCCGCCGATCTGGTGCTGTGCAATATCGGAACCGATGATCACGAAGGCTGGGATCGTCCGTTTGAATTACCCACGGAAGAGAAGCAGAGAGTTCGTAAATGCGTTGCCAATAATCCCAATACGGTCGTGATCGTGACTTCGGGCAGTGGAATCCGCATGACGGATTGGAATGACGCCGCCAAAGCAATTATTTATGCCTGGTACGGCGGACAAATTGGCAATCAGGCATTGGCGGAAATAATCAGCGGCAAAATCAATCCATCGGGCAAATTGCCGATCACGATTGAAAAGGAGTTTCGGGATTCTCCCGGATACGGTTATATTCCGGCGGGCGAATCGCTTTATATCGATTGGAATGGTGAGCAGGAAAAAACTCGCGCAGTCTATGATATTGAATATAAAGAAGGCGTCTTCGTCGGCTATCGCTGGTACGAACATAAAAAGATAGATCCGTTGTATCCATTCGGGCACGGTTTATCCTATACTTCATTCGAATACGGCGATCTGCATACTTTGAGTGAAAAATTCAGCGAAGTGGAAGAATTGACGGTCACTTTATCGGTTAAAAACAGCGGCACCCGGGAAGGGCTGGAGACGGTTCAACTTTATATCGCTGATCCGCAATCTTCCGTACCAAGACCGGTCAAAGAGCTGAAAGGCATCCGAAAAGTTGCGTTAAAGCCCGGAGAAACCAAAACCGTGACATTTAAAATCAACTGGCGTGACTGCGCTTTCTGGGATCCGGTAGTGAAAGGCTGGAAAGCTGAAAAGGGAAAATTCATAATCTTAGTCGGAGCATCGTCGCAAGACATCCGCTTGAAAAGCGAAGTGGAATTAATCTAATTACGGAGTCGAAAAATTGAAGTTTGGTCATTTTAACGATCAGAACAGAGAATATGTCATAACAACCCCGGAAACACCCTATCCATGGATCAACTATCTCGGTAGTCAGGATTTTTTCTCGATTATTTCGCACACCGGCGGAGGTTACAGTTTTTATCGTGACGCCCGCCTGCGACGCATTACGCGTTACCGCTACAATAATTCCACTCTGGACGATAACGGTAAATTCTTTTATATCAATGATAACGGCGATGTCTGGAATCCGGGCTGGAAACCGGTCAAGAAAGCGCTCGACTTCTATGAATGTCGCCACGGGTTGGGATATACCAAAATATCCGGTCAGCGAAACGGTATATTAGCCGAAGTGCTGAACTTCGTACCGCTGAATTTCAATGGCGAAATACAGCAGGTAACCTTGAAAAATGTCGGAACTTCATGCAAAGATATCAAACTCTTTTCTTATGTCGAATTTTGCCTCTGGAACGCCTGGGATGACATGACCAATTTTCAGCGCACCTTTTCGATTGGCAGAGCGGAAACGGTTGGCAGTACGATTCTGCATTTCACCGATTACAAGGATCGCCGCAACCATTTCGCATTTTATTCGGTGAATGCCGCCATCGATGGTTTCGACTGCGACAAAGAGTCATTCATGGGTCTTCACAATGGACCGCATGAGCCGATTGCCGTCCTGGAAGGGAAGGCGCGTAACTCGGTGGCGTTTGGCTGGTCGCCGATCGCCGCGCACCAGATTAATCTCAAACTCAATCCCGGCGAATCGAAAACATTTAATTTTATCCTCGGTTATGTCGAGTATCCCGATAAGGAAAAATTTACCGCCGATGGTAAAATCAATTTAACTAAAGTTAGCGCAATGCAAAGTCGTTTTCAATCGCCGGAAAGTGTCAGCGAGGCGATGCGTGAATTACGCGAATTCTGGGACGATCTGCTGATGGTATTCCAGGTTAAAACCGATGATCCCCGCACCGACCGGATTGTTAATATCTGGAACCAGTACCAATGCATGATTACCTTTAATATGTCGCGCAGTGCTTCGTATTTTGAATCGGGTATTGGACGCGGAATGGGATTCCGCGATTCCAGTCAGGATTTGCTTGGCTTCGTGCATCAGATTCCGCAAAGAGCCCGCGAACGTTTGCTCGATATTGCGGCGACCCAATTGCCCGATGGCGGAGCCTATCATCAATATCAACCTCTGACCAAACATGGCAATTATGAGGTCGGTGGTAATTTCTACGACGATCCACTCTGGTTGATCTGCGGTGTCGTGGCATACCTGAAGGAGACCGGCGATTTTGAGATTCTCAAAGAATCGGTGCCGTTTGATAATAATCCGAGCGATCGGGCCAGCCTGTTTGAACATCTCAAGCGTTCTTTCTACCATGTAGTCAATCATCTCGGTCCGCATAAGTTGCCGTTGATTGGGCGGGCAGACTGGAATGATTGTATGAATCTGAATATTTTCAATGCCGATCCGGATCAATCTTTTCAAACCGGTGCGCTTAAAACCGACATGCAAACCGCCGAATCGCTCATGATTGCCGGAGCCTTTGTTTTATACGGTCAGGAATTCGTAGAACTGTGTGAATTTCTGAAGAAAAATGACGAAGCCGACGCCGCCGGCAAATATATTGCCGAAATGATAGAAAGCATCGATCAATTTGGCTGGGATGGCGAATGGTTCTTACGGGCTTATGATGCGCAGGGGAATAAAGTCGGCAGTCACGAGAACGAAGAGGGGCGGATTTTTATTGAATCACAGGGATTCTGTTGTATGGCAGAGATCGGTAAAACCGACGGACGCCTGCAAAAAGCGCTCGATTCGGTAAAAAAATATCTCGATACCAAGTATGGCATAGTACTGCAAAATCCGGCTTATACAAAATATCATATTGAATTGGGTGAAATTTCAACATACATCCCCGGCTACAAGGAAAACGCCGGAATTTTTTGCCATAATAATCCCTGGATTATGATCGCCGAAACCAAACTGGGACGCGGCGATCTGGCATTCGATTACTGGCGCAAGATCTGTCCGGCTTATCTTGAAGAGATCAGCGAATTGCATCGTACAGAGCCATACGTATATGCCCAGATGATCGCCGGGAAAGATGCTCACCAACCTGGCGAAGCCAAAAACTCCTGGCTGACCGGTACGGCGGCCTGGAATTTTCTGGCAATCTCGCAATATATTCTCGGCATTCGCCCGCAGTTTGATGGCTTGCTGATCGATCCCTGCATTCCGTCTGAATGGTGCGAATTTTCGGTCAGGCGCATTTTTCGCGGTAAAGTCCTGAACATTATTGTAAAAAATCCAACGGGAGTCCAGAAGGGCATTCGGCGTCTGAAATTGAACGGTAAGGTGCTGGCAGGTAACCTATTGCAATATTCAAAACTAAAACCTAAAAATGAAATCGTCGCCGAAATGGGTTGATTGATTAAAGATATTACGGTAATTATAAAAGATCGGAGAGGAACATGACCAAGTATTTAAAATTTCGTGAAAAATTTGCCTATGGATTCGGCGATCTGGCGTCGGTGCTGTATTGGCAGACTTTCATGCTTTACTTTACCTATTTCTATACCGACGTTTTCCTGATCCCGGCGGGGGTAGCGGCGACGATGTTCTTGGTTAGTCGCATCTGGGACGGCGTCAACGATCCGTTAATGGGCATAATCGCGGATCGTACGCAAACGCGCTGGGGCAAATTTCGCCCTTATCTACTCTGGATGTGTGTACCTTTTGCAATCGTCGGAGTTCTGACGTTTACCGTGCCGAATTTTGGAATGACCGGCAAGGTCATCTGGGCTTATGCGACTTTTATATTGATCATGATGCTCTATACGGCGATCAATATTCCTTACACCGCTTTACTCGGTGTAATCTCGCCGGATTCCGATGAACGCACTTCAGTTTCCTCAGTCAAATTTCTGTTTGCGTTCACGGCTGGCATCATTGTATCGGCGACCCTTCTACCGATGGTCAAAGCGCTTGGCAAAGGCAACGCCGCGCGCGGCTGGCAATCGACTTTTATCATTTACGGTATTATGGCGGTCATTTTTTTCCTGATTGCCTTCAAAGGCACGCGCGAACGGGTTCAGCCGCCTAAATCGCAGAAATCCTCGGTGAAAAAGGATTTGCAGGAGTTAGTGACGAATTCGCCCTGGGTAATTATGCTATTAACAACAATTACCTTTATCCTGTTTGTGGCGATTAAAAGCAGTGTAACGGTGCATTATTTCAAATATATCATCGGCACTCGTGAAATTTCCGTACCATTTATTCAAAATAGAACCTGGGATTTCGAAGCGCTGGCTTCGGCTTTTAACACGATCGGTCAGATTTCATCATTTCTTGGAGTCTTATTAGTCAGCTGGTTTGCTAAAAAAGTTGGTAAAAAAACCGCTTTCATAATCATATTTATCATGGCTATTTTTAGTACCGGCATCTATTTTTTTCTACCACCGGAAAAACTTGGCTTGATATTCTTCTTTCAAATCACTGGTTCGATGACCGGCGGACCGTTGAGTGTATTAATCTGGGCGATGTATGCCGATACGGCCGATTATGCCGAATGGAAAAACAGGCGTCGCGCCACCGGTCTGGTGTTTTCGGCTTCGACCATGTCTCAGAAGTTCGGCTGGGCGGTGGGAGCATTCGTAGCGCTCGGTCTGATGTCACAGGTCGGGTTTGCGCCTAATCAAGCCCAGTCGCCGCAAAGTTTGCGCGGCTTGCTTTTATTATTCAGTCTGATTCCGGCCGCGTTTGGCATTATATCATTGCTGATAGTATCATTTTATCCGTTGAGTAATCAGCGCATGGCTGTTATCGGTAATGAGTTAAAAGAGCGGCGCGCTGAAAACGGTGAGGAAATCGCTACCGCATGAATAATTATAGGAAGAAAGGTGTTTTTATGAAATATAAAATTGTCGGCGAACCAATTCCCAATTTACCCTGGGAAGAGCGACCGCAGGGAAATAATGATGTCGTTTGGCGTTATAGTAGGAATCCGCTTTTAAGCTGGAATCCGATTCCGCAAGCCGCGCGCATTTTCAACAGCGCCGTTCTGCCGTATAATGATAAATTCGTCGGCGTTTTTCGGGCTGATCAGAAAAACGGGCGGGCGACCCTGTTTTTCGGGCGCAGTCATGATGGTCTGAAGTGGGAGATTGGTCCGGATCCGATTGATTGGGTGGATGAAAAGGGCAATCCCAAACCACTCAGCTACGGCTACGATCCGCGCTTTGTCAAAATCGACAATACTTATTACATCGTTTGGTGCGACGATCTGCACGGCGCGTCGATTGGTCTTGGTCGGACGAATGATTTTAAAACATTTATCCGGATGTCGAATCCGCTGATGCCATTCAATCGCAACGGCGTATTATTTCCACGTAAAGTCAACGGTAAATACCTCTTGCTCAGCCGTCCGAGCGACAGCGGGCATACGCCATTCGGCGACATATTTCTGAGTGAAAGCCCCGATCTGGTTTACTGGGGCAATCACAAATGGGTAATGGGCAAGGGCGGTTCGGGTTGGTGGCAGGGCATGAAAATTGGCACCGGTCCGGTTCCGATTGAGACCACCGAAGGCTGGTTGCTTTTATATCACGGCGTCTGTAACACCTGCAATGGTTATGTTTACAGCTTCGGCGCGGTGATTCTGGACATCGATGAGCCGAGTAAAGTTCTATACCGCACGCGCGATTATTTGCTGACGCCTGAGAAAAACTATGAGACGGTTGGATTCGTGCCGAATGTGGTTTTCCCGTGCGCCAATTTGTGCGACTCTGCGACTGGCAGAATAGCGATTTACTACGGCGCGGCGGATACGCACACCGCTCTGGCTTTTGCAAGAATCGACGAGTTAATCGATTATGTTAAGAGTAATTCGGAAGTCTAAGCGCTTTATTCAATACAAACTTGAACAAGGGATTAGTGCATTATGCGATTTGGATATTTTGACGATCAGAATAAGGAATATGTAATCGAAAGACCGGATACACCGCGTTCCTGGTCAAATTATCTCGGTTCGACCGAATATGGCGCGATTATCACTAATAACGCCGGCGGCTACAGTTTTTTCCACTCGGTGGCGCAGGGACGTTTTATGCGTCTGCGTTTCAATGCTATTCCAATGGATCAGCCGGGGCGCTACTTCTACATTCACGACCGCGATAAACACGATTACTGGTCGGCGTCCTGGCAACCGGTTGGGAAACCGCTCGCGCAATTTAAAACCATCTGTCGTCACGGTACGGCTTATACGATTATTGAATCCGAATATAACAATATCAAGACGGAAACGACCTATTTTGTGCCTTTGAACCGGCATTTTGAATGTTGGTTATCGAAAATTACTAACCGCGATAATGTCAAACGGCGTCTGCGCCTGTTTACCTTTGTCGAATACGCTAATAACTGGCATGTCTGGCAGGATGCGATTAATCTGCAGTACACGCAGTTTATTTTGCGGATGGATGTGGTCGATAACATCATCGATCACGGCATCAATGTCAATCTGGCGGACGACAGCGCCGATCTCTGGAATCATGATGGAAACAAGCATACTTTTCTGGGAGTCGTAGGAGCAGAGGTCAGCGGTTTCGATACCGACCGTGAAATCTTTCTCGGCAATTTTCACGGTTATCATAATCCGCTTGTTGTCGAAAATGGCGCGTGCCGCAATTCGATCGCAGTGGGTGATAATGGCGTCGGCGTTTTGCAAATTGACATTGAACTCAAGCCGGGCGAGTCGCGCGAGTTAGCCGTTCTGATGGGAATTGGCAAAGCCGCCGTCGAAGGGCGGAAGGTATTGAGTGAATTTCAGGATATTGATAATATTCACCGCGAATTTGAAAAACTCAGGGCGCATTGGCATAATCGTTTGCAGGGTTTATCGGTCAGAACGCCCGATCCTGAATTTAACAGCATGACCAACATGTGGAGTCCTTTCAATTGCCTGATGACCTACGCCTGGTCCAGAGCCGCGAGTCTGGTTTACAGCGGCGAACGCGACGGGCTGGGCTATCGCGATACAGTCCAGGATTTACTCGGTGTGATGCATCTGATACCGGCAGAAGCCGGCAAGCGGCTCGAGTTGATGTTGACCGGTCAGGTTTCAACCGGCGGCGCGATGCCGGTGGTGAAACCTTTTGCTCATCGTCCCGGTCAGGAAACGCCGCCGAAAGAGGAGGAGTATCGTTCGGACGATTGTCTCTGGCTGTTTAATGCCGTGCCGGCTTATGTCAAAGAAACCGGCGATCTGGGATTTTACGATAAGGTTTTGCCGTTTGCCGATAAGGGTGAAGTCACAGTGCTCGGGCATCTGCGACGGGCAATTGAGTTCAATCTTGAGCGAAGCGGGGCACACGGCTTGCCGTGCGGACTCTTCGCCGACTGGAACGATTGTCTGGAACTCGGTCAGCGCGGCGAAACCATTTTCGTCGCGCTCCAGTTGCGTTATGCGCTGAAAACTTATCTTGAAGTCTGCGAATTACTCAGGCGTGCCGAAGAAGGGCAATGGGCTAAAGCGCAATTGAAAATACTCGACCGAAATTTGAGCAAATACGCCTGGGACGGGAAGTGGTTTCTGCGGGCTTATCGCTACGATGGTCTGAAATACGGTTCGCAAACCGATAAGGAGGGCGCCATCTGGCTCAATCCGCAATCCTGGGCGGTTTTAAGCGGCTTTGCCGATAAAGAGCAGGCGCTGGCGGTCATGCAGACGGTTAACGAACATCTATCAACCAAACACGGACTGATGATCGTGGCGCCGCCGTACGTCAAAACCGACCACCGCATTGTCAAAACTCCGCTGTTCAATGCCGGTATGAAAGAAAACGGTTCGATCTTTTCGCATACTCAGGGTTGGGCGATTATCGCCGAAACCATGCTCGGACACGGCGACCTGGCTTATCAATATTTTCACGCCTATCTGCCGGCGGCTTACAATGACAGAGCCGAAATTCGCCAGATCGAGCCGTATGTTTATTGCCAGTTCACGAATAGCCGCTACAGTCCGCGTTTTGGCGCTTCGCGTCTGCCGTGGCTGACCGGCGCCGCCGCCTGGTCATATTTTGCGGCTACGCAACATATTCTCGGCATCCAGCCGGATTATTTCGGTCTGCGCATCGATCCGTGCATTCCAGCCGATTGGAGAGAGGTGCAGGTAAAGCGTCATTTCCGGCAAAAAACGTTCAATATTTTAATCAAGAATCCCAAAGGAGCTCAGAAAGGTCTGAGAAAATTGACATTAAACGGCCGCGAATTGGAAGGCAATCTGATCCCGTTGAGTGCGATGCAGACCGCAAACGAGGTTGTGGCGGAATTAGAATAAAATCCTGATGGTTTGTGATTTCACCCACTTAATGGGCAATAAATTTTGAGATTCACGGGCGGATGCACTAAATTCGGGCAGTGTTATTCGATAATTATGATTGGTCAAAAAAGGTAGAAAGAAAATGAAAGCGATTCTGAAGCGGTTTTTTAAGGTTTGTCCGAAAACAGGTAAAATCAATGGCGTCAAATCTTTGAATGGTTGGTCGCGTCTGTTATTTCCGATCGTCGGTCTGATGGCTTTGATCTGGATATTGATCCGGGTAATTCCGAAACCGAGCCGGGTGACTTATCCCTGCATGCGGGTTGCCATGCCGATCGCTTCGGGTTTTATCGCTTATTTGATTGGAATTATCGTATCCGCAACTGCTTTTATGAAAGCTAAAAAACTCTTTGCCAAATCGCGTTATATAATGGCTACCGGATTTGTTATCATGGGCGTATTAGCCTCTTTTCTCATTTTTCATAATTCCAGCGAAACCGCCTATGCCAGTTACTCGACGATCGTGCACGAAGCCAATTTGCCGATGGGCGTCGCCCAAGGCATATTCCCGGGGCGCGTGGTCTGGGTCCATAACCCGGACGCCACCAATGAGAATTGCGTGCCGGATTCGACCGTGTGGTGGGGAAATTATCTTACTTATCGTTCCGGGCTGGCTTGGTTTTTACCGCAGAATAATGATCAGGCGGTAGTTGACAGTATGGTTTCTTTAGCCATCCAATCTCTGACGGGAGAAACCAGCGACAGTCTGGCCTGGGTGGCAATTTTCAAATATCACAATACCAACCGTGGAAAGGGCGCCGTGCATTATTCTCCGGGCGAGAAAATCTTTATTAAAATGAATGCCACCAGCGGCTGGAGCGGTAATTATAGCACTACCGATTTATCCTGTACCCGCAATAGTTACTACGGAGTTTCCGAAACTTCACCGGCAGTCGTAATGTCGGTTTTTCGTCAACTTGTCAATGTCGTCGGCGTGGAGGAAAGTGACATTTATATCGGCGATCCGATGAAACACATATACAAACACCTGTACGATTACTGGCACAGTGAATTTCCCGATGTCCACTATCTCGATCATGATAATCCCGATTCTCTAGGACGGGAACATGCGCAGGCTGGCACAATCGAAAAAATATTTTACTCCGATCATGGCGAAATCTTAAGAGAGAATGTCTGGGATGCAGACCGAACCGGAGAAGGTCCGGTCTATGATGACTGTCTATACAATATTTTCGAAGATGCCGAATATATGATCAATATTCCAATGCTGAAAGGTCACAAACGGGGTGGCGTGACGATGTTTGCCAAGAACCATTTTGGATCGCATACCCGCCCCGATGCCGCACATCTGCACAACGGTCTGGTCGCTCCCAGGGAAATGGAGATAGCCATCGAACGACCGGGATATGGCCTGTATCGGGTTCAGGTGGATATCATGAGTCATTCGATCCTCGGTGAAAAGAATCTGGTCTATCTGATGGACGCTTTATGGGCGACTGATCATGAACTCGGAAAGCCGCTTAAATGGCAGATGGCGCCGTTTAATGATGATTTTATGTCATCGGTTTTTGTATCATTGGATCCGGTTGCGATCGAATCGGTTGGATATGATTTTCTGCGTTCGGAATTCACGGCTGAGCGGGTTCCGGCGGCCGGTACTTATGTGCAGATGGATGGCGTCGATGATTACCTGCATCAGGCCGCCGATTCATCGAATTGGCCGGAAGATTTAGTTTACGATTCGGACAACGACGGGATTTTATTTGCCAGTCTGGGCGTTCACGAACACTGGAATAACGCCGCATCGAAGCAATATAGCCGCAATCTGGACCCGGACAACGGCACCGGAATCGAATTAATCAGTATTCCGCCGACTACTCCCGTCGCTATCCATGGCGAGCCCAGCCAAATTGCCGGATCGTTTAAACTCTATTCCAATTATCCGAATCCGTTCAATGCCACCACTAATATCCGATATATTCTAAAAGCACCAGCGCGGGTAGAACTGAAAGTATATAATCTGTCCGGGCAACTGGTTTCTGTTCTGGAGAATAGTGAACTGAACGCCGGCGAACATGTAGCGGTCTGGAACGGCACTCTGCTCTCCGGGCAAAGCGCGCCAACGGGCGTCTATATCTATCAGCTGAATGTGGCAACCGCTAAGCAATTGGCCGTGGAGTCGCGTAAGATGCTGTTGGTTAAATAAGCATTACAGATTATGAGAGTGTTATTTATTGGCGGCACCGGCGTAATCAGTTCGGCCTGCTCAAAACTGGCAATCGAACGCGGAATTGAGTTATACCTGCTGAATCGCGATAAGAGTTTCCGCCCGATACCAGATGGCGCTCATCTTTTAAAGGCTGATATCCGGGATAAGGAAGCTGTCCGCCGGGTAATCGATAAGATGGCTTTCGATTCGGTCGTAGAATGGATAGCTTTCACACCCGATCAGATCGAAGCCGATCTGGAGATTTTTAAGGATCGGACTCAACAGTATCTATTCATCAGTTCGGCTTCGGTATATCAGACACCGCCGGCTAAATTGCCCGTTACCGAAGAGACTCCGCTCGAAAATCCCTACTGGGAATATTCGCGCAATAAAATCGCCTGCGAAAAACGGCTGAGGCGGGCATATCAAGAGGAACGATTTCCGATCACCATCGTCAGACCTTCGCATACTTACGATTGTACGCTTCTGCCGATGCACGGCGGATACACTATCGTGAATCGCATGCGAAAAGAGAAAAAAATCATTGTGCATGGCGACGGCAGTTCGTTGTGGGTGCTGACGCACCACCGCGACTTTGCCAAAGGATTGGTGGGATTATTGGGTAATTCCAATGCGATTGGTGAGGATTTTCATATCACTTCCGATGAATTATTGACCTGGAATCAGATATTCGGGATTTTAGCCGAAGCCGCCGGAGCAGAGGCGAAAATTGTGCATGTTCCTTCGGAAATCATCGCCCGATTCGATCCACAGTGGGGCGATAGTCTGCTGGGCGATAAAATGCACAGTATGATCTTCGATAATTCCAAGATCAAACGCTTTGTGCCGGATTTCAAGGCTGAGATTCCATTTGAACAAGGCGCCGCAGAAATCATGCAATGGTATGACGCCGATCCGAACCGTCAGGTTATCGATAATACTGTCGATCTATTGATTGATGAGATAATACGCCGGTTCGAATTGGTAAGATAAAATACTGATAACTCAATTATGTCAGATTTTAAGGCATATTCTATTTTAGGTACAACATCTTACGGATTTGGACTTGCCTCTGTACGTCAATTTCGGCGAAGTAAACACCGGTCGGCACGGTAAGCCCATTCCGGTCGCGTCCGTCCCATTCAATAACATGATAACCGGTGGCGTAATCGGCGTTAATTAGTTCCGCAATCAGTTCGCCGCGCAGATTATAGATCGCAAACTTTACGCGGCTATTATTCTTCAGATAAAACGGGATAACTGTCCTGGAATTGAATGGATTAGGGTAATTAGCCAATAGTTGAAAATCGTTCGCAATGGATGCGGTGTGATTGACGGTGGTGGCGTTCGAGGAAGTGTAAAAGGCAAAGGAACCCGGACAGACGCCGACGTTTAGAACTTTGATCTCTGCACCGAGCGTATCAAGAATAACGACCTGATCCGGTGCGGAATAGTCACTCAGTCCCATGAAAATATAGGTGCCGTTAAACGCCATGGAAAATACGCCGGTGTAATTGCCGATGGTCTTAGCCGCATTGATCGTCAATGAATCGGTCAGAGGCGCGACACCGCCGTTGTATGACCTGTAAACCAGACCATTGATGAGCGTAATGTCGTCGCAGTAATTGGTAGTGAAGCCAAGTTCTTTAGTCATTACATCGCCGGTAACCAGATCGATACGGGAAGTTCCGGTATAGGTGTTCCAGTCCGCGTCGTAATAGGCGCTTAAAACATACAATTTATTGTCATTCAGCAGAAGTTGATTCGGCCCGGAGATAACGGTAAAAGTATCGGACGGGGCATATTTCCCGCCGATTGAATCCAGAGCAATGACAACATCAGCCGACGACCAGTCCGTATTCATGGCAATCGAAGTGAACAATCTGCCGTTGTTGGCAATGATATTGTCCGGCAGACCGTCGATCGCAATCGTGTCGTCAATCTGCCAGGTGGTCAAATCCAGTGACAAAATGCCCGGCAGGTACCAGCAGGTGATATAGGCGTGATCGTCCGCGAAGGCAATATCGCGCGGCCCGGCATAGGTTAGAGAAATCGTCCTTTCGTATGTTGCGCCTCCGTTCAAGTTCATGACTTCCAGCGAGTTGGAATTATTCATCACAATAAAGAGTTTATCCTGATAAATCTTAAGATTTTGACCGACGTCACCCAGCGGATTATCGTTGAAATCCCAGTGCACTGGTCCGGTCAGGTTGCTCGTTCCGCTCAATTGCCAGAGAGAAGCATTGGTAGAATTAAAAAGACCTTCGCAAAGGATATAGCTAAAATCATCCGCCAATCCGATCTGAAAGACCAACAGCGTCGTTAAAAAAGTCAATCTCAGTTTCATTCTTATAAACCTTACTCTCTTATTTGATGTTATATTGGATGGTTCCGGTGAAAGCCCGTCCGGGCTCAGGGTATCCCTGCATACTCTCGAAAAACTCGTTAGTCAGATTGTCAACACCAAAAACAAGGGTAAACCAGCCTAAACGGTTTTCGACTTTATATGAAAGACTTGTATTTATTATCAAATATTCGCCCAGCATGATATCATCAGGCCAGTTATACATGGCGATCCTTTGACCGACATATTCGACCGTGCTGTGAAAAGACCAATGCCGCAGGGTGAAATTCAATCCGGCGGCATACGATTCCTTTGGAGTATAGCGCAGAGCCTTTGTATAATTGTCACCTTTAGTCAGATTGCGGGAGTCGGTGACGACGCCCTGAATAAATCCATCGATCGGCAACTGCGGCAGTGACCAATTGATGATGATTTTGGCGCCTTTACGTTCGGCTCTGAGAATATTGGAGGGTTGCCAGTAGGATTGCACCGGCGTCCACTGGATCAGGTTTTCGTCCTCCTTATAATAGCAATTGAATAAAACGGCGAGTCGCGATCGAATTCGCAGGAAAACATCGAGTTCGTATTTAGTTGTCTCATCTGGTTTAAGGTCAGGATTTCCGCCCGGTTGCCAGTAAAGGTCATTAAAAGTCGGATAGGCGTAATAATGCCCATAACTGCCGGAAATTGAGTTAATTAAACCTGAACCGCGATAGGCGAGCCGACCGCCCCAGGTCGCTTTCCGGTATAAATCAGGTGAATATTCGAATTTTATCCAGGGACGCAGTTCGTAATTTTTATTTAATCCCCAGGGCAAAGCCAGCACATTGGTCCAGGTCGTGCGGGAATGATTACCGGCTTGTTTGCTCTGCAATCGGTCGGATTTCAGGTCGGAAGTGAGATCAAGGCTAAGGTTGAGGTTGAGATTAAGGTTAAGTAATTGTCGGTTAGTGTTGTATATGATCTGATCGGTGGTGACGACATGCCGGCTGTCGATGGCAATTTGGGGATTGACATACCTTTCGTATGAGTGACGATGCAGGGTCTGGATGTGGGAATAACTTTCATTTGCCGTCCAGCCGATCTTCAATCCTGAAAAGCCCAGAGCATCCCGACGAAATGCATCCGGTGAAGGATTCCAGACCTGTCCGGCGACGCCGCGTTCCTGCTCGGAGAAAAATACCATCAGGCGCATAAAAGCCCGCGAATTAAAAATATAGCCATTTTGCCAGCTGACATAATTTTGTGCCAGGGCATTATTCCGACGAATAAAACTGTCATCGCGCCAGGAGACTTCGTAATCGCCGCGATACTGGTTGCGACCGATCAGTAAATTGGAACTCCACGAGGTTTTGCGGACGTCGAGATTGACGTTCAGGTTCAGTTTGCCGTAGGTGCCGGTCGAAAACGTAAAACCGGTAGAAGCGGCGCTCGGTTCGACTTTTAACAAGCCTTCGGAATTTTCGGAACTGGCACGACCGGCCTGTTCCGGCGAGTAATTGATGCTGGCGATAAATGCCGGCGGCAGTTGCGAAATGTCGATCTGGCCGTTTTGAGCACTGGTCAGGTCGAAGCCGGCGATCACGACTTTGGTGTGAGTGGAAGGCGAGCCATCCAGGCTCAGAGTGCTGATGCCGGTTGGTCCGCCGTAGGACTTTAAATATAAACCGGGGATGGTCGTCCAGAGCCGGCGATGCTCGACAGCTCCGAGATCGCTGGAACGCTCTACCCGGCGAAGATTAATTTCCGAATTATGGCGTGAAATGATTTGTCCGGCAACCGTCACCGAATCCAGACGTAGCGGGGCAAAAGGGAGGATGATCGCCAGGCGACTTTTCGCTTTATTTAAAACCAGAGGCTGATTTTGATACCCGATTCGGGTAAAAACGAGCGAATCGCCGTCTTCGTAACTGAATGGCAGGATGAATTCACCTTGTTCATCGGTTACCAGCCAGTGATTGCGGCTTTGATTATAGACGAAAACATAGGCGACCGGCTGACCATTGTTATCAGAAACGTTTCCACTGGTTTTAGTAAAAGCCAGAACCGCGCAGGGTAGAAGCACCAGCGTAATAATTTTATGTAATTTAGAGTATAATCGACCCATCTGCCTATCCTTAATAACCCGCGTACTCCAGATTGGCCAGAAAAACACCAGGTATCCTGACTCTCGCCTCAACCGTTGCTCTGCGCCTTCCAGATCGAATGACCCGTGGCTTATGCAGGAACGTCCGCGATTACAGTAGCGGGGCTGTGCCCGATTTTCACGAGCTTCCCTTACATGTTTCTCTGCTTAAAATGCCTTTAAATCGGCATTTCTAATCCAACTAAAAAGAACGGCTAAAATTATCTTCCAGCGATTTTAATTGCAATAGAAAATTTCAATATTTTGCTTTCTACCGTTAATAAAATAAATATTACCAGTGTATTCCAATAGCAGAATACTCATAAAGACAGGTTAATTGAATCCCAGTAGGCTTGCTGTTTAGCTGTTAGTTGCTGTTTTAAATTTTCATCAGCAAAGCTGGCTTGAATAGCATTTTGCATAAGTTGCTTTATTTCCGGTAATGAAAAATGATAATCCGAAATCAGCAGATTCAATTCATCGGTCAGATTGGCGCCGAACATGGTCGGATCGTCGGAATTGATAGTAACGAATAATCCGTCATCGAAAAAATTACGGATTGGATGTTTAGCGCCGGAAGGGAAGATTTTGGTTTTTAAATTGCTCGTAACGCAGACTTCGAGCGGAATTTGCCATGCTTTCAGGTGGTCAATTAAAGCCGGATCCTCGATTGAGCGAACTCCGTGACCGATTCGTTCAGCATGGAGTAACTGCAGAGCGTCCCAGACTGAATCAGGACCGTCGGCTTCGCCAGCGTGCGCGACCAGCCGAAAACCGCGTTTTTGAGCTTCGGTATAAACCGCGGTGAACCATTTGGCAGGAAATTCTTTTTCACTGCCGCCCAGTCCAATCCCGATCACATCCTTTTTATAAGGGGTGATCTTATCCAGTCTTTCTATCGATGTTTCCGGACCGTGATTGCGCACAATATCAACAATCAATCCAATTTTGATAGGGTATTCGGATTCGGCGCGGCGCACGCCGGAAATGACCGCCTCGGTCACCGTTTGAAAAGGCATATCAGATTTGACAAAATCATAAGGCGAAAAATAGACCTCAGCATAGATGATGTTTTGCTCAGACAGACTGACGATCGTCGAATAAGCCATATCTTCGATGTCAGCCGGTTCACGATAAAATGCGCTCTTCCAATACCAGATGTCAATAAAATGCCCAAAGTCGGTAAAAATGAATTTCCGCTTCAATTCTTCCAGATTGCGCACTTCGGTATTGCCATATTTTTTTATCAATCGTAAAAGCGATTCGAGCGGAAAGGCGCCCTCAAGATGCAGATGCAATTCGACTTTCGGCATCGCTTTAATTATTGCCACAGAATTCTTTATATCCATTAAATCTCCATTTTAATTGGCGGAAAATATGACCAATTTTCGACTTCCGCAATAACATTTAATCTTGATCGTAATCGAAAAAAATATTGCAAAGCCTGGCTGATCTTGGCAAATTTGGAGCATGATAATCATTTTTATAACAGGAGAAAGATATGCGCTTAACGATTCTCGGTTCCGGTTCATTTCTTCCGAATAAGAAACGGAATTGCTCGGGTTATTTACTTGATATCGGAAAAGAAACAATTCTGCTGGACGGCGGATCGGGCACTCTGCGGCAAATCGTTCGCGCTGATCGCTCGGTATTGGAAATAACACGGCTCTTTTACAGTCATTTGCATCTCGACCATATCGCTGATTTTCTGCCTTTGCTTTTTACCCGTAAATATTACAAACCGGAACGTCCTGCAGGCGGACTGATCGTACAAGCCCATCCGAATTTCAAGGAATATTTTGATAAAATGACAACACTTTTCGAAAAATGGACTTCCGATCCGGCATATCCCACATCGTTTAAACCGATCACTCCGGGTAAATATTCATATCCCGGATTTAGTCTGGAGGTTTTTCCTTCCAGTCACACACCGGAAAGTTTATTATATCGATTTTCAGAAGCGGATGGTAATTCTATGCTCTATACCGGGGATGTCGACCTGGATGATAATTTGATTAATGCCAGCCGCGCGGTCGATTTGCTATTGATCGAATGCGGCAATTTGTCGGAGATAGCGGCGCCGGGTCACTTAAACCCCGAACAAATAAAAACCGTTATCGAAGCCGCTCGACCTCGGCGCATCGTTCTGACGCATTTACCGCCCGAAATCGATAATCTGAACCTAACCGAGCAGTTTGGGGAATCGCTGTCCGGTGATATCACGGTCGCCGAGGATTTCATGATATTTGATATTTAAATAGAAAAATCCGCAAAGTCGGGGAAACCTTGCGGATTTTCGTTGGGGTGTTGGGGTATTTATTTTGAAGGAGGAGTTTTACAGGTGTTAATGCCAAAAGGCAGGTAGAGCGGACAGAGACCGATAACTGCGGTGATGATCGGGATCAAGCCCAGCAAGCCCCACCAGCTCCGCAGATAAAGGCCAAGCACGATGACAGCCAGACCTACGATCCAGCGCACTATTTTATCAGTTTTTCCGATATTGCATTTCATAATTATTACCTAATTCTTTCTATTTAAATAACATCCTTTTTGATTGCGCAACGTTTTATTGGTTACAAAAATATTTAATAACCTTCCGGAGGTTTCTGTATCTCCGATTATCTTAAAAATATTTCTAAAATGTTCATTTTTAGTGAGAAATCTCACAACCACAATAGGCGCTAGCGCTTATATTACGCTTAAAGTTTATAAAATC
>Ga0265297_10006103_pt1 | contig 17767 bp, 13 predicted proteins | sample Munlanlwell13791_FD_192502 | JGI IMG/M metagenome (GOLD analysis project Ga0265297, IMG submission 192502) | Leachate microbial communities from a municipal landfill in Southern Ontario, Canada - Leachate well 137-91 | ecosystem: Engineered > Solid waste > Landfill > Unclassified | place...
TATGTAAAAGAGTGGATTTCCCGGCGCCGGATGGGCCGACTATGGCCACAGAGCTCGATCTATCGACCAAGAGGTCTATGCCGCTTACCGCCCTAACCTCTTTAGAGCTGTCCTTGTAGGTTTTGCGCACGCCCTGGGCAGATAATATAACATCACTCATAACGCAGTGCCTCCACAGGGTCCAGCTTCGATGCTTTATAGGCAGGATAGACGGTGGCGATCAAGCTTATCACCATGCTGGATACGGCTATAACGGCTATGTCATTTAAATCTACTTTGACCGGAAGCTTATCGATATAATATATATCGCTGGGGAGCGTTATAAATTTATATGTCTTAAGACACCAACAGACCGCTATACCAAAAGCGGAACCCAAGATAGTCCCTATAAACCCTATCATGATCCCCTGGAACGCGAATATTGCCATTATGTCGGCGCTATTTGAGCCTATGGCTTTCAATATCCCTATATCTTTCGTCTTCTCAAGAACGGTCATTATCAAGGCGCTGGCGATATTAAAGCATGCCACCGTCACGATCAGGATGAGGATCAGGAACATAACCGTCTTTTCAAGCTTGAGCGCCTCAAGAAGATTTTTATTGGAATCGATCCACGTCCTGACAACGCAAGGCAGGGAGATCTTCTTCTGTAAGGCGCTTTTGACGGACCCAACGTTAAATATATCATCGACTTTTACGGCAACGCCGCTTGCCAGATCCTTGGCCGCGAATAGTTCTTGGGCTTGTCCAAGATCTATATATACCAGATTCATATCATATTCATACATACCGGAAGTGAATATGCCCTTCACCCTATACGTCTTTCCTTGAACAAAGACCGATGAGACCAGCGATAGCTTGTCATCCAATTTTACCCCGAGCTTATTTGCAAGCTCGCTGCCGATGACGACGCCGTCCGGCCCAACATCAAGCGACCCCCGCTTCAAATAATCCGCCAGCCTGGATACTTTCGCCTCATCGGTGGTCACCACTCCCTTGACGATCACGCCGGTCACGTTCTCACCGCAGCGTATAAGAGCCTGGCTGTTTAAAAAGAACGATGCCGCGACAACATGTTCGGTATCCATTATGCTGCCGAGGAATTCCTTGGAGGGATCCAAGCCGTATTCAGATACGACTTCTATGTGGGAGTACGTTCCGATTATTTTATTCTTTAGGTCGTCGTCGAATCCGCTCATCACGGAGATCACAATAATGAGCGCGCCTACGCCGACAGCCACGCCCAATATCGATATGAAGCTTATCAGCGATATGAATTTTTCTTTGCGCTTTGCTGCGAGATACCTCAGACTTACGAAGAATCTCCAGTTCATATCACTCTTCTGTCTTGGTTTGAGGCCTTAACTGCGGAAAAAGTATAACATCCCTGATCGACGGTGAATTAGTGAGTATCATCACGAGCCTGTCTATGCCTATACCCAGCCCGCCCGCCGGGGGCATGCCGTATTCTAAGGCGCGGACAAAGTCGTCGTCAACAACCCTATTCTCGCGCTTATCGCCTTTCACCTCTTCGTCGAAACGCTCCTTCTGCTCTATCGGATCGTTCAGCTCGGAATAGGCGTTGGCTATTTCCATGCCGCCCATATACAGCTCGAACCGGTCGGTAAGGAGAGGATTATCGGCTTTACATTTCGCCAGCGGACACATCTCTTTAAAAATATCTACAACAAAAACCGGATGGTTCCCGGCCTTTGGCTCCACAAGCTCTCCGACTATGTTTACGACCTGCGTGCGGGATATGTCCTTGCCCTCTATCTCTACGCCCTTGGACTTCAGTTTTTTTATCCACTCCTCCTTCGAATCCGAAGGAGTTATGCCGAACTGCTCCTGCATAAGATCGGCGAAAGAGACCCTCTCCCATTTGGACAGATCGATCGCCTTGCCTTGATATTCTATCTGGGTCTTGCCGATCACGTCACGCGCCAGGCCGGTGACAAGCTCTTCGGTAAGCCGCATCATCCCTTGGCAGTCCGAATACGCCTCATAAACTTCGAGCATAGTAAATTCGGGGTTATGCTTTATCGATATACCTTCATTCCTGAAATTCCTGTTTATCTCGTATACCTTATCGAATCCGCCGACAAGAAGCCGTTTAAGATAGAGTTCAGGCGCTATCCTTAAATAGAGATCGATATCGAGCGCCTCATGATGGGTCTTGAAAGGTTTCCCGGCGGCGCCTCCGGGTATCGGCTGCATCATGGGGGTCTCCACCTCAAGGAAGTTCCTGCCGTCCAGGAACCTTCTTATGTAGCTGACGATCTTGGAGCGCGCAGCGAAGACGCTCTTCACTTCATCATTCACTATCAGGTCCACGTATCTCTGGCGGTACCTAGTCTCGACGTCCTTAAGGCCATGCCATTTCTCGGGAAGCGGCCGCAGAGACTTAGACAGGATAGTTATCTCTTTCACTATTATCGTCGGCTCGCCGGTCCTCGTCTTGAAGGTGTCCCCTTTGATGCCGATGAAATCACCTATGTCCAGATTATTTAAAAAAGCGAAGCCCTCCGAACCCAAAATATCTTCTTTGAAATAGGCCTGGATCTTGCCGGTGGAATCCTTGACATCAAAGAACGAGCTCTTACCGTGAGTCCTCATGGCCATTATACGGCCGGCTACAGCGGCGGTGCTTCCCTCGGAAAAGCCATCCTTAAGGGTCTTTATATCCGAGGTGATCTTATAATTCCTGCCGTACGCGTAAATGCCGAGTTTGGATATATTATCAAGCTTGGCCTTCCGCTGCCTTATCAATTCGTTCTCTTCTAAATGCATATAGCACATCCTGTTTTTATTTGTAGATGATTATATATTGCCGACGCATACATGTCAATACCTTAAAAGACAGCCGCACCGCTTATCCCGCTGTATAGCTGAGCATTTTTACGGGTCCGGCATTGAGGAGTGAAGGAGATAATGGGCAATGCTATGCAAGATCACAAAGTCATAAGATCGGGATGCGTCGCGCGGTTTGCGTTATGCGTATTGTATAAATAAATTACGCACGACGGACGACGCTGTAACGAATTTTAACGCTTCTTCTGCTGCTTCTTCTCTTTTTTGAGTATCTTCAGGAATACTTCGACGATCCGCGGGTCGAATTGAGTACCGGCGCCCTTCCTCACTATCGACATGGCCTCTTTTTTAGCGAACGCTTTCCTATATGGCCTGTTCGAGGTAAGGGCCTGGTAAACATCCGCTATGGCTATTATTCGAGCGCCTATCGGTATCTCTTCGCCTTTGAGACCTGCCGGGTAGCCTTTACCATCCCATCTCTCATGATGATAAAGAACCAGGGGGACTATATCGTGCATAAACTGTATCGGCCTTATTATGTCTGCCGCTATCTGAGGATGCTTTTTTATCTCCTCAAATTCCCGCTTTGTAAGCTTGGCCTTCTTCAATAGTATCCTATCGCTTATACCTATCTTGCCAAGATCGTGCAACACAGCTGCCTGTCTTACATTTTCTATCTCTTCGCCGGAAAGGTCGAGCGCCTTTGCGATGTCCGTCGCGTAGCGCACGGTATGTTCCACATGCTCTCCGGTGTAATGATCCTTCAGCTCTATAGTCTTCGCGAACGCCGTTATGGATTCTATAAGGCTGCGTTTCCCGCGTTTGGTAAGCTTCTCTATCTGGTCCTTCAAAAACCTTACGTCTTCATAGCTTTCCTCAGTTGCGGCCTTTGACGTCTTCTTTTTTAAAACGATCGAAGAATAGGCCTTATTGCCGCCGGCGTCTTTGACCTTATTCAATATCCTATCGGCCAGATTTATCAGATCTATGCCTTTAAGAACGTTATCGTCGGGATAAGATGCTATAGATGCGCTGACCTTCAACTTGATCTCATGATTGCTATCGCCGAAATTATATAAATTTATTGCGTCAAGCAGTCTGTGGGCAAGGCTCATGGCCTTGTCCCTATCCACGCCCGAGGATAAGACGACAAATTCCTCGCCACCGAAACGCACTACCACATCATACCTTCTAACCATCTTGCGGAGCCATTTCGAGAATTGCTTAAGCACAAGGTCGCCGAAATCATGGCCGTATACATCATTGATAGATTTAAAATAATCGATATCCAGCATTATAATAGAAAGCGGATGGCCGTAACGCCTGGCCCTATGGAATTCCGGCTCTATCACCTCGCTTAAGTACATGTGGTTATAAAGGCCTGTCTGTGTATCTTTTAAGGCAAGCTGATTGAGCCTCTTATTAGACCTGATGAGTTCCTTATTAAGGAGCTCCAGTTCCTTGGTCCTCTCCTTGACCAGCTTCTCCAGATGCTCGCGGTGTTTCTGCAATTCCTCAAATACCTTTTTCTTCTCGGTTATATCGCGCGCGATGCCGGTCGTACCAACGATGACGCCTTCCGCGTTGCGGATCGGCGTCTTTACCGTCTCGATCCATTCTATCTTTCCTTCTTTGTCCGCCAGCCGCTCTTCAACCATCTTGCGCTGTCCGGTCTCCATTACCTCGATGTCATCCGCGCGGTACTTCTCAGCAAATTCTTTCGGCCAAATATCGAAATCCGTCTTCCCCGTAAGCTCGCCGGGCTTTACACCGGCTGCTTTCCCAAACGGCTGGTTGACTTCGATAAACCTGCTGTCCCTATCTTTCAACCACGCCATGTCCGGTATATTATTAAGTATCGCCTCCTGCTGAAGCTCTATCTTTCTGAGATCCTTGTTCAGAATTTCGATCTTTTCTTCTTTGCGTTTTAAATCGGTTATATCTCTTATTATGCCTACTATGAACTCTTCCCCGTTGTCGTTCTTGTATAATACCTTCTTTGTGGATATGACATGCGTCACCTTCCTTGCATCCGTGAAGAGTTCTTCGTTAACGTTCTCTTCCCCGGTCTTAAAGACCAATTCATCTTTGGCCCAAAAAACGTCGGCCTCTGCTTTTGGGAAGAAATCATAATCACTCTTACCGATAAGCTCTTCAAGCTTATATCCCATGAATTCACAATACGACTTGTTCAGCAAGGTCCAGCGATGCTGTCTGTCTTTTACAAATATGGGATCGGCGATAGAATTTATTATTTTATCAAGATAATTTTTAGAAGCTACGACCTCTCTGGACCTTTCCTCTACCAGTTCTTCGAGGTGTTCCTTATATCTCGTAAGTTCATCCTGGGCATTTTTACGCTGTGTTATATCGCGGACATATTCTATTATGCCTCTTAACTGTCCCGTCTCATTATCGAATAACGGATAACTATATAGATCAAGCCAGCCTATGGCCTGCCCATCCGCACCATGCCTCTCTAAAACCTCGTGCTCTGCCTTTCCGCTTTTAATCGCACGGACGGTAGGGCATTTCTCGCATGGTTCTTTTCTGTTATGGTAAACCTCGTAACATTTCTTTCCTACTATCGGCATGGCATAGGAATGCCATTTTTCCAGCGTCGGATTTGCGCGGATTATCCGAAGATCCGTATCGAGTACGCCTATGCCGTCTTGTATACTGTTAAAAACGTTCTCCAGAAAACGCTCGTTATTCTGCAGGGCCTCTTCGGCCTTTTTCCGCTCTGCCAGGATCTTGGCATTTTCCAGGGCAACCGCCGCACTGGCAGCTAAACCTTGCAGCATGAACGCATCCTGGGCGTCAAACAGTTCATGGTCACGCTTATTATGCATCTCAAAGCATCCTAAAAGCTCGCCCTTGCCGCTCAATATAGGGATATTGATAAGGTTATAGAACCCAAACGAACTGCGCCATTCCTGAGATACGTGGGAATCCCTTGCAGGATCATTAGATATATATACTTTAGAGGTTTGCGCCACAAGCCCGGGGACACCAAAACCAGGAGGTAATGTATGGTCCAAAAGCTGCAGCCTTCCATCTTTATTGTATTCGGTAAAGACCATGTTTCCTTTAATGAACAGTCCGGCCATGCCGGCAGTTGCGTCCACAAGCTCCATCCCTGCCGCAACCAAAGTACGAAGTATAACCGATGTCTCCAGAACGGCATTTATATGCTGGCTTGTGCGTGAAAGTATCTCCAGCTGATAATCTCTACGGACCAAGGATTCTTCGGCCTTCTTCCTTTCGGTTATATCCCGAACAAAGATGCACCTGTACTCCTCACCGTTAAACTCCATATAGTTATCGCTGACCTCTACCGGAAAAACGGTGCCGGACTTTTTGCGATATTCGGTCTCAAACGTGATCGAACGCCTATCCTTCAGGTCCTCCCAATGCTTATTCCAATTCTCGGTCTTAAAAGTCGGATTTATATCGAAAACACGGAGAGACAAAAGTTCGTCATGCGTATACCCTAAAAATTCAGAGGCCGTATCATTAGCGTATAATATTTTCGCATCGGAACTTACCCAGAATATGGCTTCGCCGGCATGCTCTATCGAAAATTTCGCTATATGCAGGGCTTCCTCGGCCTCCTTACGCTCCGTGACATCGCGGGATACACCCATGACCGAAATTACATGGCCTGCCTCATCTCTGATAGGCGTCAAAACGGTATCCAGCCAAAAATCCTTCCCCTGGAATATCATCCGGTCCTCTACGGAAAAATGCTCTCCGGTCTCCATGACCTTTGTAAGCCCGCCGGCCATCCTTTCATACATTATTGCCGGGAATATATCTTTAAGCGGTTTATCTATTATGGATTCCGGTTCTTCTCCGATCCAATAAGCGGCAAAGGCGTTCACATATTGCACCTTCAACTCTTTGTCTATAATATATATGAAATCGCGCGCGGATTCTGCCAGGGTCCTGTATCTATCCTCACTCTCGCGTATAGCCTCTTCGGAATTCTTCCTCTCCGTTATATCCCTGACTATGGCAAGGATACGGTATTTACCCCCTATAACCGCCCGCTTCAAATTTATCTCAACCCAAAAGAACCTGCCGGCCTTATCTTTAGCGACCCAGTCAAAAAGCTGAGGCTCGTCTTTTGCGGCCTTTTCCATAAAACCCATCATCTCATCGCCGGTATAAGGGGTCTGGCCCATGGTCATATCTTGGATGGCAACATTGAGAAGCTCTTCTTTCGGATAGCAATACATTTCGGTGGCTTTTTTATTGGCATCGACTATCTGGCCGGTATCTATATCGTGGATAAATATGGCGTCATTGGCGGCATTAAATATAGCGCTGTAATTTGATTCGGAGAAACCTTCGCTAATATTGTCTTCCGGGTTGGCGGTTTGATGCGAAGCCTTGAGTGATTCTATATTCTCCCGAAGCGCCTTTAATTCGGCTATAAGATCTTCTTTTGTCCTATCCATTTCATTCATATATTTATTCTTGCTTCATATTGATAATAAATGGGTTAAAGATATATATGGTTCGTCAAAAAAGATGACACGGCACCGAATGTCATCACCTATTATAACGGGAATGATTTAATATATACACCATATCATAATGTATAGATAAAATTTACGAAGTAGAATTAAAGTATACTATCGATTTTCGAATAAGTCAACTTAACGGCCCATGGGAATTAACGTAACTGCCCTTTTTCCAAAGCGTTAAGTCGATCTTCAGCATAAGTAAGAATGCTTAACTTGCGAACCGCGAATTTCTCAATAAAGGACCGGTAGGTATTGATAGCATCATTTTTCATACCAAGGGTTTCATATGCCCTGGCTTTCATCAAATATGCTTTCACAAAATTCGGGTTTATATCGATCGCTTTGTCAAAATCCGCAAGTGCCTGGGAGGGCATATTCTTAAGCATATATGCCCTTGCCCTATTATAGTATGCCTTGGCATTTCTGGGATCCAGCTTTATCGCCCGATCAAAATCAGAGACGGCTTCGTCATATAACCCCATCTCAGTAAAGACTATCCCTCTATTGTTATAGGCGGTTATATCACTTGGCAGCGCCGTTATTATCAAGTTAAAACTTGCGATCGCTTTATTGTACATACGCCTCTTGCTGTATAATACACCTGCGCTGTTAAAGATCCTGGCGTCATACAATCCCAGACTCAGAGCCCTTCCAAAATCAGCCAACGCCTCATCATACATATCTTTACCCATGTAGGCCAATCCTCTCTGGTAATAAGTCTTCCCGTGTTCCGGCCTTCTTAACATGGAGTTGTTAAAATCGTCAATGGCCTTATCGAATAATTTTTTCCGATTATATGCAAGGCCTCTATTATAGTAAAGCTTGCCTTTTACGTCGGAAACCTGGATGGCAAGCCCTTTGCCGAATACTTCGATAGCGCGGTCCGTCAGATCTTTCCAGTAGTACGCCAAACCGAGATTATTGTATCCCCTGGCCTTGTTCGGAGCCTTCCTGACGACATCTTCCCATAAGGCCGCCTCGTCTTTCCACACGAAATTTCTTCCATACGCCAAAGTCGAGTAGTAAATCACGATTAAAGATAAAAAAATCACTGCCAGGCCTGAACGTTTATTTCTAAATATATAAAAAACTACAGTCACAACGGCAATATAGAATCCGATCATCGGAAGATATAAGCGATATTCATTTATCACATCTTTTATAGGCCACAAACTGGATTCGGGGATAAGGTTTATCAAGAACCATAATATGCCGAAAGAAATCAATCTCTTTTTTGAAAACATCTTGAAACTTATAAAAAGCAGCGACATTATCAACGCTAAACCCATGATCACCGAAATGCTTAAAAGCGAATTCTGTATAGGATAATCGTAGTCCAGGCTTTGGTTGATAGGCAGGATCAATAGGCGCACGTAAGTAACAAGAACTCTGAATTCGGTCAAGAGATAGCGCTGCGGACCTATCCTTTCCATGGCGGGCTTCATATCAGCGCATAAAATGTTATACGCTATGATAAGTATGGTAATAAAAAATGGGGTTATTTTTTTGAAATAGACCTTATTGTCCTGCGTTAAAAAAAATATTTCATAAAACAATATGGTAAACGGGAGTATTGCCGCATTTTCCTTGGAGGCCATTGCGAGCATAGCCGATAATAAGGAGCCTGCATACGACAACCTGCGGATAAGCATAGAAGATCCGCTTATCTGCAGAAGCCGTGATTTTATATAAAGATTTACGGCGAGGATATAAAAGAAACATTCCACTACCGTGACGCGTTGATAAATATAAGAAACCGCGGAGGTCTGGACTGGATGAGACACAAATATCATAGCAGAAAATAAAGCTATTAAAAACTTATTATTACCGCCGGGGTCCCTGCTTTTAAAAAATGGGGTTGAAAACGTAAGCAGCACAAACCACCATACCAGCAGGGCGTTACTTAAATGAAAAAATAGATTCACTAAATGATAACCGAATGTCTGAAGCCCGTTGAATTTATAATTTAACGCAAACGTAAAGAACGGCACAAAACGGGTGGTATATGACTTCCATATCGCATGCAGATCTAAAGGGTTTCTTATGGATTCGTTCAAGACGATGAACTTTTTATCGTCATAATGGAATGTTGAATTCAGCGTATTGGAATATACGGCAAAACCGACTAAAAGAATCACAAGGACAGCAAATAAGCCGTAAATTACATCTTTATACTTTTGGATATAAACAGAAAACATCGATATGCCTCTTATTTTTAACTATATATAATATACAATATTATATCATTATTTTTGCATATAACAATATCGCTTAAAATGTCAAAAAATCGCTTGACCGTCAATTAAGCATTATGCTATTTTAGCTTTGATGAAATATCCTATCGACGAAAACGACTCCAAGCTGGTTGAGGGCTGCATAAATAAAGATTTAAAATCCTGGTCTGACCTCATAAATAAGTATTCCCGGCTCATCCATATCTCCGTAGAAAAACGCTTAAAGAAATACTGTATACAACTGTCGACCGGTGAAATACAGGACATAAAACAGAACATCCTGGCTTCGCTTTGGAACGGTAAAAAAATGGATACCATCAAGAACCGCCGGGATATATCTTATTGGCTATCTGTGGTATCCGGCAATATGGCGATCGAGTATGCCAGAAAGAATGCTCCCGGACGTCTAGCCAAGACCATATCCATATTTGAGACCGTGAACGAAAAAGAGCTGATAGACCTTCTCCCATCGAACTCTCCGGACCCTTCATCGGAGGCCATAAGAAAAGAGACGATCGACAGGATACGCAAAGGCATAGATTCGCTTTCACCTAAAGAATCGATAATCTTGAAATTAAATATATTTCATGAAAAGAAGCACAGCGAGATATCAGAGATACTTAAACTGCCTCCGGGAACGATAGCTAGCTGCATCAAGCGCGCAAAGGAGAAGCTCAGGACTACTCTCGGAGATGTGTAAAAATGATTCATATTGTTGCAATAATTTCCTGTTTTTTACCGTCTTTTAATATGTACGCCAAATGATCGGAGAATGATATCATGCTCGAAAATGTTGAGATTCAAAAACACCCGACCGAACAGGAGTTATCAGATCTTCTTGACGGCAGCATTGCGCCGGAAGACCGTAAAAGGCTCGAAGGGCATATAGCTCTTTGCGATGAATGTCTGGCCGCCATATCATCGGCATATGACGCGGTATCGGATTTTAAACGCGGCCGATCCAAAACAGATAGGTGGGATAAAAATATGGGGAAAATAAATATTTATCTTACGGGGACCATTATAGCGTTTATTTTATCTTTTCTCGTGCCCAGGTTCTTTATGCAGTTTCTCGTGGCATCCGCCATACTGGGAATGAAATGGGTGGTGGATTCAAAAACGAGCAGGATGCTGGTGATGATATATGAAGCGTGGAAAAAAGGCGGCGAGGAAGAGGCCTCGCGCGTATTGAAAAATATTGATCAGGGATCAAAAATGCGGTTCTAAAGATTAACTGCTTTTCACAGAAACCGGCATCCTCATTTGCCGTTCTCTTTCATCTCCGTGACATAGCTCTCTTGTATCGGAATCAATTTAGCTTTGCAGTTCCAGCACTCATCAAAGAACTCGCTGAAGGCCACCCAACACGTAGGACAGCGCTTGGTCCTCGGATAAGCCCTGTAGAACTGACTGGTGCAATGCTCTATCCACCAATGATACTCATTGAATAGCTTAGGCCCGAGTTCCCTCTTCAATTGGCCGGGCCTTACCTTTCCTTCAAATACCTTATCTTTTATATAGGCCCTCCAGAAAACCTCGTTTACCTGAAATTCCGACCTGCGGTATGCGATAAGACCCAGCTTCTCCTTTATTTCGTTCACATCCTCAGAGATATCAAGCATAAGCTTGTCAATTCGGTTCAGGCTTGCCTTCACCACGATCAGCCTTGTAAATTCATAGATGAATAGAATTATTATTCCGAGCAATATCGCTTCTTGCATTTTATCAGAGCCTTCGTTGAGATGTGTCTATAATTAACATATGAACCGCTACCGCCAAACTAAAGATAAAAGCGATGTGGTTCTCTTGGACATATCTATAAAGATTTGGTGATCTGTGTCAATAACGGCCAGAGCGAGCATATGGCAAGGAAGATTACGCCGAATACGAATCCGGACATTTGGATAAAATAGGTAAGGTGGACATCCCTGCAAAAAACCTCGCCGTCTATTTCGGCGCCTGCGGTATCAAGCTGCAATAGATTCTTCCGTACAAAGATACCGAATACTATGGAGACTATAAATACAAACCAGCTTGCCCCGAGAAATAGACGGGAAAGATCGGTCAAGACTATATAAGCAGATAATAAAGCGCTGAATAATAATGCGGCCACCCCTAAAGCAATAAGCAGATTAACATTATGCCTAAAATCACGTATGTCATCCTGCATATATTATCCTCACTTTTTGTTTATTCACCGATCCCGTAATTCATCTTTATATAAAATATACTACCCAAATCGCCAAACGTCAAATTAAAATTGTTATTTTATTATACCTTACGATCAAAAAAAATCACTTCGGCATGCAATAATTTCAGGACTTTTTACGTCTTAGGTATTGAGAGGCGATCCGTAAATACGCCTTTAAGCCCTAAGAGAGGAGGTGATCAAGTCATGGAGCAGGATATAAAACTGGAGGTTGTCCGGATACATAAGCTTGATGGCTCCAGCCCAACCAAGGCCTTTTGCGATCTTTCGGTATTTGGAAGCTTCGTCATAAAGGGCCTTAGGATCGTGGAAGGAGAAGGAGGCCTATTCGTAAGCATGCCGCGCGAAGAAGGCCGTGACGGAAAATGGTATAACACCGTAATACCGTTAAAAAGAGAAGTGCGAGATGCCGTTGAAAAGCTCGTGCTAGAGGCATACGGAGGGTAAATATTTTGAGCCGAGAGAATATTTTAACCGGAGCCATTGGCGAAGAGATGGCCGCAAACTTCCTGAAGAGAATCGGATACAGGATAATTGAACGTAATTTCCGAACAAAGTTCGGGGAGATAGACATCGTCGCGAAGATAGGCGCAGTATTCGTATTTGTGGAGGTGAAGACACGCCTAAGCTCATCTCTCGGCCCTCCCCTACTCTCCGTTACAAAGAGAAAAGAGGAAAAGATAATCAAGAACGCCCTCATCTATCTGAACAGGCACAACCAGGATGATGCATATTGGCGGATAGATATAGTTTCGGTAAAGCTTAACAACGATAGCGGCACGGACAGCATAGAATTAATAGAGAACGCCGTCTGCGACGCTTAAAGAAACGGAGACGACATTGATATCGAGAATATCTTCGAGCTGCATAATGGGTATAGATGCGTATGAAGTGGGTGTGGAGACAGATATGGGGTCCGGATTGCCGGGCGTTAATATAGTAGGCCTTCCGGATATGGCAATAAAAGAGTCGAAGGACAGGATCAGGGCTGCTATAAAAAACTCCGGATTCTCGTTCCCTTCGAAAAAGATAACCATAAATCTTGCACCGGCAGACATCAGAAAAGAAGGGGCATGGCTTGATCTGCCTATAGCCTTATCGATACTATGCTCGGAAGGTTTAATAGAACCGTCCGCTGTAACGGATATGGTATTTTGCGGAGAGTTGTCCTTGGACGGTAAATTGAAGCCCATGAAAGGAGTTTTACCTATAGCCATGTCCATAAGAACCATGGGCAAAAATAAGCTGTTATTACCGCATGAAAACTCGAAAGAGGCCGCCACGGTAAATGATATTTCAGTATACGGCCTTAACAGTTTAAAGGAGACGGTCGACTTCCTTAACCGAAAGATAGAGATAAGCCCGAGGGAACCTATAGAGTATTACGAATTTAAAAAGAATGTAAGACATCGAATGGATTTCAGTGATGTCAAAGGCCAGGAGCACGTTAAGCGCGGCCTTGAGGTGGCGGCAAGCGGAGGACACAACGTCCTCCTTATCGGGCCTCCGGGCTCCGGCAAGAGCATGTTAGCGAAAAGACTCGTTACCGTATTATCAGAGATGACTTTAACCGAAAGTCTGGAGACCTCCAAGATACACAGCGTCGCCGGGCTTATATCGCCGAATAAATGTTTGATAACCGCCAGACCTTTCCGCTCTCCTCATCACACCATATCATACGCAGCGTTAGTAGGAGGAGGCACCAATCCTGCGCCTGGAGAGATAAGCCTGGCGCATAACGGGGTATTATTTCTGGATGAATTGCCTGAATTCAAAAGAGACGCCCTTGAAGTGCTGCGGCAACCGCTGGAGGAAGGCCGCATAACCATATCCAGAATATCCGATACCTTGACATATCCATGCAAGTTCATGCTGGTCGCCGCCATGAACCCCTGCCCCTGCGGATATTTCACGGATCCAAAAAGACAGTGCCGATGCACACCGTTCCAGATACAGAGATATCTCTCAAAGATATCCGGACCCCTCCTGGATCGTATCGACATACATATAGAAGTGCCCAGATTGAACCTAGAAACGATCACAGAAAAAAGACGGGGAGAATCTTCGGAATCGATCCGCAAGCGCGTCGACAGCGCCCGTGCCATCCAAAAAGATAGATACAAGAATGACGGTATTTTGTTTAACGCTCATCTCGAGTCAAAGGAACTTGAGAGATACTGCTTATTCGACAAAGAGAGCGAGGAGCTTTTAAAGCTGGCCATACTCGAGCTTGGGATATCCGCCAGGGCATACGATAAGATACTGCGGATATCTAGAACGATAGCGGACCTGGAAGGCTCAGCCACGATAGAAGCGCATCACGTCTCTGAAGCAATATCCTATAGAAGCCTGGACAGGAATTTGTGGGGATAACTTTGAATATGAGATATTTAATAGCACAGAAGATAGATCATCTGCCGGGGAGTCTGTATACCTTCAGCTCCCCATAATATTTTTTTATCGTTACGGAAGGATTAGATCCAAACCTGTCTTCGATGTATCTGGCAAAAGGTTTACCGTCAATAAAATCATTTATTCCTACCCGCACCACAAGCCAGCCGCCCTTCGACTCCAGATCGGTCTGCGCGATAATACTACTGGATAAAGGGATCACTTTATTGCCGTCTTTATAATAATACGAAAAGGCCATGGCTTCGAATCCAGGACAGACCGATATCTCCTCTTCCGGATCTATATTCGCCGATATGAATGAGGCCGCATCTTTCCACTTTGGCCTGGCCTCGAATTCATAATATTGCACTAGGCTGGCAATGCTCAGAATTAATATGGCCGATAATACAGCGGCCCTCCAAACACGGTTTTTAAGACCGGAGACGTAAGTTGCCAGCAGTATATATAAAGGGCAGGATGCGAATAAAAGGTAGCGCGTAACGAGCATAGGGCTGATAAATAAAGATATTACAAAAATAGTGAAATGCGGCACTGCGAACCATGACAAAAGCAATATGCCGTTGGCGGTTAGGCCCTCTTTAAACAGTCGCCAAAGCGCTAAAATGCAAATAGATGCGAAAAAAAATGCCACAAGATGATAGCCGACGGCGAGCTTGGCATCGACCAAAGAGGGCCATCTGAAGAACATAAAATTAGCAAATGTCTTTTCGATGCCTATCAGGGATATCGGCGGGATCCAGCTGAGCAGAGGAGCAAACCTGGATTTGATTATGATCACAAATAGAGGAAGGGCTGCAATTATCGCTGCAAATACCGACGAGACGAATAACGGAAAACTGTTTCTGTAAAATTTGCGGCAGAGCAGCATGAAGATCACGTGGAACAGCAATACCAGCACACCGACAGAGCTTAGCAATAATGTCATAAGTATGCTGGCGGAATAACCAAGCCACATTGATCTGCTCCTGAGGCCCAATGCTTTAACCAGAAGGAATGTGGCAAGCACCGAGATAAATACGAGCATACTGTATAATCTGGCCTCCTGGGAATAGAGTATATGCACCACACTTATCGCCATAAAAAAAGCGGAAAAGAGCGCAGATCGAATATTAAAAAGGAGTCTTGTCAGAAGAAATAAGAGATATATCGAGGATATCCCGAAAAGCACCGAGGGCAGCCTTGCTGCAGTTTCCGTAAAACCAAATAGGAAGGTCCAAAAACGAAGAAGTAAAAAATATAACGGGCTGTGGCCATTGATAAAACAATAGGCCATGAGGTTTATGAACGGCTTTTGGATCGTTTTCATCGTAGCTACTTCATCGTACCAGAAGCTCTGAGACCCAATACCATACAGGCGTAAAGCGAGCCCAAGCAAAATTATCAACGCCAGTATCGTGTATCTATTTTTAGTGCCGGAGACCGGATTGGCCACCGCCTCATCACCCCTTTCTAGCGAAAATAACCTTGAACAACCCTGCCACTGAGCTGCGGAGCCTGTTCCTTATGTTATACTTTGATTTGCCGAACAATCTGGGATAGTGCCGCACCTCCACCTCGCCTATCTTCGCGCCTGAGGCCAGCAGCATAGCTGTAAGAAATCTGTGCATATCCTTCGACATCTTGATCTTTTCTATGGCCGCGCGTTTATAGACCCTCAGCTCACAGCCGACATCATGTATCTTCTCCTTTAAAAAAACCCTGCGCACAAGATTTCCCAAATAGGAAGATAATTTTTTGGAAAGATTATCCTTTCTTTTGGTGCGCCAGCCGCAAACCACATCATACCCCTCGATCATCTTATTCAATAACTTAGGTATGTCCTCGGGATCGTTCTGAAGGTCACCGTCGATCGTTATGATTATATCCCCGGATGAGGATTCAAACCCTGACGACAGGGCTTCGGATTTTCCGCGGTGCGAAACAAGACGGATCTTCTTTACGTTGGGTGACTTCGCTATCCGTCCAAGGATATCGAATCCGGAATCCTCCGAACCGTCATCCACAAAGATCAATTCATACGGCTGCCCCAATTTTTCCATTACATATCTTAAAGAAAAATATAAAGGCGACATGGCTTCTTTTTCATTATACACCGGAATTATCACAGAATATTTCATTCTAATACCCCTATTTGTTATATATCGAAATAAGTACCTTGTAATTATATCATATATCGCCTTTTAAACATACTACCCAAGCCCCCCATAAACCTGCTACCAATAAAAACATCTTTATCCCTCAACTCTTCTAGTATATAATCTTACTAGAAAAATGATCCGCGCTGACAACTTTTTCGATACAGGCTTATTTAAAAAATTACCGCCGCTTGCCATCTGCGTTTCGGCAGTCATGGTCATCATACTATTGTCGAGCCTTCTATTTTCCCGGACACCCCTGTATGACCCTGACAGCTATTACAATATCTCCGTAGCCGGTTCAATAAAAGAGCACGGGCTTAAGCACGATTTCAAATGGGCAAAATTTTCAATATTCAATACGAAATTCGCCGATAAAGATCTGCTGCTCCACATCGCATCTTTACCGTTCCTATATATAACGGAAGATCCTGTGGCCGCCGCTAAATATACCATAATCTTATGCGCGGCCTTCTTTCTGGCAGTCTATGCCTTCCTTATTCGCAGATACCTGCCCTCCGGCTTGACAGCATTATTTATAGTTTTGCCTTTTATCTCTTCTGTGTTTCTCACGTATTCTCTTGAACTGCGATCCATGATGCTCGTGAATATAATATTACCAGCCGGGATATACTGCATACTGTCAAAGAGAACGGTCCCGCTCTTCTTCGTATCCGCTTTATACGCCCTGGCCCATGTCTCTTTTTTTCTTATAATATTCTTCGCATTCATCCTGGAGACGGTAAGGCGTTCGATGGGTATGGGATTTTACACAAAGAATGTGTTGGCTGCCATAGCAGGTTGCGTGATCGGTTGTGCGATCCATCCGAACTTCCCAAACAATATTCTCTTCGTATATCTAAACGGCATGATCGCCCCGCTGATTGCGATAAACGGGGCTGGGTTCGGTTCCTCCGGAGAGACTATGGCCGCAGGGGCATCGTTCGTCATTATCAATAACTTCGCCGTTTTATTTTTTATAGCCGCCATTCCGCTGTTGGTGCCGGTCTCCAGGAAAAGGATCAGCTTGGATACTATGGGATGGATGGTAATAACTCTAATTTTTATGATCGCGGCCCTGCATAGCCTGCGCTATTGGTATCACGCCACCCCGCTATTTTTTTTATTTTTAGCATCCTATCTGAAAGACGCGGGCCCCATAAGCCGCAAAAGATATACGGCGCTGATAATATCGTTCGCCATAGCCGCCATGATATTCATGCCCGGAAATATTAAACAATTCAGCCTATTCAGGGATCTTCTGACATCGAGAAGCGCCCATTATGAAGATGCCGGAAAGTGGATGGCAAAACATATACCTTCGGGACAGACTATATACCATAGTTACTGGGAGGACTCGTCATATTTTATATGCTTCAATCCGGGCGATTATTACATAAACACCAACGATCCGGTATATATGCTATATTCCAA
>Ga0265297_10006104_pt1 | contig 17762 bp, 18 predicted proteins | sample Munlanlwell13791_FD_192502 | JGI IMG/M metagenome (GOLD analysis project Ga0265297, IMG submission 192502) | Leachate microbial communities from a municipal landfill in Southern Ontario, Canada - Leachate well 137-91 | ecosystem: Engineered > Solid waste > Landfill > Unclassified | place...
TTCCGTAAGTTTCGAGCAATGCAATGGTTTCTTCCAGAAAATAGCTTGACGGATTGGCAATACGGGTATAACACCAGTTCGGCATTTCATAGGCTAACCCCGCTTCCATTTCGGCACTGTTATGATAGGCCTGTGCCGGACTCATATAAACCGGCTCCATAATGGAACCGTTGTTGTAATCCAATGCCTGATTGTAATCGTAAAGTCCATGAGTGGCTACCGTATCAAATTTTCTTGTTTTGGCAGTCATGATGCGTCTTTGTCTGTCCGCGATCATCTCCTGCCCTTTTTGTATCCATTCTGCTTTTGATAAATTTTTAACCATCTTTTTGTTATTTTTTAATTGCTACCTGATAAGTTTTAAAGCAAATTTATCAATTCAAAATGGAAATTCAATGATTGGAAGTTAAATATTCAGCAAATTAATCATTTCACTTATAATTTTAAATATTTTTGCAGGGTAATCTTTACAATTGAAAGTTATCAAAATACAAAAATGATCACAAACTTTAAAATTGACAGCACCGATAAAAGAATACTCCGGCTTTTATCCCAAAATGCACGTGTAGCTTTTCTGGAAATCGCCCGTAAGCTGGGTGTATCAGGCCCTGCCATCAGTCAACGGGTGCAAAAACTATCGGAACAGGGTATTTTTTCCGACTCCGGAATACACCTGAATCCGAGAGCCATGGGATACCTGACCTGTGCGTTTATTGGCATTCAGGTAAATTTAATTTCAACTACGACTCACGAAGAAGTATTCAAACGAATAAAGGAAATCCCTGAGATTGTGGAATGCCACCATATTACCGGGAAATATTCCCTCCTGGCAAAGATTTATGCCCGAAACAATGAGCACCTTAAAAATATTATTGTTGAAAAAATCCAATCCATCAGGGAGATTGTCAGCACCGAAACCTTCATTTCCCTGGAAGAAGGTTTTATACGTAATGTTCCCATTGAATAGAAATCCGCAAAGTCTGTGGATCGTAAAGCCAATTTAATGGCCAGACCACAGTTGACGCATCCGGTTTACATCAGGTCAATGTCACTTTGTGCTTACAAAAGTCTCAATTTGCGGAGGATCCTGCAGATGCTTTTTCACTGCGCAAATGTTGGCAGCATGTACTACCGCCTGCCTGTATTGTTCAGGAAAATTATCGGGAACAATAATCTCCAGCGCTATTTTACCAATCATTCTCTTGGCCATATCGTACTCAATATGCTGTACAATTCGCAAATCATCGGTGGTAATAGCTCTTTGGTCGCAAAAGGACTTGACATAAATTCCGGCACAGGTGCCAATGGAAGCCAGGAAAAGATCGAATGGTGCAGGTGCTGAACCTTCCCCTCCTGCTTGTATTTCCTGATCGGTTTTAATAATATGACCATTGAGTTCGGCATTGATTTTCTTGTTGCCGGCAAATTTTATTTCGAATTTCATAACAAATGTATTTATTTAAATATTAACAAAGCCTGCGAAGAATCATAAATAATACCAGTACAAATGCCTGACATAATCAGACAATTTGACAACATGTTAATCCTAAGTTGTATTTTTAATCAAAATGGCTTTTCATTCTTTTTCTTCTGCCGGAAATAAAAAAAAAGTAAACTTTGTATTCAAAGCCAATATCAAGGAGCATGCAGAAAAATATAATAATCAACATTCAAAAAGGCTTTCAGAAAAGCGGAAGTATAGGCTTACTTTCAGCAAACCTTCTGACCATCGTATTGATGATCCTTTTCAAAGAAAGTCTTCTTTTTGTTCTGTGGGTGTACTGGTTTCAAAGCCTCATTCTTTCCTTTGCCACGGTCATAATGCTATTCCGGACACCTCGCTTTCAATCTGAAAAAGGTGACAGTATGGATGTCAATTCACGCGGAGGAAAGCTTACCTTAGGCATTTTCCTGCTCTTCATCATTTTGACTTTTCATGGAGTTTATGCTCTTTTCATGTCGTTTGCGCTGCCACTTATGCTGAAACAACCTGCTGTCAAATTTCTTCATTTTCTGGTACCCGCATTAATCTTTCTGCTGCATTATGTTTATCAATCTTTACGAAACCATACCCCTTATGCAGAAATGCCAACCGCCTCTTCATTTGTCAAGCGTTTTATACTGCAAATTCTACCCATACACTTCACCATTATTGCCAGCGGTTTCGTTTTCAATATTTTATCAAGTCTGCAATTTGAGACTGCTGTCAATCTCATTGTGCTCATCATTTTTCAACTTGTGAAATCAATTAGTGAATTAATCCTGTTAGGCAAAATAGAAAATGACTGATTTCCATCGGATAAAGACGTATTATTACATTCTATCCAATTCAAACAGTAGGCTTAAAATTATCCTGTGAAATATTTCACAATTTATTTTTTTATTTGAAATAAAGGGTTTTAGATTTGTTTGGTTAATTTATGTTTATTTAAAAGCAATGAAGATAAATCATATAGAGCATATTGGGATTGCAGTAAAAGATATTCAGGCAGGAATCAGGTACTATGAAGATGTCCTTGGACTGAAGTGTTATGCCATTGAAGAAGTAAAAGACCAAAAAGTAAAGACCGCATTTTTCATGGTCGGGCAGACAAAAATTGAACTTCTGGAATCTACGGATCCGGAAGGGCCGATTGGAAAGTTTATTGAGAAAAAAGGGGAAGGCATTCATCATATTGCTTTTGCAGTACAACACATTGAAAATGCATTGGAAGAAGCAAAGGAAAAAGGCATTCAACTGATTGATCAGAATCCGCGCAAAGGGGCTGAAGGATTACACATTGCCTTTTTGCATCCCAAATCAACATTAGGCGTATTGACAGAATTTTGTGAAGATAAAAACCAAAAATAAAACTAAGCATGACAAGTATGCAGGATAAAATTAAGGAGCTTCTTGACCTCAGGGAAAGAGCCAAACTTGGAGGTGGTGAGAAACGAATTGAAGCACAACACCAAAAAGGGAAATTCACCGCCCGCGAAAGGCTGGAAATGCTTTTGGATGAAGGCAGTTTTGAAGAATTTGACATGTTCGTTTCCCACCGTTGCATTGATTTCGGACTCGAACAGGAAACCTATCTCTCGGATGGTGTGGTGACTGGTTATGGTACTATTGACGGCAGATTGGTTTACGTTTTTTCTCAAGACTTCACCGTATTTGGAGGAAGTCTTTCCGAGATGTTTGCCAAGAAAATTTGCAAGATCATGGATAAAGCCATGAAAGTGGGAGCCCCCGTAATCGGCATCAACGATTCAGGCGGGGCAAGGATACAGGAAGGCGTAAAAAGTCTTGGTGGATATGCGGATATCTTCGAACGTAATATCCTTTCTTCAGGAGTTATCCCGCAGATTTCAGCCATTTTCGGCCCCTGTGCCGGTGGAGCGGTGTATTCTCCAGCCCTGACAGATTTCAATATCATGACCAAAAACACAAGCTATATGTTTGTGACAGGCCCTAAAGTTGTTAAAACCGTGACAGGAGAAGATGTTACCACCGAAGAACTTGGGGGAGCCAATGTCCATGCCACACGCTCAGGAGTAGCCCATTTCGTTGCAGATACCGAAGAAGAAGGGATTATGCTCATTCGAAAGTTATTAAGCTATTTACCACAGAACAACCTTGAAGATCCCCCTTTGGCATTTTGTGACGACCCCATTGACAGGCTCGAAGATTCTCTTAACAGCATTATTCCTGAAGAAACAAATAAACCTTACAATGTAAAAGACATTATTGAAGGCATTGTAGATTATAACGAATACATTGAAGTACAACGCGATTATGCACCCAATATCGTAACAGCTTTTGCACGCTTCAACGGGGTTTCGGTAGGTATTGTAGCCAATCAGCCTAATTATCTGGCAGGGGTACTCGACATTAATGCCTCCCGGAAAGCTGCCCGTTTTGTCAGATTCTGCGATGCTTTTAATATTCCCATTGTCACCCTTGTGGATGTTCCCGGTTTCCTTCCCGGCACCGCACAGGAATATGGCGGAATTATCCTTCACGGAGCAAAATTACTCTTTGCTTACGGAGAAGCCACCGTGCCCAAGGTTACCGTCATTCTGCGTAAAGCATACGGAGGAGCTTATGATGTAATGAGTTCCAAACACCTCAGAGGCGATATCAATTATGCCTGGCCTGGTGCCGAAATCGCTGTCATGGGTCCCAAAGGTGCCATTGAAGTCTTACTCAGCAGGGAGATTTCCAATATTGATGACGAAAAAGCCAAAGTACAGTTCCTGCTTGATAAAGAAAACGAATATAAGGACAAATTTGCAAATCCTTATGTGGCGGCAAAATTCGGTTATATTGATGATGTTATCGAACCAAGAAATACCCGCTTCAGGATTATTCGTGCCCTGCAATCCTTAGCAACGAAAAAAGATGTAAATCCTGCCAAGAAGCATTCCAATTTACCTTTATAATCTGATAGTATGGCTAATTTAATAATATATAACACCTTGTTGCTTGTTCAAACTGAACCTGAGGTTGGTGAAAAAGCAAGGGAGTTTTTACAAAACGATCCCTATGGGGGAGTTATGGCTATTATTGCCATGTCGGTTGTATTTCTCTCTCTGCTTATCATGTACCAGTTGCTGGCACTGGTTTCCAAATTGGTAAACAGAAAATATACGTTCTTTAAAAAGAAAGATCACTCAGCTCAGGATGAAGTGGTCAGTGGCCCTAAAATTCCTGTTTCGGGAGAGATCAATGCGGCCATTGCCATGGCTTTGCATCTTTACAGAGCCAAACTTCATGATATGGAAAGTTTCAGACTGACCATTAACAGGGTTTCAAGATCATATTCACCCTGGAGTTCTAAAATTTATTCATTACGCAAATCACCAGAAAGATATTATAAAAAATGAAAAAATTTAAATTTACCATTAATGGTAATAAATACGAAGTCAACATCCATGATATTGAAGAAAATATCGCTGATGTGGAAGTAAATGGTACCCACTACCAAGTGGAAGTGGATAAAGAGATTTTGCCGGTAAAAACACCCAGACTGGTGAGACCTGTTGCCTCTCCTTCGACCGACACCCCTAAAGCGGATAATAAAGGACAGGCAAAAGTACAATCCACCACATCTTCCTTTAAAGTATTATCGCCCTTACCGGGAGTTATACTGGAGATTCACACCAAAGTGGGTGATATGGTTAAAGTTGGTCAGAAGCTGATGGTGCTCGAAGCCATGAAAATGGAGAACAACATTGATTCTGATAAAGAGGGCAAAATATTATCTATTGAAGTATCTAAAGGAGATTCCGTTCAGCAGGGGGATGTCCTTTTCGTAATTGGAGAATAAGTTATGCAAGAATCGTTGAGCTTTTTTGATTTCCTGTTGCAAAACCTTGAAAACTTTGTTCGATATACAGGATTTGCTAATATGGAAGCTGGCAATATCATTATGATTGTTGTCGGATTAATCTTTATAACTCTTGCCATTGTAAAAGATTATGAACCACTGCTGCTTGTGCCTATTGGTTTTGGTATGATTATCGGAAACATACCTTTTCGCGGTGACGAACATACGTTGATTACTGACCCGCAAAACCTGAAAATCGGTATTTATCAATCCGGAAGTGTGCTGAATTATCTTTATTTCGGAGTTATGCAGGGAGTATATCCCCCATTGATTTTTTTAGGAATTGGAGCCATGACTGATTTTTCAGCTCTTATTTCCAATCCCAAACTGTTTTTAATAGGTGCTGCTGCCCAACTGGGTATTTTCGGTGCCTATGCGGCATCCCTTGCACTTGGTTTCACTCCCGAAGAATCCGGAGCTATCGGCATTATCGGAGGTGCAGATGGACCTACTGCCATCTTTCTTTCCTCAAAACTCGCTCCTGACCTGATGGGAGCTATCGCCATCTCAGCATATTCCTACATGGCTTTGGTACCTGTTATTCAGCCGCCAGTTATGAGATTGCTCACTTCAAAGAAAGAACGTCTGATCCGCATGAAACCACCCCGTGCCGTTAGCAGTACCGAAAAAATCATGTTTCCCATTGTTGGTTTACTAATTACTGCCTTTATTGTACCTGCCGGCCTGCCATTGCTCGGAATGCTGTTTTTTGGAAACTTATTGAAAGAAAGCGGTGTTACCAGGAGATTGGCAGAAACTGCCCGAGGTCCGTTGATTGACATTGTTACCATTCTTATCGGCCTTACTGTCGGAGCCTCAACACAAGCTTCCGTATTTTTAACCACCAAATCTGTTGGAATTTTCGTACTTGGTGCTGTTTCTTTTGTGGTTGCCACATTCGGTGGAGTCATGTTTGTTAAGATCATCAACCTGTTCTTAAAACAGGAAGACAAAATCAATCCCTTGATCGGAAATGCCGGAGTGTCTGCAGTTCCTGATAGTGCCCGTGTATCTCAAATGGTGGGATTGGAATACGATAAAACGAACCACCTGCTTATGCATGCCATGGGACCCAATGTTGCCGGAGTGGTGGGTAGTGCTGTTGCTGCAGGTATATTGCTGAGCTTCCTGTATTAGGAATAAATTGTGGCGATTATTTTTCTGTTGCGCCCGTTGTAACGAAATTCACACAAGTAAATCCCCTGCCATGTGCCCAGATTAAGCCGGTGTTCCGCAATGGGAATGGTCAGCGAAACTCCTGTAAGTGCAGTTTTTATATGAGCAGGCATATCATCCCTGCCTTCCATGGTATGGGTGTAAAAGGTCTCATTCTCCTTCACAAGCCGGTCAAATGATTGATCCATATCGTGCAAAACGCTGGCATCGCAATTCTCGTTGATGCTTAAGCCAGCCGAAGTATGGCATATAAACAGATTCAGAAGCCCCTGTTCGGGAAGCGGAGGCAAGGCTGCCAGAATTTCTTCTGTGATCAGGTGGAATCCTTTTCCTTTAGCCTTGATATAAATTTCTTTCTGACTTATCATAGTGAGGCAAAGTTATAACTTAATCCCATTTTATAACAAACAAGAATAATCGCACTTCCATCCATGCTTATCTGATATCCACTTTCCACTACTATAGTTTTTTGTCTTCAAAAATAAAAACATCTTCAATCCGGACTTGAAATACGTTTGCGATATCATGAGCCAGTTTTAAGGAAGGATTATACTTGTTCGCTTCCAGAAAAACAATGGTTTCACGCCTTACATTCACCAATCTGGCCAGCCCATCCTGTGTAAGGTCAAACCTTACCCTGAATTCCTTTATCCTGTTATTCACCTTTCACTCCCCTGAAATGATAAAAAACCCATGTCAATGCCCAAATTACTGCCATTCCCAGTATACCCATCCCCAACCAAACTTCCATATCCAAAATAATCCTGTCTTTTAAATACAATATAATCAGCCAAAGATAAAGTGAAATGTAATAGGATGCCGCAGCAGAGCTTTTCAACACCTTTTTGGTCATTTCATCATCTGCCGGTTCTCCCCGTTTGGCACTTTTAAACCGCATGATGCCAAGATATAAAGCAAATACAACTACAACAAGGATCACCACAAATTGCATGATCTCTGCCTTGCTCAGGTTCAATCCGGTTGAAAAGATCCAAAGTGCCGTTGTTGCAAGCACCATGGCAGACACTACAAATATTAAAATTGATTTTTTCATATAGGTTATGTTAAATATTTCTAACACAAAGTTAGATATACTTAACAATATAAAAAATTTATTTATCATTTTACAACAAAGCTTCTTTTTATTAGTGCAAAATGGTATTTCCCTTATTTTCGCATTGCGTAATTGAATGTTTTATGAAGATGATTGAGGTTGTCCGAAGAAAAATTTCAGAATGGTACCTGATAAATAAACGGGACCTTCCTTGGCGACAAAGCAGAGATCCCTATGTAATCTGGATTTCCGAAATCATTTTGCAATAGACCCGAATGGAGCAGGGGATGTCGTTTTCATTGTATCACAAGCGAGGATGCTTGCGACAGCGGGGGTTTGTAGTTACTCAATCTTGTTTAACTAATTTGACAGATGTCTTTTCGCTTCCTTGGATAATAGTCAGTAGATAAATTCCATTTCTATACCGTGAAATATCTAAAGCATAACCATCTCTGTCTACCTCCTTTGATATTATTTTTCTACCATAAATATCAGAAAGAATTAATAAAGGATTGCTTTTGGATTTATTGAATTTTAGATAATAAACTCCGGTTGATGGGTTTGGAAATACATCGATTTTGCTTAATTTGTTTGTCACTTCATTTACTGAAACAGGATTGGTAGTAATATCAAAGTTTGAGTATTTAGCAACAAAAATATCTTCTGGGAATGATGCAGTTAGGAAATAATTGTTATTTGTAAGGTCAACATCTATTTTACCAAAAAATTGGCCGAAAATAATAGCTGTATCATTATAAAATTCTATTCCACCAATGAAATCGTTATAACTTCCACCTAAAAATGTCGCACATGCTAAATAATTAAACGATGAATCATATTTTGCTATATAATTTCCAAAGTCTCCATTAGTAATTATTCTACTACCTGCCGGATCAAAATTTGCTGAAAAAACCAGAAATCCAGCTGTAAATATCTCTCCGTTAGTATTTGTTTTTAAAATGTATGGAATAGGGCCTTTTCCATTATAATGTTTTATCCATATTGTATTACCAGATGTATCAATTTTCGCAATAAACTCTTTTGCTAAAGGACCATGATGTCCAGGAGCTGACGATGTTGAATCATAATTTGAAATTGTAACAGTATCAATAGAACTATAAAAAGAAACACTACCCCAAAACTTCCCACTTATTAATATTTCTCCGTTATGCCCCTTATTAATGAATCCTCCTATAAAACCATCATCAGTATGAGCAATTAAATATGAGTTTTGGTTATTATTATCAATGTCAAACGAATTTAATCTTACTGTATTTTGATAATAATAATTATATTCAAAAGGAGTTTTAAAATAATCTATGTATGCAAATTTTGATTTATCTAATAATATTGGTAATCCAGATAATTTTTTTTTCCAAACAATATTACCACTGCTATCGAATCTTTTCAAGGTATCATTTTCATGCAAAAAACTATAAACATTTTCATTCTTATCGATAAATAATCTGGATCTGTGTAATGTAAGATAATTATTACCATCACTTCCAATATCTTTAACCCATTCAAGTTGTCCCTCAGAATTATACTTGCAAAAAAATAACTCATACTAAGAGAATTTAAAAAATAGTTATCAGTACCAGGATCAAAATCAACATATCCTTTATAATTACCTGTAATATAAACATTACACAAACTATCTACTACTATTGATAGACCTGTTTCCCAAGTATTATTTCCTATACTTAATGCCCATATTAAATTGAAATTAGGGTCATATTTTGCAATAAACACATCTGAATTATCTGCATTGCTCGATTTTAAATAAAAGGGTACTCCCAAGGGATTAAAGTTGACACTATTACAGAATCCTCCTGTTAAATATATGTTATTACTATTATCGTGGGTAACATCAAAACACCTATCATCATTTGAACCACCAACTCTCTCTGCCCATTCAAGACTTTGAGCAAAACTTATCAGAGAAAAAAAATTTATTATTACTATGTAAATTGTCATTTTCATGTGTTTAAATTTAAATAGTTATCTTCGAAGATATCGATATTCATTTTTTAAACCAAAATAATCATATTCTGTATAGTAAGTCATAAGTACTTCACGGATTGTTCAATTACAGCAAACGATATAAAAAAATAAGTTTCATTTTCAATCATCAAGGTTCGCAGAATTTTATAAATCCACCAAAGGTGCACCTATTTTCATTTAAATCTGTATCTGCTTGTTCTTTTGTCTCCCTGTTTTTCAACAATTCCATCTTCCGCAGCAACTTTCAAATCTCTGCTGGCAGTTGCCTGCGATATGTTTTTAAATGCCCTTAAATAATCTTGCCTCGAAAATTCCTTTGTACCAATAATTTCTTTAATGCTCCGTATTCTGTCATTATTGGTCAAACTAATATTCTGAACTTTTAACAGGTCTTCCAATGCATCTTTTATTATTTCAAGCATAAATTCAATAAATGCAGTGGAACGTCCTTGATTGTCTGATTTTGCTAATACGCGGTAATATTCCTGTTGTTTTAGTTTTATCAAACTTTCAATGGGAAGAAATTCAAAAACGGGAGCATGTTGTTTTAAAATCATTGTTTGCCAAAGTCGCCCCATTCTGCCGTTTCCGTCCAAAAAAGGATGAATAAATTCAAATTCATAATGAAAAACGCAACTTTTTATAAGAATTAAATCATCGTCATTTTTGAGGTATTTGAAAAGGTCGGTCATCAGAGGGAAAACCATTTCTCCGGGAGGTGCAATGTGAGTAATTTGGCTCCCCTTAACAATCCCAACAGAAGTTGACCTCAGTTTTCCCGGATTGTCAATCAAATCTTTCATCAGAATCGCGTGTGCCTTACACAATGATTTTAATTCGTAAGCTTTGAATTTATCTAAGTTGTTATAAACATTAATGGCATTTTTTACTTCTGTAATATCTTTGGTTGGACCTGAGATTCTTTTGTGATCGAGCAAGTCGGTTATTTGCTCAACGGTCAATGTGTTTCCTTCAATTTCGAGCGATGACTGAATGGTTTTTATTCTGTTTCTTTTTCTTAATTCGGTCGGAGGTCTATGTAAATGTGCCGCATTTACTTCTCCGATTTTCTCTGAAATAGCAGCAATTAAGCTTAAAATCTTATTTGTTATTTCGTATGGCGGTTTCATTATTTAAGGTATTGATACTATCATTTGAGATTATCGTTGAAATCATTGTTCTTCTCAAAATTGAATCCATTGCTTTAGAAAAACATTGTTAACAGCGACCAAAGTTCGCAGAAAAAAAGGAAAGGCACAAGTATTTTCATTCACCATTTAATTTCAAGGCATCATTTTTGGTAAAAAGCGCATCATGCCGTCACAAATAAATACGATCATCCTTAATTGGTATCAACACAGCAAGAGGGAACTTCCGTGGCGAAATACGAAAGATCCCTATGTAATCTGGATTTCCGAAATCATTTTGCAACAGACCCGAATGGAGCAGGGTCTCCCCTACTTTCACCGCTTTGTGCAACGATTCCCCGACATTACTAGCCTTGCCTCAGCAAGCGAAGACGAGGTTTTAAAGTTGTGGCAGGGGCTCGGTTATTACTCTCGTGCCCGAAACATGCATCATACGGCAAAAAGAATTCATGCTGACTATCAGGGTGTTTTTCCCGAATCATTTGATGAACTGAAAAAATTAAAAGGAATAGGAGATTATACCGCCTCGCTTATCGCATCAGTTTGTTTCAATAAGCCTTACGCAGTGGTGGATGGTAATGTAAACCGGCTGATATCGCGTCTGTATGCCGTTAAAGAAGCCGTTGACAGCTCAAAAGGTAAAGCGGAAATAAAAGAACTTGCTGACCAACTTACGGATACCAATCGCCCGGGCGATTTCAATCAGGCGATGATGGATTTCGGATCATTGATCTGCACGCCACGAAATCCTTTATGTCGTTCCTGTCCGTTATCGGGCTGGTGCATGGCATTTAAACAAGCTCAGGTAAGTATGTATCCGGTAAAAAATCCCAAAAAAGAACTTCAAAAACGTTATCTGAATTATTTTTTTATAAGCAATACCACTCATGTGCTGATTAAAAAACGCAGAGACAAAGATATCTGGCAAAACCTCTATGAATTGCCCCTTATTGAAAACGAAATAAATGGTACGGATACCGGATTGATCAGAAAACATTTCGGATTTAGTGCGAAGCGTATTAAAAGACTGCAATCGGTAAAACACAAACTGAGTCATCGTGAATTACACATCAGCTTTTATGAAGCTGAGTCGGAATCGGACTTAGGGCAAATTGCAAATGCCAATTCATTTGAGCTGGTATTGTTTTCTGAACTCGGGAATTATGCGTTTCCAAAACCGATTGAAAACTTTTTTCTGAAGTGCTTACCCATTAAAACTGAAAGTAAATAAAGGGCTGGACATCGGAAGATTTTGCCTGATAACAAATAAACACTACGATCAGTGCGATTATCACTTTTACCCATTGAGGCCGTTCATAAAACCACAATCTGTATTTTTCTTTAAAAGAGGAAGGCAGCCAATGGACAATATAGGCAAAAAGTATAATCAGAAAAACGGCTTTGTATGAAATGATCATATCAAACAGGACGTTCCATCCGAAATTAGTAAAGAACTGATGCATCATCTCATGAAAAGCCTGCATGCTTTGCACTCTGAAAAATATCCACGCAAAACTGACCAGATTAAAAGTCAAAAATACAGACACAAAATGAGCAAACAAAGTCTTTTTCCTTCTGGTTCGCACATTAATGGTCCAAAAGCGGTGTCCGACCAACAAAATGCCATGCAACAATCCCCAGATAATAAAGCGCCATGCCGCGCCATGCCAGAATCCGGTGAGAACGAAAGTGATCATTCCGGCAACAAAATAAATGATAAAGTCAGTTTTTAATCCGGCATACTTGTTTTTACTCAATTTCGATGACACTTTGAAGGCAATGGGAAGGAAAATATAATCTCTGAACCATGACGTCAGCGAAATGTGCCATCTTTTCCAGAAATCGCTGATGTTTTCAGCCTTATAAGGAGAATTAAAATTCAGGGGAAGCCTGAATCCAAGAAAGAGCGCAACACCGATAGCCACATCCGTATATCCCGAAAAGTCGCAATAAATTTGAATTCCGTAACCATACACAGCCATCAAATTTTCAAATCCCGTAAAGGAAACAGGATTATCAAAAACACGATCAACAAAATTGATGGAAATGTAATCCGAGATGACCATCTTTTTAAAAAGACCGTTCAAAATCAGGAAAACAGCCCGGTTGAAGTCCTCCTTGCTGACCTCATACTCTTTATAAATTTGAGGAATAAACTGGGAAGCACGAACAATAGGGCCTGCCACCAACTGAGGGAAGAAAGTGACGAAAAATCCATAGTCAAAGAAGTTTTTGACCGGTTGCAATTTCCCCTTGAAAACATCAAAAACATAACTGAGTGACTGAAAGGTATAAAAAGAGATACCTACAGGCAGGAATATGCGTGTAATATCGAAGCTGGTACCTAGTGAATTATTAATAAAAAGTGAGGCTATGTTAACCTTTTGAATATCTAGGTTGAAAATCTGATTGAGTGCGTCAATGAAGAAGAAAGCATACTTGAAATAGAACAACAGTCCAAGGTTGAACAGAAGGCTAAGGGAAAGAAATACTATTTTTTTAGATCTTGAACCCGACTTATGTATCCATATTCCATTGGCAAAGTCAACGAGGGAGGTCAATACCAATAGTAAAAGAAACAGACCTCCGGTTTTCCAGTAGAAAAATAAACTGACTGCAAAAAGAAAAATATTTCTGAATGATTTTACTTTATAAGAACCGGTATAAACAGCAATAACAATAGTGAGAAATATCCAAAAATACAATTGGGTGAACAACAAGGGTGATTGTTCGTGGTAAAGCAATATATCCTTAATCCAGTCCATCTTCTCCAATATACTTGTTCAGGTAGGTATCATAAGAATCAAAAAAAGCAGAAAAAAGCAATTCCCCCTGCAAGATATAACCTTCCTTGCTGAGATGAAGCCTGTCGGCATTGGTAAGTCCTTTGCGCTGCCATTTCAGGATGCTGTTCAATCCACCCATAACCTCATACAGGTCCCAAACGGCAGCATCATGCTGCAATGCCATCATATAGATCACTTCACCTGCTTTTGCATTATTTACGTTGGAATGATTTTTATTCCTGTAACTGTCTCCCGGGGTTGTAAGTATCAAAGCAGCATCCGGCAACGCATTTCTGACCTTTTTTAACAGGCTGTCGTAATTAGTATAAAAGATATCCGAATTAAATCCCTTGGGATAAGCATCATTGGTTCCCAGAGAAATTATAACCAGGTCAGGATGCAAGGACTTTAATTGTTCCTCAAAAAGATTACATCTCAGGAAAGAATAGGTTTCTGCCCCATTGACGCCCAGGGAGCTGTATACAATGCCGGGGAAGTCGTTTCCAAAATAAATACCATGCAACACAAAGGGATTTCTATTACTATCACAACGATAAATGACCAATTCAAGGGAGGTCAGGTATTCCTTAACCCAAAACTCCGTATATCCTTCTGCAAGATTCACCACTTTTTTAAGCGGCCCTTCATAGTTTTTAAGAATAAAATCATATCCGGTTTGCCTGATGTTGTGATATATTCTGATCTGGTTGAATATTTGCACACCGGCAGCTTTGTTGTTAAATTGAAAGGTCATACTGCTCACGCTATCGGTTGTCATAATATTAATGCCGGCAATTCCAAGATCACAGGAAGTCTGACGGGTTATATTCCGGCATCGTTCCCAGTTTCCGCTTGCACTTACCTTATAGTCCGGAGGATTATTGGTTTTAGCAACGCTGTATGGGAAAATAAAACCTCGTGCACCTTGTATTCCCTTTTCAAAGGATTGAACCCTTTGCCGCATCTCACCCGGAAAAAAATCAGCCTGTATATGTGAATCTCCGATATGCAGTATTTGGATTTGACCATCTCCTTTGGTAATCAATTTATTCAGTTTACGATAGAATAGCTCAAAATACTTCTGGCTCTCCCCTTCAAAATGCAAAATGCTTTCTTCATAATTTATAAAATCATAATTGGGGAATCTGAACGTAAATTCCTGTGCCCCTGCCTGTACATTTAAAACGAAAATTAGCGGAAGCAGAAAAAATGATATTTTACCTCGGTGTGTCAACCTTTGACTTTTGAATGGTTTGCTTAAAGTCTTCCAGCCTGTTGTAACGCAGATAATCGTCATATTCTGCGATCAATGCATTATAGAACATTTTGGCAATGATCTTTGCTCCGGCAGCATTAAAATGAGTAAAATCCTTTGATGCAAGAGGCGGATCGGCAAAAACCCAACTGGGCATGGAGTTTTCTCCTCCCATCGCTGCATAGGTGTCCCAAAAAGCACATCCCGCCCTGAAAGCTGCATTTTTCTGTGCATCCCTGATCTTTTCAATATTCGGAAATGTTTCATAACCATCTCCATCAGCTCTTTTTCGCGACATATCTGAAATGCCTATAACAATTATACATAATTCAGGGTCCAGCTTTTTAAGTGCTGACAGGTTGCGATAAAACCAGTTTTCATAAAAAGTATAATCACTCAGTACATTAGGAGCTACATTTACCCCAAATTCCATGATTAAGAGTTTCACATTCATGATATCGAAAAACTGAGACAGTATTTTCATATTTGTTTTGGTAAAATCAACACCCGAACTACCTCGCATCGGAATATTATCAACTGCCACTCCACCCTCACCATCAAGGGTCATGCAATAAATATCGGGACTTTCCGTGCCGCTGAACTTAAAATATAAAAAGTCGGGGGTGTCGTCAAATTGCCAGCTTAGCTTGTTTAAATATTTTTCCGGGAACATGGAGTCATTGACCACTTCATTCCCATCCTTATCCATGATCTGAATGCTGACCGCTTTATCGTTGTTGGCATAGTATATATTGACATTGGTAAATTCCCGCGTGCTTGGATAGGCCATGCCCGATGGAGTCAGTTTCACCCAGGCTTCGGAAATATTATCATTACCGGAAACACTGTCTTTCATAATACTACTGAATCTGCTGAAGCTAAGCATGGGGCCGAATACATTTCCTGTTGCCGAGGTATCTTTCCTTCCCAGTATGGTAAATCGTTTCCAGTTGGAGGAATGCTCCCTGTTGATGGACGATGTTGGTGTAAGGTCGTTTATGGCGATCATACCCGGACCGCTTCCTCCAAAACGTGCCTGCAGGTTCACCCTCAGAAAGGAAGTGATCCTGTCTCCTTCCAATTGGGAATCGCCATAATGAAAAATCCTGATGCGCTTTTTTTGTTCCTTTAAAAGGTATAATTCCCTGAAAAAAGGATAAAGAACCATGCGGTTGTTTTTAGGATACTGAATACGGTGAAGTTTTGCACGCAGTTCATCGGTGAGCAGGGTATCATAATGGTAATCATTGACCTTAGCCATATTATCAGCACCCGGAATGCCTGAATTATCTAAGGTATCCTCTTTTGCTAAAGACAAAAGCGTATCCACTTTCAGCACATTGCTAATGTCGGCATATTCTGCTTTATTACGTTCAAACAGACTTTTAAAAGTCGGGAATTTAAACCTGATCCGTTCTCCGAGGACAACACCTTTTTCCGGAAAAACAGTAGTCAGGAAGAGCAATAAGCCCAAAACCCAAACTAAAAACAGTAATATTTTATCCGGTTTCATAAATCTCAATAAACTGTTATTTCTTTGGTATCTTCAGTTTATCACCAGGTTTAAGGCCTTTGGAATTGGTAATATTATTTAACCTGATTATATCCTTTTCACTAACACCCGGATATTTTTGAGCGATAGACCAGGGCGAATCTCCCTGTTTAACAATATAAATGATGTATCCGTTGGATGAATTGCCATTGTTTTGTGTTTCAGGAGAAGTACCCTGCTTTTGTTCAAAGGTCATGTCGTTTACATTTTTATACTTTGCCGCCTTGGCAGCAGGTACATATATCACTAATTTCTGACCTGGCTTAATCAGGTTTCCTTTGAGATTATTCCAGGAACGTATGCTGGAAATACTTACATTGTACCAGGTGGCGATATATCCCAGATTATCACCTGTTTTTACCGTATAATACAAAGCCACATTGTTCTCAGGTGCTTTGTAAGGAGCAGGTTCCACCGTTTTAACCACAGGGGACACAGGTGTATCAGGAACCGAAGCAGCAACTTTATTCTCTGCTGAATCTACCCAATTATAAATGGAATCCTGCAAATCCAAAAACTTTGTGGCATAAGAAGCAGGCAAACGCAATGGATAGCTTCTCCCGATAGCAGGAATAATGTCTGTTTTATATTGCGGATTTAAATCCTGTAATAATTCAGCAGGAAGTTCCATAAAATCGGCAATCAGTTGTATGGAAACCTGTTTTTCAATCATGATGGTATCAGTGATCAGAGGCAAATCTACCTTGACCGGTACTAAATTATGCTCCGGATAATAATTCATTAAATAGGTAGCTGCAATAAAAAGAGGTACATACCCTCTGGTTTCCTTGGGCAGATAATTATAAATCTCCCAAAAATTGGTTTTCCCGTTTGACCTGCGGATCGCCTTATTGACATTCCCCGGGCCGCAATTGTAGGCAGCCATAGCTAATTCCCAATTTCCATAGAGGGCATACAATTCGGTCAGAAATTCGGCAGCCGCGTAGGTAGCTTTCAGGGGATCCCTGCGATCGTCCACATAGGAATTTACTTCCAAGCCATAAATCTTACCCGTAGTGTACATAAACTGCCAGATGCCGGTTGCACCCGCTTTTGACACGGCACGAGGATTCAGAGCAGATTCTACGATGGCCAGATATTTCAACTCCTGCGGAAGACCGTACAGCTCAAGTACTTCCTCAAACATCGGGAAATAATAATCCGTCAGTCCAATCATCACCTGCATAAATCCTCGCTTTTTACTGGTATAAGCATCAATGAAAGCCCTGACAGGCTCGTTAAAAGGAAGGTCAATTATGGAAACGATTGATTCCAGTCTCATTTTTATGACAGAATCGGAAAAATATGGATTAGGACCGGAATCACATTTTGAGGGATCAATTTGCTGAAGTTTAAGCGATTGGCTAATATAGTATAGTTTTGTCAGACTGTCCAGATTTTCGAAAAACTGTGTATTG
>Ga0265297_10006106_pt1 | contig 17758 bp, 14 predicted proteins | sample Munlanlwell13791_FD_192502 | JGI IMG/M metagenome (GOLD analysis project Ga0265297, IMG submission 192502) | Leachate microbial communities from a municipal landfill in Southern Ontario, Canada - Leachate well 137-91 | ecosystem: Engineered > Solid waste > Landfill > Unclassified | place...
AATGCTTCTCCTGCCGCGTCATCGACGGTGTGTCCTATACATTCATAAGATCCTAACCCCGTAACACGGTATAAGGATGTATGCCCCCCGGAGGCAGCGATACATAAATGTGGAAAGGGAACTTGATGCTCAATGCAAGAAGAAAAAATGTGACCTTCAAGGTGATTGATGCCGATTAATTTTTTTTGGGCTGCCCAAGCGGCAGCTTTTGCAAAACACAATCCGACAAGAAGTGATCCCGGAAGGCCTGGTTTATGTGTAACGGCGACAACATCAATATCTTGCAATGTTACGCCTGCGTCATCCAGTGCCGTTTGAGTAATTATACCTATTTTTTCAAGATGAGATCGTGATGCAATTTCAGGAACTACGCCCCCAAATTGCTTGTGAAGTTCTATCTGCGAAAAAAGATAACTTGAACGTATCCCGGTATCAGAACTGTATACAGCGGCGGCTGTTTCATCGCATGAAGTTTCTATGCCTAAAATTTGTGCCATGATTATGTCGTTATCGCTAAAACTGTTTTAGGATTATTTGCCGGATGAACCTCTTCTTGGTGCATGGCAGCATGAATAGTATCGTAATCTAACAAAGAAAGAATAAGTTCATTTGCTTGGTCATGTATCTGTTGTTCAGAACCGGCAAGCTTGACAATATCCGATCGGATTTTAATTGTTGGAAGCATTGTTTCGCTTGAACCTTCTAATCTTTCTATATAAGATGCTTTTAAGCAAATAATAATTGTGTCATCAGGAATTCGTTCTCTTTCAAGAGCATTAGGATATTCTTGAATGTGCCATGTCAGTATATTTTTTGAGTTGATACCTTCATTATCTAATTGTTCTAAGGAGCAGAGAGGAATTGTTTGTTGTATTAATGTAGCTAAATAAAACTTGTATGGTGTATTGTGCCGTACTTTAAGATATTTTATTACATTGTATTCTGACGCAAACTCTACATTGTCAGTTATAAGTATTTTAAATTGATTTTTTTGTGCGCTATCAGGTATAGCAAAGGTCACTCGCTTGATGTCTTGTTGTGTTTCACATTTGATACGTTGCCCACTGTAATAAATACGCATGTCAGGGATAGATGTAAGTGTTTTTGGAAATTGAATTGCTCCCCAAATCATCTTTTTATTCGGGCCGAAATAATCTCTTGTATTTACAAATGCTGCATGGCATTCAGAGACGCTTGCCATTGTAATGATCATTGCAAGGAGCGTCATGCTTTTAACGGTATCCATAGTTTTTCCCTTTATATTATGTCTACGGTATACTGTAATATAATCTAACTTACTAGTGTGTTAAATTTTCAAAATAAAGTATACCATCAAACATGATTAAAGAAAAAATTCTTACATACTGTCGGCACATGATTAAGCGAGAAAAGTCTGTGCATACCTTAGCGCTTTCTGTAAGTGTAGGAGTTTTTATAGCCTTTTCACCTTACATATTTTTTCATACGATCATGATTTTTGTCTTATCGTGGTTATTGAATCTTAATCTGGTTATTACATTTGCCGTAACATATGCGGTAAATAATCCTTGGACTATGTGCTTTGTATATCTTGCCGATTATCTTACAGGGGATTTTATTCTGCGTATGGCCTCGTGCTCGCCGGTTCTTATGAATCCTTCTTGGATGAATTGGGTAAATGGACAACTATGTGCCTATACAGGTCTTAGTGGCCTGTCATTTTGGTCGTTTATGGTAGGCGGGAATTTACTTGCGGTACTCTTTAGTGTTATGCTATATCCAATTATGAAAAATATCTGTATTCGTATGAGTAGAAACATGCATAGAGCCTTGTAGGATTAGACACATGAAAATAATAACACAAAACAAAAAAGCCTTATTTGACTACGACATTTCTGATCGCTTCGAGGCCGGTATCGTTTTGACTGGAGATGAGGTTAAATCGCTTCGAGCCGGACATGTTTCACTTATAGGTTCGTTTGCTACCATTCATGACGGTGAACTCTTTTTACTTAACTGTTCAATTACTCCTTATGAACGTGCTTATATTAAATCTGAAGATAAGGCGACGCGAAGCCGAAAGCTTTTATTGCACAGGCGGGAGATTGACAGACTAATTGGAGAAATATCTAAAAAAGGGATTACTCTGGTTCCTTTAAAGCTGTATTTTAACAATAAAAATATGGTTAAAGTTGAGATAGGTATCGGTCGACACAAAAAAGCGATCGGTAAAAAGCAGGCTATAAAAGAGCGGGATATTGACCGTCAAGCACGCCGTGAGATTAAGGACGTTTATAAGTATTAGTTGACCCTCATATTGACTTTTTATCTGTCATAGATTACAATTAGAGTAATAAAAATCTTTGAAATGTTTCAGTTTGTAACTCCATAAACTGATAACAAGTTGGGGGCGTAATGGCTTCGACGTGTTATTGATAGTTTTGAGAGCATGCCGAGCGTTGACTAAGTGCTCGCTAAACAATTAGTTAAAACAATAAGTGCAACTCCAATGGTTGCTGCTGCTTAATCTCGAGTAGATAAGTAGACTTATCAATTGGGCGTGTCTATCAGTTCGATTGATTCGTATTAATCAGATAGAACTTCCGCGCGAGGATTTTTGGTTGCGTAGCGCGAAAGTATCACGAAACCGGCCTGTCAATTTTTCTGTGTCTTCGAGGTGATTGATAGGTATAATCGAGGGCTAAGCATGTAGCGCTTGGGGCTTGATGTAGTGCGGACATGGGTTCAACTCCCATCGCCTCCACCAATTTTTTAACTTTTCTCTTATTTTCGGTTTTAATCTATTGTTATAGGTAATTTCCCCGTTGCTTTACGTTTTCCTAAAAGAACTAAGGCTGCCGCTTCTTGCGCTTCGCGTACATCTTCGTATGCCATAACGATGGCATCGTAGTGTACAAAATATTTCAAACTATAAGGGTTGCCAAAGATTACAACAACTAATTTTTTGCCGGCCGATGTGCAGTAATCAAGCAGTTCAATTGTTACATCTGAAATACCAAATTTTTTGTGTACGTATTTATGGATATCAGAGATGCTTACTACAATAAGATTCTTGTCTTTTAATTGATCAAATGTGCGTAGCATATCTTTGTATGCCATGTTTGCCGGAATATGCAATGCTGTGCAATTATACTGTCGCTTAAGCATTTCTATACACATATTTTGTCGAGTTCCGCCAATTTGAAGCAGGCCGATAGTATCAGTTGTTTTTAGAGGTATATATTCACCTCCCTTTACGATGGTGATAGCTTCTTGAAATAAACGTTTTTTAAGTTCAAGGCTATATATGCTATGTAGCTGTTCACGTACAGTATGGGTACTTAGTATGCATTTTTTATTAAGATGTATAGCTTCTTTTGCTTTAAGAATTTTCAATACACGAGCATTAAGATCTTGTATGCCTATGCGCCCATCATTAACCGCTTGTTCAAAAAGATGTACAGCTGCCGGAATATCAGGACATGCGAGAATAATATCATTGCCTGCCTTAAAAGCTTCTAAGGCTGCATGCGCGGGGTCTCTATATTTTGTTATTGCTTCCATTCCCATACCGTCAGTTATAATGAGTCCTTTAAAGCCGAGTTCGTGCTGTAATAGATCTGTAGTCAATTTCTGAGATAAACTTGCCGGAACATGATGAGTATGTTCAAGAGCAGGAATACAAATATGCGCCGTCATGACAGCATCACAGCCTTCGTTGATTATTTTTTTAAATGGATATAGTTCGACGGAGCTTAGACGTGTTGAATCATGATATAGGATAGGTAGGTCAATATGGGAATCAACTGTGGTATCGCCATGTCCCGGAAAATGTTTAGCGCAGGTCAAGATGCCCGCATCTTGCATACCATGCATAATGCTTGACGCTTTTTCTGCTACGAAATTTTTGTCCTGTCCAAATGAACGATCAAAAATAACAGGATTATAAGGGTTATAATTGATATCGACAACCGGAGCGAGGTTCATATGTACGCCGACGGCGGCGCATTGTCTGCCGATTTCATAGCCAAGTTCATAAAGAAGTGTGTTGTTTTGAATCGCGCCAAGCGTCATATTTTTTGGAAAATATTCCGTGTCATAAAGGCGCATGCTTAATCCCCATTCACAATCTTGAAAAATAAATAGCGGAATCGATGCTATTTTTTGAAATTGATTGATGAATTCAATCTGTTGTATTGGGGTGCTTTTATATAACAAGAGTAACCCGCCTACATGATAGTTCATTATCATCTTGTGTGTATAGTCAGGTTGTACATTGTAGGGAGATGAGATCATTAAAGAGGCCAACTGTTCTTCAGGTTGCTCCAAGCATGAAGCTGCAGCAACTACAAACAGTTGACCTATTTTTTCACGCAATGTCATCTGCTTTAAGATATCTTCTGACCAAGATGCTTTTAATGTGTATGCGGTGCATAATAAGATGAAAAATACGATGAAATACTTGGCTGCGCAACTATGATGATTTACAAATTCCAATCAGATGCCTTTTCAAATTCTTTTTTACCTTGAGTTGATTCTCGCGTTAATATTAAGCGTGCGGCACTGTTATCTTTATTTTTCTCTTCACTTAATATCCATGTATGTTTGCCAAGTTTGGTACTAAAAGGTCCCCATGACTCTTGGAGAGTTATTGTTTCCGGTCCGACATCATATGTTCTTGATGTTTTTGTGAGTAGGGTAACTCCGACTTTTATGCCTTGTGGAACCCAAGCTCCGGATTTGTATATTTTAGTTGATTGTGGAGCAACAGATTCTACGTGATCTTTTGTTCCTAAAAGTAAAAATGCAGCTTCAACTGTATAGTCGGTATTGTTTACAAGTTTCATTTCGTATGCCAATGTAAGCTGACAGCAAAGAAGTAAAGCAAACCCTAAAGATATTTTATTCATAGCTTCCTTTCGAGTAAAAATACATATCATCCTTTTAACAAGCTATGCAAAATAATATCTGAATTTCAATAACATGCATTATACAAGAGCATTTTTTAATACATTAATATATTTTTTGGTTAACTAAGACCGCAATAAAAAATAAATGAAACAAAATTTATGAATAATCAGTTCATCTGATCGGCTTTAACAAAAAAATAGACAAGTATGGTTTGTATTGTGTACGCTATGTGCAAGGCATTAAATGAAGGTGCCGGCAAGCAGTGCTATTATACTCAGCCAAGGAGAATGGGTATGAATCGATATGCGCTTACCCTCGCTACAATAATACTAATTTTTTTTAGTTCAATAATAAATTTTGTTCAAGAAACGCAGTGTGCTTCGCTTAAAACAAGAACCATTGGCCTGACTATTATTAATAATACGAGCAATACAGTATTGATAACGTTTAAGCGCTCTATAAGCTCCCCTGAACGAGCAAAGCTTCTTGAAAAGGACGAGTTTATAGATTTTGGTAAAGTCTATGAAGCATCGGTGCAATCGTATAGTACCCTCTGGGGATACATTGCACCGGCTAAACAAGTTTTGTTTTCCGCCGGTCTATCAAGGTTTAGTAAAAGTGTTACTCATCTTGTGATTCGTATCAAAGGAATAGTTGGCCGTAGCATATTCCAGCCTTTTGGACAATGGGATTATGATATCTATGTCGGTAAAAAGATTAATACACTCCCAGCCGATTCATATGAACAAGTGCAAACTGTTCTTGATGCTTTTCCTACCGCAAAACGCAAAATTATGTATACACCGCGCTATATTCTAGGCTTACCTCAATATTCTCAACTTGAAGATGCGCTTGAAGCATGTTTAATGCTTGAATCTAAGTGGAATTCACGGGATACACTCGTTGATGCAAAATTAGTTTCTGATGTTATGTATCTCATTGAAGAAGCACGTAAGGCATTTATGAATGATCAGGCAGATGTTCCATTACATATACCTGTTCATATGCGCACTCAAGGTTCTTGTGAAAAAACAGAAGTTACGTATCTTGCATGGTCATGATCTTATTTGAGCTTTATAAAAATTAAAAAAAGTTTAAGTACTACTTTAAGTTCAGACGTCTATTGAAAAAGAGCTCTTTAATTCGTTAGCTTGTTTCAATAAGATATGAAACCTTATTGTAAAAAAAATATGCATTATCTCATGGAGAGAATTATGAAACCATATCAAATGAGTGAAGATCAGGTATGCCAATCATATAGAACTGATTCTTTCAAGGGACTTTCAGATAATGTAATAGCAGATAGAAAAAAGTATTATGGAGCTAATACTTTACCACAAAAAGGGCCAGACTCTTGGTTTATAATTTTTGTGCGTCAATTTCGAAGTCCGCTTATTTATATATTGCTTGCTGCCGCCCTGATAATTTTTTTTGTTGGCGAAGATCGCTTTGATGCTTTTATTATTACAGGTATTTTGTTATTTAACGCACTCATAGGAACCATTCAAGAGGGCAGAACGAGCCGTATATTGGCGAGTCTTAAAACGTTTATGACCTCTGATTGTGTAGTTATTCGTAATGGAACTACCTTAGTGCTGGATGCGGAATCTTTGGTTCCGGGTGATCTTGTATTGCTGCAAGAAGGGCAACGTATACCGGCTGATATTCGCCTTATTTCAGCGAATAACATGCATATTGATGAAGCTATTTTGACCGGTGAATCATACGAAGTTTTAAAAAATGCAGATCCATTGTCACAGGAAGATCTTTCTTTGATGGACCAACGCAATATGGTTTTTAAGGGTACGTATATTTTGTCCGGTTCCGGTAAAGGCATCGTTGTTGCTATTGGATTGCAAACAGAAATTGGTCGTATACAAGTGTCCGCGCAAGAAATTCAAACCGATATGCCGCTCAAAAAGGAATTAAATAGATTGTCAGGATGGATACTGATATTTGTTTTAAGTGTCTGTTTTGTTTTATTTGTGGCAGGGCTGATTTCTGGAAGACCTGTTAAAGAGTTGTTAACGGTTTTGACAGCATTGTTTATCTGTGTTGTTCCTGAAGGATTGCCTGTTGTACTTACTTTGGTACTTGTTTCCGGTGTGTATAGAATGGCTCAAAAGCGTGTACTTATAAAAAAGCTAGCCGCAGTTGAAACGCTTGGCCGTACAGATGTTATCGTTATTGATAAAACCGGAACATTAACCCGTAATGAAATGATGGTAAGTGATGTATTTGCCTCAGGGATTCATTGGCGCGTAACCGGTCAGGGGTACCATGAGCAAGGGCATTTATACAAAAATGGAACTAAGGTTGAAGATTTTTATAACTATCCGGATCTTATACAGCTCGGTATAGCTTCTTCTTTATTGAGTAATGCGCAAGTAAGTCCCGTGAATGGCTCAGATCGGTTTACAATCAAAGGTGATCCGACTGAAGCGGCAATGGCAATATTAGGAAATAAATTAGGATTATCAAAAAAAAGAATAGAAGAAGAGTGGCGAAAAAAAGACGAGATTCCATTTGATTCCCGGTTAAAATTTCATGCCGTTGCGTGTGAGTATAAGCAAGAAGCGGTTATTTTTATTGCCGGTGCACCCGAAACAATTTTTAATTGGTTAGTTGCTGTTCCAGAACAAATTAGTTTTGAATTAACACATTTTTTACAACGGGGCCTACGTGTTGTTGCCATAGCTTCGGTTCCTTTTAAACAGGATATTTTCGATATTCTTAAAGCACCTTCTCATAGTGAAGGACTACGCATTGATGGCCTGCAATTATTAGGTTTGTGTGGAATTCAAGACGCAATTCGTTCCGATGTAGCGGATTCGATTGAATTAGCAAGAAATGCGGGACTGGCTGTTATTATGGCAACAGGGGATCACCAAAAGACGGCATTGTATGTAGCAGATACGGTTGGAATTTATCGTGAAGGCGATACTGTAATTGATGGGTCAGTTCTTGAGACTATGAATAAACACGAATTACAGAATACATTGCCATCTATTACTGTGTATTCTCGTGTAACTCCCATAAATAAATTAGATATCATTAACCTTTGGCATACAAAGGAGCATGTTGTTGCTATGACCGGAGACGGTGTTAATGATGTACCTTCTTTAGTTGCTGCTGATATCGGTATAGCAATGGGAGATATCGGCACGGAGATTGCTAAAGAGGCTGCGGATATTATTTTGCTTGATGATTCTTTTAACAACATTGTATCAGCTATCGAACAGGGAAGGCATATTTTTTATACCTTAAGGCGCGTAATCTTATACTTCTTTGCTACCAATATGGGCGAAGTGCTTATTATGCTGTTTGCTATGCTGTATCTTTTTATTGATCCTGCATTCCCTTTACCTTTAACTGCCGCGCAAATATTATGGCTTAATCTGATAACTGACGGATTTCTTGATATGGCTCTTTCGATGGAGCCGCAAGAAAAAGGATTGCTCGAAAAGCAGATGATTACAAAGCATAAACATATTGTTGATACGCATAGTATTGCAAAAACTTTTTATATGGCATTGCCAATGGCTTTAGGATCGTTTTGGATTTTTATGCGTTACTACACGATAGATCTTGCATATGCTCGGACGATGACGCTTATGACGATGGCAATGTTCCAGTGGTTTAATGCATGGAACTGCCGTTCTGAGAAACAATCATTATTTTCATTGGGTTTGTTTTCTAATATATGGCTTATTGCGGGAACGTTATTTGTACTTATGTTGCAGCTGGTGATTGTCTATGTTCCATGTCTGCATCACATTTTTAAAACGGTTCCGCTCGTTTTTTCTGATTGGCTAATCATATGTTTAGTTTCATCTTCGGTTTTAATTTTAGAAGAATGTCGTAAATTGATTTCCAACCTCTTTGTTTTTCGAAAACAACGTGCCTGACATTGACTAACTATCTGGAAAAAAGTATTGTTTTTTATGGAGTTGGTAATTTTTTCATAACGAAAGGTTTTTAAGATGAAAAGAATGTATATAGCTGCGGTCGCCTTAGTTTCATGCGCGGGAGCAGCTCTTGCGGCTGATGTTACAAAAGGGTCAGGAAAAACTGCATATATAAGTTCAGCTGAAATTGTTAACAGTTCAAAGCAAGGTAAAGAGATTAAGGCAAAGCTTGACGCAGAGTTCAAAAAATCAGGAGCGGAAGTTCAAGCGGAAGAGCAAAAAATTACGAAAGTAGTTAATGATTACAAGGCAAAAGAATCCGCAATGAATGATACTGCCCGCGAAGCTGAACAAGCAAAATTAATGAAAATGCGTCGTGAGTTTGAAAGCATGGTTCAAGAAAAAGATGAACAACTTAAGCGTTTGCAAGCAAAGTTAAATGAAGAGCTTACAAAAGAAGCTCTTAAAACGGCTGCAGAAATGGCACAAGCTGAAAATCTCGATGCAGTTATTGATGTTGAAACCGGCAGAGTTCTTTATGCATCACAAAATGTTGATTATACAACCAAATTTACGGAACGTATGAATAAACATTTTGACGCAGAAAAAACAAAAGCACCCGCAAAAGCAAAAGCATAAATTAGTTATAAATACAGCTATGTTGAAATACCGGTCTTTCTCGGCCGGTATTTTTTATGAAGGGATACCATGAGTGAACAAATAACACATGATATTAAGGCAATAATTGGGTTAGGTAACCCGGGCCATGAATATTATTACAATAGGCATTCTATTGGCTTCAGAGTGATTGATGCACTAGCACGAGATCTTGGCGCGACATGGCGCGAACGGGATAAAATGTTGTTAGCGGAAATAATGATTAACAACAAAAAAGTGCTCCTAATCAAACCGCAAACGTTTATGAATTCGTCCGGTAATGTTGTTCCTTTTTTATCAAAACAGGGCATCAAGGCAGAAAATATTCTTGTTGTTCACGATGAACTTGAACAGCCTTTCGGCAAAATATCACTCAAGGTTGGTGGAAGCGCGCGAGGCCATAATGGTCTGCGCTCGATTATTGCCGCGTGTGGTGAAAATTTTGTGCGGGTACGCTTTGGTGTCGGGCGCCCGGAATCAAAAGAACAGGTGCCAACCTATGTGTTGCAAAATTTTTCAGAGGATGCTGCAGCTATAAAATATGCTCTTGATCAAGCTGTTGCGGTGATAACAAGTATGTTTTAGAGAGGTGTTGGGCTTTTAGATTTAGTTTCCAGAACAATAGGAGTAACACTAGCTGTAAACTCCTGACCATCGTAGACAAATGAAGCTGAAGAGATGGTGCGAGGAAGTAATGGACATACGAAACTGTGGACAAGTAGTTTTGATTCTGGTGAATGTACTGCTATTTCTAATGTAGGGTCCTGTGACTGTGTTCTTTTCATCGTGAAGATAAATTTTTTAAGAACAAGTTTGATTGTTTCATCATTATCCGGAATGTATGCGATGCTGCCCATTGTGAATTTTTCGGTAACTAATTTTAATGCAAGTGAATGAATAGTATGTTGAGGATGCATACTAAGTACGGTAGAACAAATAATATTAAGACAACATAAAATTTTTTTCTTCATAGGCTTCCTTAAAAAAATGAGATATACATTTCGAGTGTAGCATAAGCTTTTATTGAAAAACGAATTTTTTGAGCTATTTCATGCTAACTTAGTAATTATTATTACACCTCAGCTTATTGACAGGCTTTGTTCGTGCTGAGTGCCCATAGGGCGTCTCGAAGCATAACGGAGCCGTTTATTGTTTAGATGTAACGACCCGCACATCCTTCGATGCGGCGTGAAACACGCCTTATCTGGACTAACGGGTCATAATAACTTGCCTAGATTAACACTTTTGTGAATTTCGAATTATCGCATTTGCTAAATTGACTTGAGCCATTCTTTTATGGATTCTTTCAAATTGCCATCAAATTTCTCGTTGCCGCCTTGAATTATGGTTTGGCTTCCTCCGCTATTAATACCATGTTTTTCTTTAAGCCATTGGCTGAAATTCTTTAAATTTATGGTGTTTATTAATGACGGAGACGTATGTACAACAAAGATGGTGCGCTCAGCTAATGAACTTTTCAATACATAAAATCCGGGCTGTTTGTTATTCAAATCCGAACCTATTTCTTTAAGTTCATCATTAGTATATCCATCAAAATCGATTAATAGGAATGGTATTTTATTAATCATTTCGACTTGAGATAACCATTGTGGAACTTGAGCTTTTCGCATCTCTTTTTTGAGGATTTTTATTGTTGATGTCTGTTCTTTTATTTCTTTTTTGTACTCTAGTACTGTTTTGACGAGATCTTCTTGCCCTGTCTTGCACTCGTTCTGTAACTCTTTAATTGTGTCTGACATATCTTGAAAGAGTTTTATAGCACCTTGTCCTGTATAGGCAACTATGCGACGGTTGCCGGCAGAAATAGCTTTTAGTTCAGTAATTTTAAACGCGCCAATGTCTCCTGTGGCATGTACGTGTGTGCCGCAACATAGTTCAGCTGAAAAGTCAGGTATTGTTACAACGCGAACGCGCTCAGGCGTATATTTACCTTCAAAGAATGCTAGAGCGCCTTTCTTTTTAGCAAGTTCAAAAGGAAGATATTCAATATGTACCGGTTTATTATCTTGAATTTTTTTATTAACAAGAAGTTCTATCTTGTTTAGAAGCTCATGGGAGAGGTTGTTATTCGTGCTAAAATCAAACCTTAAATATTCAGCTGTAACAAAAGATCCGGATTGTTTAATGTTTTTGTCAAAGAGCTCCATTAATGCAGCTTGTAGTAAGTGTGTTGCTGTATGGTTGCGCATAATTGCTTTGCGATATTCTTGATCGGCATGTACCGTGACAATGTCACCTACTTTAAGTGTCTTAGGTGTAGTGATGCGTGTAGCAATTAATCCGGAGATCAAACGAACATCCTGAATATCAAACGTATCTTGCCCAATTGCCATAGTTCCGCGATCAGGAGTTTGACCGCCGCCCATAGCAAAAAGCGGAGATTTTTCGGTAATGATCCAACCGGATGATCCTGCTTGTAGTGATTCTACCTGTTGTGTTTGATCGTCAATTATTGCGACAACTTTTGTAGTTGTGCTTAGTTCATCATAACCGGTAAAGTCACAATTGATATATTCAGGAAGTCTTACATAATCAAGAGCTTCGAGTGCTTGTTTTCCTGAGCGTTCTTTTTGCTTGATCATTTCCTGTTCAAAACTCAGCATATCTAAAGAAAAATTCTTTTCTTTTGCAATGACAGAAACAAGTTCAACCGGGAATCCAAATGTGTCATATAATTTGAATATTTCATCTCCGGGGATGATTTTTGTGCTTTGATGAGCTTGAAAATATTTTTCAAGTAATGATTGGCCGCGTACGAGATTTTCTGCAAATTTCTCAACTTCTTGGCGTAATGTTTGCTCAATGATCTCTTTGTGTTGAACGAGTTCAGGATATACGGCCCCAAATTCTTTAACTACAACGTGAGATAATTCAGGCAACAAGCTTTTGTTTGTTAATTTCTGTGAGAACAACGCAGCTCTGCGAATAATTTTGCGGAGCACATAACCGCGTCCTTCGTTTGAAGGTATACATCCGTCAGCTATAAGCATTGATGAAGAACGCGCGTGTTCTGCGACAACGTTAAACGCGGCCTTTATTTCATCTGCTTGCTCACTGTATTTTTTTCCTGATATTTCTTCAGTCTTTTTTCGTATGGGGGTAAATAAATCGGTATCAAACACAGAATCTTTATCTTGCATGATGCAGCATAAACGCTCAAGACCCATGCCGGTATCAACGCCTGTTTTTTCTAATGGTTTTAAAGAACCGTCTTTTTGGCGATCAAATTGCATGAATACGTTATTCCATATTTCAAGGAATCTGTCGCAGTCGCATGCAGGTCCGCATTCTTCTATGTTTTTGCATCCCCATTCAGGGCCTCGATCAATATGAATTTCCGTGCAAGGTCCGCATGGTCCTAAATCACCCATGGACCAGAAATTATCTTTTTCGCCAAGGCGGTAAATTCGTGAAGCGGGAACGCCTTGCTCTTTGTTCCAGATCTCAAAGCTTTCATCATCATCTTTATAAATGGATATGTATAATTTGTCTTTAGGCAAACGCATTTCTTTAGTTATGAATTCCCAGGCAAAAGCGATAGCCTCTTTTTTGAAGTAATCACCGAAGGAGAAGTTGCCTAACATTTCAAAAAACACAAGGTGTCGTTTTGTAAAACCGACATTTTCAAGGTCGTTATGTTTTCCACCGGCGCGCGCGCATTTTTGTACGGTAACCGCGCGCTTGTATGGTCTTATTTCTTTTCCTAAAAAGACATCTTTAAATTGGTTCATGCCGGCGTTGGTAAATAATATAGTAGGGTCTTGAGCGGGAATTAATGAAGAACTTGGTACGTGTGTATGGCCCTTGTTAACAAAAAAATCAACAAACTTCTGCCGAATCTGTTTTGAATCCATAATAGTTTACCTGTTTTACAAAAAGCCCTTCAGTTACCCATGTGTAGTAAGCTTTTGATCTTATTTAAAAGCTTAATTTGTATAATAGTATAAAAGGAAACAGTAAAACTGCAAGGAGGCCCAAGTCCTTATTATGTCGTTGCAGATAGAGCTAATGCCGTTTTTGACTACCGTGTATGTGGAGGGGTAAATGTATATACAGAATAATTTTGTGCAGAATCTTCTTGGCTAGGCGTAAATGATAAACGCCTATAAATGTCACGTAATGTTGTGCATTCGTTCCGAACCGTTGCTTCTATCTGATTCAAGCCCGGTTCTTGTTGTAATGTTTCAATTGCGTGGCGTATTAGTTGTTCTTGATATTCTGTCCGTTCAAATGCGTGCGCGAGTGCAACGATTATTATGTTTCCGGAACTTTGAGTTGTGGAATCAGTAAGATGCTTTTTTAAGGTTGAAGAAAAGCAAACAAAGCCAACTGTTTTTTCTTTTAAACGAAGAACGTGGGCGTAAGATTTGTTTATAATTTTAAGTGCGCATCGCTCAAATAGACATGTAGTCTGTCTATTTTTCAATAATAGATGCAAGGGAGGAACAGTTGTACATGTCTCTTGCCCTTTTGTTTGGTCTTGTTGAAAATATTTTAACCTTGGATTTTCATAAATCATATTTAGAATATCAATGAAATCTCTTCGTTCGCAATATGGAATGATAGATAAATCAGAGCTTGTAGATGTGTCCATGCATTGTAATACTACAGGAAAAATAATCATTAACGCATAATAAAGTTTTTTTGTGCCGAGTTTCATTATATGCTCCTGGACCTGAAAATGTATAATAGTTGTACAACTATAACCATTTATAGCTAAAAGTAAATGATTATGTCTATGGTTTAAATATTTTCGTTTGTATTGTATTTCGTTTTTTTTAAGAGTTTGGTTGCAGTAAAAAGAGTTTTAATGCGGTTCTATGTTTTTTATTGTAAAAAATAAGTGTTCTTGCTAGGGTTGTGGTACCTTGAATGTTCAGATGAACTATGTGTGGGGCTATGAAAAAAGAAGCTTTTATAGTGCTTTTTTGTTGCTTGTATGTAACAACTGTTCGCGCAATGTTTTATCCTGATTGTATGCTTCCGCGCCAACTCGCTCAATCTACCTTATCCGAAGAAATGGCGCAGGAATATATTGTTACATCTGAAAAATGTGACATTGAACCTTCCGAGCTTGTTCTATATAAGCACTCTAATAAGAGTTTTTCGTTTGCCCGTGTTGAGCGGCGTGAAGCACATGCATATTATATTGAATTGTTAAGTACACAAGAGCATCTTATGGTTCCTGGGGATATGATTTTTTCTTTAGCTCTTTTTTGGAAGGTTATGTTCCAACCGTTAGTTTCAGTAATGTCTTTAAAAGATATCATTTCTGCGTATTTGTGTTCCATTCCATTACATTTTAAGCCTTATATAAAGACAATAGGAGTTGATCCGGGATCACATTATTTGACGATCAGCGATATACATGGAGATATCCATGCGTTACAACGTATTATATGCGACTGGTATAATAAGGACTTACTCGACAAACATCTTACATTGAAACAGGGATATAAAGTTATCGGTCTAGGAGATTATCAAGATCGAGGTGAATTTGGTATTGAGGTCTTATGTGTACTTCTTATATTGTCTTTAAAAAATCCTGGCTCGGTATACCTTCTTTGTGGTAATCATGAAATTACTTCTATGGTTGTTGAAGGTAATTTTATGGAGGAATGGTATACAAAGTTTGGTGATAGTGCCGTAGCGTCTCAGACATGGGAACTTATAAACTTTTTGTTTGGGCAATTGCCCTCCGGACTTTTGGTTGGGTTGATACAACGGGATGCATTGCGTGTTGAGCCATACCTCATGTTTTGCCATGGTGGTATCTGTTCAATACTTGATATAAGGTCGATGCTTTTAAATCATAGGGTGAGCCGTACGCGTGAGATTGATCATGATATAGAAGATATGCATGATTATGCATTACGTTGGACTGATTTTTATGCGCCGGCGCGTGAGGAAGTAGTTGCAGGATTAGGTTTTCATGGTACAAGTCGGCCCGCGTTATTTCGCAATACGGGCTTACCGGAATTGACTAAAAATTTTTTTGAAGACTACATGAGGTATTTTGCTACCTGCCGTGACGAATCCGGGATTATACAAGCAAGGTTATTGGCTCTTGTCCGTGGTCATCAGCACAACAGGAGAGGTGTGGTTTCATTAAATAGGTATCTTGCGGAAGGAGCAGAGGGATTGGTTCAATATTTAAGCTCTGGTGAAAAGCAGGATTATGCGTGGAGGATTCTTGCTAATAGAGAAAAGTACCTTGTTGAACCGGCTGATGTGTATACTATTACATCGGCGTCAGCTGCATTGTGGGATCATGATAGGCATATTCATAATTATGCTCTTGTACATGCGAGTAAAAGTGGTGAATGGAAATTAACCCCTTTTTTCGTATAAGCGTCATTCTTAATAAAAATAAAATCGTTTGATAGGTAGTGGAGTTGTGTTGATGTCTTTATAATAAATAGCTATACTATTGCCATATTCATTGGGAAGTCGTCTAATGGCAGGACACAGGATTCTGGCTCCTGGAGTAGAGGTTCGACTCCTCTCTTCCCAACCATTCTCATATGATCTTACATATTTAGTTGAAAGGGTGTTATGCATTGTTTGCGTGCCGCAACGATTGGTTGTTTTATTGTAATTTCCTTAAATACCTACGTAGATGCTCAGATAAAAATGATCAATCGCGAAACACTTGTTCAGTACTGTGAATATCTTAAGCAAACAACTATCAGCGCATGCAAGCAGGCAGCTCCATTGTTGTTGGCCAACGGTATTGTTTTGGGTGTTGAAATGCTTTTTAATAGGGTACGAGCCGGAGCTTTTGGCAATACCTCTCGGGCATTATTTAATCAGGATCCTGGGCCTGTTCCTGCAACGCGAGGAATGATTGCTCCTGAAAGTGTTCCGGATGTTGTTAATAATGAAATTATTACCCTTATAAGACAACCGGAAAGACTTGCCGCGGCACATGCTTATATGTGGAATGGCATTTTGTTTTCGGGTGCCGCCGGCATAGGTAAAACTGAATTAGGGTTTTATATAGCGCGTGAAACGGGTTGCGATGTGCTGTACGAAACAGCTTCGGGTCTGGTTTCTCCCGCGCAAGGTTCAGGTGCTGCGTCGGTGCGTGCGCTTTTTAATCGTGTATATAAAAAATCATTGTTGAAGCGTATCAAAGATACCTTTAAGGCAATGTTATTGCGTATACGAAGGCAGCCGCCCGCTATACAAAAACCTGTTGTTTTGGTGTTAGATGAAATTGATGCTATTGGACAATCGAGACAAAATCAGGTTGCTGAAGTTGATCAAGCTCGTGAAGGGGAGCGTGCGAGAACGTTAGAACAATTGTTGACAGAGATTGATATAATTAATCAACAAAAAGCGGTCCTTCCCCGTGTTTTTGTCGTGGGAACATCCAACAGGCCGCTTAACCTTTTGGATAACGCGCTTATCCGTGCAGGGAGATTGCGCCCAATCGCTATTCCTGCGTTGACCGATAGGCAGCGTGAAGCTGTGTTAAGGTTCCACGCTCGGGGAAAACTGATTGCGGAAGATGTTGATTTTGGCACAATTGCCCAGACGACTGATGGTTTTAGTGGTGCTGATTTGAAACAATTGCTTAATAAAGCTGCATTATCCGTTATCGCAAGACCCGCGGACAAAGATCGCGCGATTCATCAGGAGCAGTTGCTTGATGCTTGTACAATGCCTTTTGTGAGCAGGCAAGCAAGGGGTTTGCTGTGAAAAAGTATGGAATTTGCGTATGTTGTTTGAGCCTTTTAGTTGTGATGTATGTGCATGATACGCATGCATTTTCATTGCGTACATGTATGCGTACCGGTTCGATTAAAGTCTTACAAAGATTAGGTATCGTTCTGGCGAAATTTTGTGTTGCTGCCTATTGGAACAGTTACCTGGAGTCTCATGGATATGATGATGTAAGTAGGCGGGAAGGAGCACGAAGGGCGGGAGCATGCTCTATAGGCACGCCTTCTGAAATTCAGCAGGATGTTCCGATTGCCCCGTCTACCGTTCCGGAATTAGTGCAGCAGCGAATTGGTATGTTAAGCGCCGGGAATGTTGCCTGGCCTGCGTGCAGACACTTGTTGCTGGTCGGTGCTCCTGGCATGGGTAAATCTCAGTTAGCCCGCTATATCGCGAAGCAATCAAGATGTCATTTTTTGTATGCCTCTGCTGCAGGATTTATGTCAAGTAAAGAAAATGCCGGTGTTGAAACCGTGGCGACATTGTTCAAGCAATCACGCATTCGTTCAGAGTGGAATGCCTGGATGCTTAGATTGCGCCAAATGATAGCACTCTTA
>Ga0265297_10006107_pt1 | contig 17743 bp, 11 predicted proteins | sample Munlanlwell13791_FD_192502 | JGI IMG/M metagenome (GOLD analysis project Ga0265297, IMG submission 192502) | Leachate microbial communities from a municipal landfill in Southern Ontario, Canada - Leachate well 137-91 | ecosystem: Engineered > Solid waste > Landfill > Unclassified | place...
CCAAAGGCGTGGAACCGGTGGGCCGGCTGGACCTGGTGGACGGCATGAACATCCATTGGGGGCAGCAGGTCCACTGGGGCCGCCAAGCCCCTCATTTTCAACCACGCAGGGTTTTCCCATGAAACGCTTCCCCCTCATCGAACTGCTGGCATGCCCAGTCGTAGTCCCGAGCCATGGCGAAGGGCGAAGGCCCGTTCGAGCAGCGTTCACGCTGATCGAACTCTTGGTGGTGATCGCCATCATCGCCATTTTGGCGTCCATGCTGCTGCCGGCGTTGGGCAGTGCCCGGCAGCAGGCGCGGACCACCGCCTGCGCCTCAAACTGGAAGCAGATCGGCGTCATGCTGCGGATGTATGCCGCCGATTATCAGATGCTGCCGGATGTGGAATCACACAACGGCGATCCGCGGGTGTTTTCCTACACGGGGCCGGTCGGGTTTGGCCGGCTGCGGGATTATGCGAACACCAGCAATTGCCTGGTGGCGTTGTGGAACGGGGCACCGTATGACATCCGGCGCCATGGCGTATTCTGCGACCCGGGCGGGGGCACGTTTGCCTATGGCGATGACGGTTTGATCAATATTGACTACATCGCCGTTTACACCACGCCGGCCTCCAATCCGCCGTGGAGTTCGCCGACCACTTGGCCGTGGCCGACCAAGAGTTATGACGATGCGCCGGCGGTCACGGCAGCGGGCGTGTGCGATGTCTGGACCAATTATGGCCAGCCCTTCATCACCCAGGCGCACGAGGGCCGGTGTGTCAACGTGCTTTACTTGGACGGCCACGTCATCCGCGTTCAGCCGAACAGCACCCGCACTTTCGGCTACAATTCCCCCGATCCTTGGACGGGCTACAAGAGCGCCTTCAACAACCGGTGAGCGGTGGTAATAAAACGCCTGTCAAGGTCGTGACGTTTGAATAATCGCTTTCATGCAAGTGCGTTGTGGCGACGCCGCCAAGCGTGGTGCAACCACGCTCCTACAGGAATGCATGCCTTATGAAACATTCGCTCTCGTTTTACGTTGGCGTTGCTTTTTTTGGCGTGCTGTTGGGCCTGGCACCGATGCCGGTCTCCGGCGCCCCGGCGGCCAGTCCGGCCGGGCCACCGGCGGCGGCATGGTTCTTTCCGCCGCCCGGCCGGACGGTGCTGTACCCGTTGACGATGGCGCCAGTGGCGCCGGGGCAGCGGGTGGATTTCACCGTCACCGACTATCAGGGGCGGACCGTGTTGGCATCCGCGGCGGTGGCGGCTTCGCAAGGCATTCCCGTGGCCAGCTTCCGGCTGGACGCCGGTTATTATGAGTTGGAGCTGCCGGCACATTCCCGGCGCTTCGGCCTGGTCTGCCTGCCGGACATGGTTGGAGCAGCCGACCCCTTTTTCTGCCTTGACGCCGGATTGTCCTGGTCCGGCTGGACGCCTGTTTTCAAGAACGAGATGGTGGCCATTCTCCGGCGCAAGGGGATCGCCGCGTTCCGGGAGCGCCTCTCCTGGACGGGGGTCATGCCGGCGGCCGGACAATGGCAGCCGGCGGATTACGGCGCCGTGCGGGCCAATGCTTACGCCCCCCACGGGCGGTGTGTGCTGGAACTGTTCCATGACGCGCCGGGCTATGTCTGTCCCGACCGTCGTGGCAGCTCCTATCCGCAAGATCTGGCGGCCACCCGTGATGCCTGGCGGCTGATTGCCGGCCGGTTTGGCGGTTGCTGGGATGCCTTTGAGGCGTGGAACGAGCCTAACCTGGCGCCCTGGCCGGCGGACCAGTATCTGCCGCTGGTGAAAACCGTGGGGGCGGCGTTCAACGGCCAGCCGGCCGTTGCCGGGGTGGCGCTGGTCGGCGGCTGCTTCAATCCCGGCGCGCCGGCGGCGTATTTGGATGCCTGTGCCGACAACGGCATGCTGGAAGTGGCGGATGCGGTAAGTTTTCACATCTACACGGAACCCGAGAAGTTACTGCCGGCGGTCCAGTTTTACCGGGAATGGCTGGGGCGGCAGGGACAGCCGGACTTCCCGTTGTGGATTTCCGAAGCCGGCGTGCCTTGGGCGGCCAATCCGGCGGGGCGGCCGGGGACGGACGAGGGACGTTCGGCGGCGGCGGTGCTCTCCATGCGCGGCGTGGAGGCGCTGGCCACCGGCGTCGGGCGGTATTACCCGTTTTATCTGCAACCCCATGTGGAAGGGCGCATCGCCTGGGGCATGACGGGGACGGACGGCAGTCCGCTCCCGGCCTTGGCCGCCTGGCTGTATGCGGCCCAGCGCCTGGCCGGCAAAAGCTATGCCGGCGACCTGCGGGAGATGCCGGCGGGCGTGTCGCGCGCCCGGGTGTTCCGGGACGCCCGGGAAAGCGTCGTCGTGATCTACGGCGCCGCCGGCGGCCCGGCGTTCCGGCCAGGGGTGCCGGTGTTGGCCCTCCATGGGGCGGACGGCCGGTGCCTGGCCCCGCCCGGAAACGGCCTGGCGGTCAACCCGGACGGTTTGGTGTATGTCTCAACCATGCTGGGACCCGCTGACCGGCAGGTGCGGACGGACACGGCGGCCATGGCGCTCTTCCGCCGGAAAGGTCCGACGGCCTGGACGGCGGTGGCCCGTGCCCGGCAAATCGTTGTCCGGCCCGTCTGGCCGGCCGACCAGGCGGCGCAGATCTCCAATACCGGCTATTGGTTGGACCAGGCCCAGATTGCCCGTTGCCGGTTTTCCGCGGAAGTCAACAATTTGGGCGGCCGGGCCGCCTCGACGGTTCTAAAATTGGAGCTTCCCGCCGGTGCCGTCCTGCTGGAGGGGGCGGCCGTGGAAACGTTGGAATTGGCGGCCGGCAGCCGGGGGGGCCGTTCCTGGGCACTGAATCTCCGGGGTGCGCTGACCGCCACGAACGCGGTCAAGGTGCGGCTTGCGGTCATGGCCGCCGGGATGCCTGAAAAAACGCTGGATGCCGCCGTCTTGACGGTTGGGCGGGCACCGGCACGCGATGTCTACCTGATTCCGCGGGCCCGCCGGCCGCTGGCCGCCGACGGTCGCGCCAGTCCGGGAGAGTGGGACGGCATGCCGGTCCTTGACAAGCTGACGGCTCATGACGACAGCAATCCTGCGGCAGCCGTAAAGATCGCCCCCGCCGACCTCTCCGGCACGGTCCGCCTCCAATGGGACGACGAGGGCTTGCATTATTGGGTGGCGGTGAGCGATGACCGGCAGGTGCAGGACAAGGCGCCGGACCTTTGCTGGATGCAGGACAGCTTGCAGCTGGCCCTGTGGCGGGACAATGCCAACGCCCCGGAGCGGTTCGAATGGGGGTTCTCGCTGGCGGCGGGAGTCGTGCGCCCCGTCACGTTCTTTACGACCACCGGCCGGCCGTTGTCGCCGGCCAGCCGGTGCGCCATCCGGCGGGATGCAACCGCCAGGCAAACCCTTTACGAAGGGGTCCTGGCCTGGGCGGACCTGGGCACCCTGGCCGCCATCGGCGACAAGGGCAACCAGCGTCTCCGCTTCACCCTGGCGGTCAATGACAGCGACGGCGCCGGCCGCAAATGGCTGGAGCTTTCACCCGGCATTGCCGGCAGCAAGGACGCCAATGCCTTTCCGGAATTCATCCTGTCACCGGCGGCGCCGACCTGCCTGGTCCGGGAATCCGGACTGGGGTTGCCGCCGCTGCGGCAATTGGTGCTGCCGCCGGTGGCCGGGCGGACTCCGGTGACGGTTTCGGCGCGGCTTGACGGGCGGTCCTGCAAAGGGTTCCAATTCACCTTGGCGGTGGCCGATGGAACCACCGGCGAGGGGTATGCGGCCTGGTGCTCGGATGGGAACGTGTACGGGGAGGTAAGCGGGTTCGCCCTGGTCAACGGCGACAACTCTGTGATTGCCCTGGGCGGGACGGGCGAGCACCTCGATTTTGACGCCGGCCCACAGCAGGTGACCCTGTGGTTCGACCCGGTGACGCAGCGGCTGAAGCTGTTCGCGGCGGGCGCCGACGGCACGGAGCGGCTGGTGGCCGAGGGCACGGGTGACCGGACGGTTTCCACCCTCGGCCGGGCAACCCTTGACGCCGTCCTGTGGCATGGGGGAAGCCTGGCTGTTCCCGAAGTCACGGTTTGGGGAACGCCGGCGCCATCTGGACGATAAAACATTGCACAAGAATGGACTATGACGGTGAAAAAAATGGCAGTTTCGGGTTTGCTGGTGCGGAGTCCGCACAACCCGCTGATCACGGGGGCGGACATTCCGCTGCCGGGCGGGGCGGCGTGCGTGTTCAACAGTGGCGCCACGCTGCACGACGGCGAGATTGTCATGCTGGTCAACCTGTGGGACCGGGAATGGATTCCCCGCTTCCTGGTCGGGCGCAGCCGGGACGGCATTCATTTTGACATCGACCCCCGGAACCGGGTGGAACCGCCGAAGGAATATCCCTATGTGCCGCACGAGGGGATTTTTGACACCCGCATCACCACGCTGGAGGGGTGGCATTACATCACCTACAATGTCGCCTCGCGGCTGGGCGGCCGGATCATGCTGGCGCGGACCCGCGATTTCACGGCGATCGAGACGCTCGGGTTCATCACCGGTCCGGACCATCGCAACTGCGTGATCTTTCCTGAGAAGATCAACGGTCTCTACGCGCGGCTGGAGCGGCCGAATGTGGACGACAGCGGCGACATTTATCTCAGTTACTCACCGGATCTGATGTACTGGGGGCGAACCACGCTGGTGCTGGAACGCAACCACCGGTACTGGGAAAGCGCCAAGATCGGGCCGGGGGCGCCGCCGGTCAAGACGGAGGCCGGCTGGCTGTGTCTTTACCATGGCTGTCGGCAGAGCATGAACGGCTTCAGCTATCATGCCGGCGCCGTGCTGCTGGACTTGGCCGATCCGTCGCGCATCGTCGGCAAGTGCAACCAGTGCCTGCTGGCGCCCGAGCAGAGTTACGAAACGAACGGCAAATGCCCGAACGTCGTGTTCCCGACCGCGGCGCTGCGACATGGTGCGGCCGAAGAACTCAAAATTTATTACGGCGCCGCCGACTCCGCCATGTGCCTGGCGACGGCCGGATTCCGGAACTGGTGCATGCCTGCCTGGCGGGCGGGGCGTAGGGACGGTGGCCGGAGCATCCTGCTCCGGTCTGAAGTTTGGCAAAACTCAATGGCTGCGGTTTTCCCGTCCCAGCGGGACGGGACGGAAATAGGCAGGGGCTTCAGCCCCTGTGTTTCCCCCCCCCACCATTTCGCGTGCCGTCAGGTACGCGGCGAATCGCGGCGTACCTACGGCACGCCATCGTTTCATTTTTCGGAACAGGGGCTGAAGCCCCTGCCTATTGTCGTTCAGTCCCTCCGGGACGAAGCAACCCCTAACCAGCTTGAATGTTGAATTTTGAATGTCGAAATGAATTCCACAGCGTGGCGGGTGCGTTGCGCGGGGCATTTTACTTCAATATTCAGCCTTCGGCATTCAACATTCGACATTCGGTAACAATGCTCTCATGAATAATCCAGGCTAAACCCCGTACTTTTGCCAAAATCCAGGCCGGAGCATTCTATTCCGGTGTGTGTGGGGCCGTTGTATTACCGGCCGCCGGCCAACCGCCAGTAGGCCTGGTTCCAGCGCAACTCGTTTTGAAAGTCGCGCCGGCGGGTGTCACGGTCGATGACCAGGCATTCCACCCCGGCCATGGCGGCGAAGTCCTCCAGCATCTCCGGGGTGACGGCCTGGCTGAAGGCGGTGTGGTGGGCGCCGCCGGCCAGGATCCAGGCGGTGGCGGCGGCGGCCAGGTCGGGTTCCGGCTTCCACAACGCGCGGGCCACCGGCAGCTTGGGCAGCGGGTGGGCGGGTTTCACGCACTGGACGGCGTTGACGATCATGCGGAAGCGGTCGCCCAGGTCGACGACCGTGGCGTTGAGGGCCGGCCCAGCGGCGGCGGTGAAGACCAGGCGCACCGGATCGTCCTTGCCGCCGATGCCGAGCGGATGGATTTCGCAGGCGGGGCGGCCGGCGGCGATGCTGGGGCAGACTTCGAGCATGTGGGCGCCCAGGACCAGCGCCCCCTTCGGGTCCAGGTGGTAGGTGTAGTCCTCCATGAAGCTGGCGCCGCCGGGGCGGCCGGCGCCCATGACCTTCAGCGAACGCACCAGGGCGGCCTGCTTCCAGTCGCCTTCGGCGCCGAAACCGTAACCGTCGGCCATCAGGCGCTGGGTGGCCAGGCCGGGGAGCTGTTTCAGGCCGTGCAGGTCCTCAAAGGTGTCGGTGAAGGCGGTGAAGCCACCTTGTTCCAGGAAGGCGCGCAGTCCCAACTCAATGCGGGCGGCGTCCAGGAGCGCCGGGCGCCGCTTGCCGCCGGGGCGCAAGGCCGGGGTCATCTGATAGCAGTCGTCGTATTCACGGCATAGTTTTTGGGCGGCGGCGGTGCTGACCGCGTCGATGCACTTGGCAACCTCGCCCAAGCCGTAGCCGTTGACCGAGTAGCCGAAGCGGATTTGGGCCTCGACCTTGTCGCCTTCGGTGACCGCGACCTCGCGCATGTTGTCCCCCAGCCGCGCGATCTTCATGCTCCGGCTGTCCTGCCAGGCGGCGGCCACGCGGGTCCAGTCCGCCAGCTGCTGCTGAACCGCGGGATCCTGCCAGTGGCCGGCCACCACCTTGCGCTCCCGGCGGAGGCGGGTGCCGATGAAGCCGAATTCGCGGTCGCCATGGGCCGACTGGTGGAGGTTCATGAAGTCCATGTCGATGCCGGCCCACGGCAGGTCGCGGCTGAATTGGGTGTGGAGGTGCAGAAACGGCTTGTCCAGGGCGCCCAGCCCGGCGATCCACATCTTGGCCGGCGAGAAGGTGTGCATCCAGCAGGCCAGGCCGATGCAGGCGGGGGCGGCAGTGGCGTCGCGGCAGATGGCGGTGATGGCCTCGGGGGTGGTCACCACCGGTTTGGCCACCAGCCGGACCGGCAGTTTGCCGGACGCGTTGAGCCCAGCCACGATGGCGGCGCTGTCCGCCGCCACCTGTTTCAGGGTTTTGGGGCCGTACAAGTGCTGGCTGCCGGTGATGAACCACACTTCAAGCGCATCCAAACAAATGGCCATAGGAAACCTCCATGGAATGACCCCAGCATAATTTGCCAGGGCATTTTGGCAACCGCTGTTCTGCCAACAGGACGGATGTCCGTTCCGCAGGGATTCCAGGCGGAAGCCGGCGGCTTCGCTGCCGCCCTCTTCCGGGGCCGTCAAAAGCCGGCGAGTTAATTTCGACGTGTATAGTACTTTTTTAATGACAACCACTTCCCCCAGAAGCGCGTCCTCCCGGTTTTTCTCCCTGCTGGAGGAGCTCCGGCCGCATCAATGGGTCAAAAACCTGTTGGTTTTCGTGCCGTTGGTCACCTCCCACCGTTTTTTCGAGATCTCGAAGCTGGGGGAGTGCCTGCTGGCCTTTGCCTGTATATCATGCTGTGCATCAGGTATTTATATTATAAATGACCTGTTTGACCTGGCGGCGGACCGTCGGCATCCGGTCAAATGCAACCGCCCGTTTGCCTCGGGGCGGCTGCCGGCGGCGGCCGGGCCGCCGTTGGCGCTGCTTCTGCTGGCCGTCGGCATGGGGGGCGCCCTGGTGGGCGGCACGCGGGGCTTGGTCGTCTGCCTGGGCGTTTACGCGGTGGTTTCGCTCGCCTATTCGGCTTGCTTCAAGGAGTATGTTCTGCTCGACGTGTTCCTGTTGGCGGGCCTGTACATCCTGCGCATCCTGGCCGGCGGCGAGGCGACCGGGATTCCCATTTCCGAATGGTTGATGGCCTTCGGGTTGTTTTTTTTCCTGTCGCTGGCTTTTGCCAAACGGTATACGGAATTGTTGCGGCTCGAGGGAACGTCCATGCCGACGGCGATGCGCCGCGGGTACCACACCAAAGACCTGGACTTCATTGCCAGCATCGGATGCACCAGCGGCTATCTGGCCATCTTGGTGTTTGCCCTGTACATCAACAGCCCGGAAATGCGGCTGTTGTACCGCCACCCCCTGCTGCTGTGGCTGATCTGTCCGCTGCTGCTGTACTGGATCACCTATTTTTGGCTCAAGGCCAAGCGGAGCGAGCTCAATGATGACCCGATCCTGTTTGTCATCCTGGATCGGGCCAGTTTCATCATCGGCGGCCTGGTGCTTGCCGTGATTGTGTTCGCCTCGCTTTGAATGCTCCCGCCCGCTCTCACGGCCGGGGAACGGTGAGCCGCCAAATGGTGGCGTCCGGAAACGTCGCCGCCGCCGGTATGCCGGCCTGCTTGAGCCAGGCGTGCTGGACGGGCCAGCCGGAACGCGCGTTGCGCCGGGTGATCAGGACGTCCACGCCCGTCCGGCGGAGGTTGGCCAAAAAGGCCTCACGGGTCAGGGGCGTGTCCGCGTCACGATCCAGGTAGTCCCAAAAGCTCTGGGAGACGCCTTTCGCGGCGCGGAGGTGCAGCGGTTCTGCCACCCGCCCGTCATGAAGCAGGCGCACGGGCTGAAACTGGAGCCGCCGTCCGAAAAACGAATAGGCGAAGAACAGGCGGTCTCCGTAGCTTGACACCGTCACTCCGGGCGGGAGTTTTTCCAGGGCCGCCAAAACCGGATCGCGCAGCACCGCGTTGTCGATTCGCCGCGAAGTGAGCGCGGCGAGGCATCCCGTGCCCACGACGGCCGCCACCAGGGTGGCCAACCCGTGGCGCCGGCAGCACCCCAGGGCCTGGATTCCGAAGCGGACGGCCGACGGGGCTTGTTCCAGGAGCAGATATGTTCCGCCGATGACGAGCAGCATCGGCCCCCAGATTACTACTTTCACCCGGAAGAAGGTCGGGACCAGCACCAGTACGGAAAGTCCGAGGCAATAGGCCGCCCGTTGCCAGCGCCGGTCCGGAGCCGGCACCCAGCGCGCCAGGAACGGTGCGGCCAGGAGGGCGGCCGCAACATAGCCGATCTGAATGTAGCGTCCGGACATCTCGAGGCCGCCGACTTCGTTGGTGCCGGAGAACGGAAGAAACGGAAACTGAACCAGGCTCACGGCGATGATCAGCAGTTCCAAGCCTGTGGCATCGCTGGGGGCATCGCGAAAGAAATTCCGGCGCCGGATCCACGCGACCGCCTGCCAGATGAAGACCGCGAGCAACAGGGCCGTCAGCGTCAGCGGCTGGTTGAAGATACTGGTGAGCAGCCGCTGGATTTGATCCCCCGGCAACCCGTCGCCCAGCACGTGCGCCAGGGTGCTCGCCTGCTGTTCCGCCTTGAGGAACGGCCCGGCAAAGGGGCCGAACTGCGCGGGAAAGAGGGGGTTTCCCGTCACCACCCAGTTTCGGAGATACCAATAGCCGCCGGCCAGGACGGCACTCAGGACAAAGAGCGCGGCGCGCTTGACGGCCTGGGCCGGGCCGGCCGCCTTCCACGTCCAGGCAAGGTATCCCAGCAGAATCAGCATGACGAGCGGTCCCGCCGTGACCTTCATGCCAACCGCGAACCCCGCCGCCGCGCCCGCCAGCAGGGCGATGGCGCGGCGACCGGGGGCGAAGGACAGCGCAAGTGAGGCCTGAAGCAGCACGGCCACCGCGAGATCCACCTTGGAAAAGGTGGTGCTCTGCAGGAACAGGTTGCTCAACGCCAGAAAGAGAATGGCCGGCACGAGGCGAAAGACCGGCGGGACACGCATGGTTCTCAGCAGAGCCCAACTGGCGGCAAAGAAGAGGAAGGCGTAGACCAGCCCGGTCACGCTGACCAGGGCGTCGCTCTTGAAGGGCAGGAAGAACCACAGGCTGAAGAGTTCGGCGTTGAACGGATAATAGGTCTGGTAAGAGAACGCCGTCAGGGTGATTTTTCCGTCCACCACCCACTGTGCCACCGTCGCGGCATGGTACGTCCGGTCGTCGAAGGTCAGATAGGTTCCGGCGCCGAGGTGGCGCAGCAGCCATCCGGCGGCCAGGCCGGCGGCCACCGGGAGCAGCACGCGCCCCCAGGCGTTTTGGGCGATTTCCGTGAAGCCGTCACGCACCGGAGAACCGTCCGATGCCAAAGACCGGTGGGTGCGCCAAAGACAGTAACCACCGGGCCCGGCCAGCACCGCCGTGGCGACCCACGCATTCAACAGGCCGACATGGCCGAGGGCCAGGGCGAGCAGGCTCGTGAGGAGCAGATACAGCACGGTGGCGGTGAGGATCCGCCAACACGTGTCGTGCGGGGGTGACACCCTGCCGGCACACCGCCATGAAATCCCCAGCGCGAACAGATTGGAGAGGGAGAAGACAAGCAACCCCTCAAGGAAACCGGCGGTGCTCATTATGGATAATTTCCTTGATCAAATTAAGTTTTTTTGCAGACAATCGTATAATGAGGGTAAGCCAAGGTTGTTTGTGTCGTAATTGTTCCAATCCTGAAGCCGATTTCTGTTAGCATTATTTCAGCTTTTTTTGCCGAGATTTCCCTGCCGGCCCCGCCACCCAAGACAGCATCATGGAACTTATTAATTAATACCAGGGGGCTGTTTTGGTTAATGTCCTTAAAGATGAGGACTGCTCCAGGTTTCATCGCCTTGTGCAACGCCATCATAAATGGTATTTGTTCTTCCGGTGGAATATGATGAAAGACATCTATCATCGTTACCCAATCGTATTCATTGATTTGAGCAGGGATAGTTTTTCCATCAAAAACGGCAAGAAACAGGGCGGATCTTCCCGGGTTGGCCAACAATTTCCGTGCATTGCTAATCAGTCTTTCGGAGATTTCAATTCCCCCCAGTTTTTCCATTCCCCCGAAATGCGCTAAAAGCAACAAAAACTGACCGGAACCGCACCCGACATCAAAAACGTTCTTGCTAAACTTGGCGTATTCCAGTAATTGCCCCAAAGGGCAAATATAGGGGCGGTATACGATTTTTAACTTGTCAATTAACGAAACTTGAGCATAGGTGTTTCTTAAATACTGGGATAAGGTTTTAGCGCTATGTTTTATTGCTTCGTGCCTTTGCATCTCCGTGAGAGACTGTTTTTGAAGTGGAAGTCGTATCATGGGGAGGAGCAGGGGCGCTTGGCTAACCTGGTTGTGGAACCTGCCGTCCGCCGTTTGGGGACGGTGAGGATGAGTGGAAAACGGGCATCCTCCGAGCATTCCCATAAAAGAGGGAGGGCGGCCGGGCGAAGATTATGGCGATGGGGGCGCTACCGGGGTGTCCGGGGGCGGCGGGGCGTCATCGGCTCCGGGGCCGGAGGAGGAGGGGGACGGGGCGGCCGCGGGGGCCGGCGGGGCGGCCGCGGGCGGTTTCCGCTGCCAGCGGGCTGCGAGGCGCTCGCGGAACTGGCGGAACCATTGGGCCTCCGGCGAACTCTGCACGGTGTGCCGGAAGCGCTCGATGAAGACCGCCTCGACCCGGTTGAGAATGGCGCCGCAAGGGTGGATGCCGGCGTTATCGAGTTTTTCCGCAAACAGTTCCAGATGCCGTCGTTCGGCCAGGTCGGAACCGACCACCAGCACCGGCACGGAGACGAGGCGGCCAAGCAGGAACGCCTCGGGGCCATGGTTGGCCGGCGGCAGCTCCATCACGATGATTTCGTAGGTGTTGCGCAGGGTGTCCCAAAACTGGTTCATGGCCGGTGACTTGAGTCGTTCGAACAGGTCCGGCGGGGCGTTTTGCAGCTTGAAGATGTCCATGCCTTCCAAGTTCATGGCCAAATCTTGGAAATTGACATTCTCCCGCAGATACTCCTCGAGGCCGGTGGCCGGCTGGCGGCCATTGAGGGCCAGTTCCAGGAGCGGGTTGGGACGGGGGTCAAAATCAACGTGGGCAACATTGAAGTTAAGGGAGGCGAAATACCGGGCCAGGGAGAAGCCGATGAGGCTTTTGCCCTCGCCGTCGGTGCAGCTGAGGAGGCCAATGGTCCGATGGGCGGCGGTGGCGCCGGCGGGCACGGCCTCGGACAGGTCCCGGAGCGTCGGCAGCAGGATGGAGTAGGCGGTTTCCGGAGTCAGCCGGGGCATGTAGGGCAGGGTGGCGAGAACGGGGGCGTGGAGCGCGGCCTCCAGCTGTTTCCGGGTGCGCAGGTACGGGTCGCCCAGTTCGCGCAGCAGGAAAAAGACGGTGGCGCCGAGCAGGCCGGCGATGAAGGCGATCAGGGGGATGACCATGGCCAGCGGCGACCGGGTGGCCTGCGCATCGTCGGCCCGCGTGAGCACTTCAAAGTCGGACAGGTTCATGCGGGTGGCCAGCTGGGCCTCTTCCAGGCTGGACCGGAGCGTCAGGTAAAGGTCTTCGGCGGCGCGCTGCTGGCGCAGCAGATTGGCCAGTTCCTGCTCGTTGCGCGGCAGGTCCTGGAACTTGGCCTGCTGCACCTTGATCGCCGCTTCCGCCATGGCCACCTCGTTTTCCGAGGCCTGCTGTTCCGCTTCGGCCTTCAGCAATTCAACGGTAAAGGTGTCGCGCAGCGGATTGGCCTCGAACATCCGTTCCATGCTCTGTTCGTAGCTTTTGTCGTTGATCATCTTGCGCATTTCCTGGATCTCGCGTTCCAGGGTCAGCACCTTGGGGTTGTTGGGGCCGAACTTGGTGCGGGCTTCCAGCAGGGAGGTTTCGGTGTTCATGATGCGGCGCCGGATCGGGTTGTTTTCGAACGAGTGGCGGACCACCTCCTCCGGCAGGGAGGCGACGAGATCCCGGTAGTTTTTGACGCGCAGGGTGAGGGTGTCGCGGGCGACCTTGGCCCGGTTCAGCCGCTCGCTGATGGCGGAAATCTGCTGCAGGTAGGCGTATTGCTCGGTGCTCTGCTGGAGATACCGGTGCTTGATCTGGTAATCGGCCACCAGGCGGCTGAAGTCGTCCAGGCTCTGCTTGGCCTCCTGGGTGCGCAGGCGGAAATCGTCCACCTGGCTTTCCACCTGCTTGCGGTAGAAGTTGGCGTTGGCCTCCACCACCACGTCGAGAAAGGAATTGATGGCGTCCGTGGCGAATTTCTTGGTGGGAGCCCCCTTGATGCGGACCGAAATCACTTCCGACCGTTTCTGCGACTGGACGGACATCATCCGGACCAGATCCTCCGCCTTGGCGGAGAGATTGGCGCGTTCGATGACATCACGGAAGACGCTGGCCAGCTGGAGCATGTCGAGGGCGGTGTTGTTGTCCAGCGGTTTCACCGCGAACGCGGACTGGTTGGGGGGCTTGATGGACTTGTTGCGGTCCCGCTGGAACACCAGCGACCCGGTGGCGGCGTAACTGGCGCTGAAGAGGTTGGCCATGCCGGAAAGCAGGAAGCCGCAGCAGAGGCAGACGGCGGCGGTCGTGGCAATGGCCCATTTTTTCTTGTAGAGGCCGATGAGGATCTTGAGATAGTCCAAGTGTTGCAGGAACTGGTCGGCGGGGATCCGTTTCCACAACGGCCTGGCGGCTTCGGCGCCGGAGCGGCCCGGGCCCGGGCCGCCCCCCGTTCCTGCGGGAGGGGGCGGCGGGGCGGCGGGGAACAGGTCCCGGTTGTCGGCCGGCGGCGGCGCCCCGGCGGGGCGCCGGGGCGGCGGCTGGCCGGGGTTGAGCATGCTGTGGATTTCCGGCCGGCCGGCGAACTGGTCGCGGATGCTGAAGACGCCGGGTTCGTGCCGCGGCGGAGTGGCGGCGCCCCTGAACTCCGGCGTCGCGGCAGCCGGCGGCTGGCTCCCCGTGGCTGGGGTGCGGAAGCTGATGCCGTCAGCGGGGGGCGGATCTTGGTCGGTGTTGGCCATGTCGGTGGCGCTGCGGTGTGAAGTGGGGTTGGGTTGGGGGGCGGAAAACACGGCCGGCCGGGGCGGTCAGCCGAAATGCTTGCGGATGTCGGCGATGATCAGGCGCACCATGTCCGCGTCCACCACGGTTTTTTGCAGGAGGCAGGCACGGTCAACGGCCAGCTTGCAGACGCGGTTGACCTGGCGCGGGCAGCCGCCGGAGAAGGCGTACAGCTCATCCAGGCAGGCGTCTTCAAAAACGTCCTGGCGCGGGGAGCCGGCGACGGCCAGGCGGTGGACGACATAGGGGCCCAGCTCGTCCCGGTTGAGGTAAAGCAGATGAAAGACGATGCCCAGGCGCTGGTAAATCTGGGGCATCAGCCGCAGGTTTTCCCGCAGTTCGGGCTGGCCGGCCAAAATGAGGGTCAGGCAGCGGCGGCCGTCCTGGTTCAGGTTGGTCAGGCACTTGACCTCTTCCATGCATTTGTTGTCGAGCAACTGGGCCTCATCCAGGATGATGACCAAGTGTTTTCCCAGGGGGCGGATCCGCCGGTCAATCAGGGTCTCGAATTCCCGGAGGAGCTTGTAGGTGTCGTTGCCGCTGTCGCCGCCGGGGACCGTGCTTTGGCCGGTGCCCTCGCGCAGCTGGGCGTTGATCTCCTGAAGCAGGTCACTGAAGCGCAGGCTGGCGGTGCGGATGTAGGACACCTGGTAAAGATCGCGCCGGAGGCGGTTTTTCAGCACCGCGAGGGTCATGGTTTTGCCGGCACCGATTTCGCCGGTCAGCAAGCCCATGCCCATGCCCTGGTCGGCGACCAGGTAGAGGAGGCGGGCCAAGGCTTCGCCATGGGCGCGGCTTTCAAAGAAGAACGACGGATCGCTGTCCATCTCGAACGGCGGCTGGCGCAGCTTCCAAAATTCCAGATAGTCCATAACGCAGGCATCCTTAACACTGGTTGTGCGCTGCGCCCCCCCGTGGGCGCCACCGGGTCACCCGCCGGCGGAACGGCCGGCAATCAGCTTGGCGAAGGTCTCCTTGAAGCGGTCAATATAAGCATCAAACGCGAAATGGCGGTTGACGAAGGCCCGGCCCTGTTCCCCCAAACGCCGGGCTTCTTCCCGGTGGCGCAGGAGATGGTCGATGCGGTCCGCCAGCCGCGGGATGTCCATCCACGGAACCAAACATCCCGTTTCCCCGTCAATCAGCCAGTCCCGGATGCCGCCGGCATCAAACCCGACGACCGGCAGCCCGTGCCGCAACACTTCCAGGCCGATGGTGGCAATGGGTTCCGGCCAAACGGAGGGCACCACCACCAAAACAGCTTCTTTGTAATATAGCGTCAATTGTTCCTGCGATACAAATCCGGCGAAGTGGACGCGGCCGCCGAGATCCAGGCGCGCGGCAAGCTCCTCGCAGTGCCGGCGGTGCGAGCCGTCGCCGAGGACCACCAATTCCCAGGGTTCATGCAGAAGCGGCAGGGCGCGCAACAGGCAGTCCAGCCCTTTGCCACGCACGATTTGGCCGACAAACAGGATCCGGTGGCCGCCGGCAACGCGGCGGTCGGCAACGGCCGGCCCCGGCGGCGGAATGGGCGGGAAAAGGTGAATGCGTTCCGGCGGAAACCCCTGGCGGATCAGTTCGTCGCGCATGTAGCGGGTGACCACGAAGTGGGCGTCAAAACGCCGGTTGAGGCGGATCAGTTCCATTTGGCGGCAATAGCTGACCCAGCGAAAGCCGAAAGCCCCCCGGCGGCGGTCACGCGCCAGGAAGGCCAAACAGGGGAAGAGGCAGCACGGGCCGGCGCGCCGGGTGCAGATGCGCCGGGTCCAGGGGGAGTATTTGTAGCTGCGCATGCAATAGACATCGTGGTCATGTTCCATCCGGACCACCGGCAGGCCGGCGGCCAGCAGGGCGCGGGTGACCGGGAGGGAGACGCACTTGTGCACATACGCCAGGTCGGGGCGCTCTGTGGCGAGGACCTGGGCGACGGCGCGTTCGACTCCGGCTTCATCGGGGCTGGCGAAATCGACCGCATGCGGGGTGGGAAAGAGGGCGGCAAAGGCGGCCTCGTCGCGCCCTGACCGTTTCCAGTGCAGGAAGGCCAGGTCGAAAGCTTCCGCCAGGTGCGGCGCCGTGACCAGGATGTTCTGTTCGGCCCCGGCCAGGCGGCCAAACATTTCGTGGACAAACAGGAGCTTGGGACGGGTCGGGGTCATGCCCGGTCTCCCGGTTGCCGCCGGCCGAGACGGCGGTCATCATTCAACAAGGGTGGTGGCATACAGGCGTCCTGGCTGGCCGGCGGCGGTGAAATCAACCGAAGAGGCAAACCGTTGGCTGCCATCCTGCCAGAAGGCGCCGGTCCGGTCATGGCGGAGGGGAAAGCTCAACCGCCGGGTCTCTCCGGGCGCCAGGTCGGGCGTGGTTTCCTGGATTCTGCCGGCCTGGCAGGCGGGGGGGAGCAGCGCCGCCACCGTGATGGCGGTGACCGGCTTGGCGGACTGGTTCCGCAGGGTCAGGATCACGCGGCTTCCCGCCGGGTCGGCGCAGAGCCACGCCAACAGGCCGGGGAACTCCCGGCTGCGGACGCCGGCGGGCGGGGTAGCCCGGTTTCGCGGATTGTCAATGCGGTCGATCCGTTCCGGCAGTCCCCAGCCGGGCGGCAGGGGAAGCTGGAACTGAATGCGTGATCCGTACCGCTTGACCGTCACCGGCACCAGGTCGAGGCGGACGGCGGTCACGGGACGGTCAAGCAGGGCGGTCAGGGGCACGCGGGTGCCGAGTTCGGCCGGCATCGGGCGTTCCAGGATGAAGGAGCGGCCCGGCCCCGGCCCGGCACTGCCGGCGCGGAGGCGGCAAAGGCGCCGCTGGCGTTCGTAGGCGGCGTATTCGTTCAAGGTGCAATACCACCAGTTGTCATGTCGGGCCAGCAGGGCGCCGAGACGGTCCAGCCTGACCAGGCCGGCCGCATCCAGATTGGCCCGGCCGCTCAGGAAAAACAGCCGCGACTGTTTTTGGTAGGCGGGTTTCAGGGCCGCCAGTTTGTCCAATTGAGCCTGCACCAGGGGCAGGTCGACCGTGCCGCTGCCCAGTTTGACGGGCCAGCCGGACAAGAGGTCCTCGGGGGGGAGGTGGGGGTTGCCCCGCAGTACCTCCAGGTTCACGGTGAGCTGGATGCCGGCGTTGAGCAGGGCGCGGGCGAGCGCTTCCTGAAAAACCGGGTCAGCCGGCATCGGCAGGCTGCCGGCCGGAAAGGAAAAGGCGACCACCGGCCGGTCGGTCTGGCACTCCCATTCCAGGCGGGTGTCCAGAATCTCCTGGAACAGCTGGTTGGCGGTGCGCACGGGGGGCGGCGTTGCGGGGCCGGTGAGGCGGCCGCCGATGGAAAAGCCGCCCGAAGCCCGGCGGCACACCGCATCGTATTGTCCGGCCGGATCGGGGGCCGGCAGGAAGACGGTGCCTTTCAGACCATGCCGGACCAGGATGTCCCGTGTGCTGCCGTTGTCCGGCAGCTGGCAGTCCCAGCGGACCGACACCGCCCAGTCCTTGTCCTCCGGCAGGTCGGCGATCATGAGGGTCGCCTGCGCCGCGTCGGCGGTGGAGGCAAACTCCACCTGCAATTCCTGGCGGAGGCTCCAGGGGGCGCCGTTGGCCAGGCTGCCAGCGGCCAGCAAGAGAATGCCGCCACCCCGTCCCGCCAGCTTCCATGCCCGTGCCGCGCTTTTCATGGTTGCCTAGACTGTACAGGTTATTTTCCCGACGGCAACTCAGCCGTCATGCTGGTGGCCCCACGGTTGCGGGATTCGTAGCCATTTCAGGTGCGGTATGTTACCGGGCGGTTGTTCTTGGCAAGCAGAGGGGGAAGGCGTGGTTATGCGGTGCCGGTTTATGGTTGGTGCGTTCTGGCTGCTGATGGCTGCGGCCCTGGCGGGGGCGCCCAAGCTTGTGGTGGAGGGGACGGGCACGGTCGACTTCGGGCGGTATCCGGCCCGGGAGCAAAAGACGGCGGTGTTTGTCCTGGCCAACCGCGGGGACGCGCCCCTGGTCATCACCCATGTCCGCAAGTCCTGCGGCTGCGCCACCGCG
>Ga0265297_10006108_pt1 | contig 17741 bp, 18 predicted proteins | sample Munlanlwell13791_FD_192502 | JGI IMG/M metagenome (GOLD analysis project Ga0265297, IMG submission 192502) | Leachate microbial communities from a municipal landfill in Southern Ontario, Canada - Leachate well 137-91 | ecosystem: Engineered > Solid waste > Landfill > Unclassified | place...
ATTCTTATCTAAGCTGGGCATAGAACCTGATGCGGTTGGCGGGCATAGTCTGGGCGAATTAACGGCATTTTATAAAGCTGGTGCGTTTAACGAAGAAACATTAATAAAATTTGCAGAACTTCGCGGGAAATTGATGGCAGCGAAAGGCAATCTTTCCGGGAGTATGGTCAGCCTATTTTGCTCTTCCGATAACGCTAAAGAGCTGGTAGAAAAAATTGGCGGTACTATTCTCATCGCAAATATCAATAGCCCTAATCAGGTTGTGATCTCCGGTGGGAATAAAGAGATTGAACAAATTATCGAACTCGCGAATAAAGAAAAGATTTCAACGCATCGTTTAAACGTTTCGAATGCTTTTCATTCTTCGCTTATGAAGGGAACTTCAGAGAAACTGAGATTTACAAAGTTTTTGCAGTATACCTTTAATCCGGGAATGGTGAATCTATATATTGGAACAGATGGTCGAAGGCTAACAGGTGCGGTTGATGTTAGCAAATATTTCTCAGACCAGGTGATATCTCCGGTTAATTTCGTCCAATTGGTTGAATCAATGTCAAAAGACTGTGATGTTTTGATAGAGGTTGGCCCTGGACGGGTTCTGACCGATTTAGTTAAGGCTATTAATAAAAATAATGAGCCTTTGTGCTTGCCGGTTGAATCGAGCGCAGAGAATGATCGGGATTTGAATGTCGTCTTGGCTGAATTGTTTGTGAGAAATGTACAAATCCAATGGGAGGAATTATACAAAGGGCGATTGATAAGGCCATTTGTCCCTGCCTCAAGAAAGAAATTTATTGAGAATCAATGTGAGCGTCCTTTGAAAATAGTTGAACATCGGGAAGGGGTGGCTCCATTTGATATTAAACCGATAGAACACGCTCTTGATACAACAACGGAATCTCTGGGGCAAGAGGAAGCAAAGGAGAACGTAGCCCTCAAAGGGAAAGATGGCATTGCTGATTTATTGATTGATTTAACAAATAAAATGACGGGTTTTGATAAGAGTTCGATATCTTTGGGTTTGCGTTTACTGGATGACTTGAATCTTGACTCTATCAAAGCAGCAGAATTAATTGCCGAAGCAACAAAATCCTTAGGCTTGGCTGGCCTGATTGACCCTTCGCAGTATTCAAACAAAACACTTGATGAAATACGACAAAAACTTGAGGAACTCCTGGCCGAAAAGAAGGAAAGTAAACCCCATCAGATCACTCAGCAAGATATCCTTAAACGCTATGCAAAAGACGTTTGGGTACGGAATTTTATTCAGAAGTTTGAACCCGAGTCGATTATGGAGAAGGATTCTAGTGTCCTTAAATCGATTAAAAATGTTCTTATCGTTTCTGATACTCTGTCGATGGAAATCGCTGAGCGACTAAAGGATGATTTAAAAGAACTTAAAGTACGTATTGTTACTGTAGACGAAATTAATGTTGATAAAAAACCTGATTGTATGGTTGCCCTTTTATCGGGAGGCGTTGAGAGCGGTCTTACAAACGAGATATTGCATGGGGTGATGGAACGCCTTCATAAAGTAATTGCACTAGCGATGAACGCAAAACATGCCCTATTCGCGCAATTAGGAACAGGCGATTTTAGTAATAGCCACATCCGTGCTCTTGCTTCAACTCTTCACTTGGAAAGGCCAGATTTGCGCTTAAGAATTATTGATTTTAGCCAGGAAGCAAAGGATCAATTCATAGCAGATAAAATTTTAGATGAATTGCAGGCGACCACAGATTTTACCATTGCAGCTTATACATTAAAAGGCGTGAGACAGGTGCCAATATTTGAAGTTTCTAACCCAGTGTCCTACAAAGGTCGAAATATCCAATGGTCGAAGAAAGATATTGTGCTTGTTTCTGGTGGCGCGAAGGGAATTACAGCCGAATGCGCATTGGAATTCGCACGAATCACTAAGGCAAAAATGGTCTTAGTTGGCAGATCAGCTAAAGATAAGGAAATAGCAACGACACTCGAACGATTCAGGAAAGAAAAACTCACGTGTGATTACCGGCAATGCGATGTGACTGATTTTGAACAGGTCAGGCATGTTATCGAAGATATCAAAAAACAACTCGGCCCTATTACCGCCGTTATACATGGCGCAGGGTTAAACAGCCTTAAACGGCTTAAGCAGGCGAATCTGGAGGACGTGTATAAAGAATCTTTGCCCAAGATTATAGGCGCTGCGAATATTCTTGAAGCTCTCCATGGCCAGCCGATAAAACTATTTGTTGCCATGGCCTCAATCATCGGCTTGACTGGAATGGAAGGAAGCGGATGGTATGGATTCGCCAATGAAATTCTTATGCAATATTTAAGAAGTTTGAAGAGCGTTCATAGGGATATTGAAATTATTGCCCCAGCATTCAGTGTTTGGGATGAAGTTGGGATGGGAATAAAACTAGGCAGTATTGAAAAGTTATCCGAGCGTGGTATTGGCGCGATCCCGGTCACTGAAGGTGTAAAGCGATTTAAGGAAATGATTAAAAATGATCCCGGTGCTGAACAAGTGATTATTACTTCGCGTGTCGCAGGATTAGACACATTGAGGTTAAGGGAATTTAAACCATCCCAGGGCTGGCGGTTTATTGAAGATATTAAATATTATCTGCCAGGTGTTGAGCTTATCAGCCGAGTTCATTTGAATACCAAAGACGATTCGTATGTTATTGATCACAACTGGAAAGGGTCGTTGTTGTTCCCGCTTGTCTTTGGCCTTGAGGCGATGGCCGAGGCAGCGTGTTATTTAACGGGAATTAGGGAAGCCAATAGTTTTAGGTTTAAGGACGTAAATTTCGACAGGGCGATTTCGGTAAGCGAACAAAGCGGAACAACAATTGAAATTCATGCGCTGGCGTTGGAAGATACGGAATCAAAGAAGGTGAGAATTGAAATTTACTGCGAACAAACAAATTTCAAGGAATCGCACTTCTCAGCGATAATTGAACTTAATCCTTCCATAAAACCTACTGCTCAGACAGTTCCACAGGACAAACTTAAGAAAGAGATTGATTTTAATCTAAAAACAGATATTTATGGCCCGATATTATTCCAAGGTGGAGAATTCCAACGGCTAAAAAGAATCCATGAACTCTATTATGACGAAAAAAGAAAAACCGGCGAATGTATTTTTCAGTCCGAATTCAAAAAGCCAAAAATTGATTTACTGATAGGCGATCCCTATTTTTTTGACTCAGTATTCCAATCTATGCAGTTAATTATTCCGCAAGATTCATGTTTGCCGAGGGATATTGAAGAGATCGAGTTGATTTCTCATTTTAAGCATCACGGTTCGGCTTATAGAGCAAATTCGTCCATCAGAAGGATTGGTGCTGACTATTATAGAGGGGATGCTAATATTCTTGAGGACGGTTTCATTTTGCGAGTTAAGAACTGTCGTCTAAAGATACTGGAAACTTTACCGGATAACCCCTCAGCTAAAGAGTTGGTTAATCCTGCGTTACGGGCGCAAAGAAGCATAAAAAGTAAATTAGACGATCTATCCGAGAAGTTCGAGTTTGTTCCGCCGATTATACGATGTTTATATGATGACCGATTGAGAAGAGCCCCCAAGAATGTGCGTCATCAAATTGAATTGCCGTTAATTAGAGCGGCAGTGACAGATTTGTTAGATAGAGATGGAAAGAAAGCAAAGAATTTTCAGATAAAATGGGATAAGACTGGCAGACCTTTAGTTGGAGGGGCAGGGTTAAAAGGTGTAAGTATATCTCTTTCTCACGATGACAATTTTCTGATAGTTGTGGCAGGGAATGGGAAGCAAGGGTGTGATATAGAGACAATAAAAGAGAGAACTAAAAGTGATTGGATAGCATTACTTGGTGAAAATAAATCGAGTTTATTAAATGAATTAAGTCATGGAAATTTTGATGTCAATTTGGCTGGGACATCTATTTGGGGTGCAGCTGAAGTCTTAAGAAAATATTCTCGTTCTCCCTCAGGAATTTTAAAAATTGAAGGTAATTACGGAGAGACTTTTTGTTTTAGTTGTGAACTGCTTGACGATGGCAAATGTAGTGTTATCTCGACAAAATTAAACCTCGGGAAGGAGCAGATATTTTCTATAGTATATGTAAAAAACTCAACCCGAAATATCACGGAAAGTTCTTTGTTGGGTAAATTAGGTTATGATGAAAAAATGTTTAGTATTGAAGTAAAAGAGAATGGTCCTCAGCAACAAATGGTTTATATCCAAAGATTTCCGGTAACATTCAAAAACAATCAACTTCGGAGTAAAAGAGTTAACTTTACGAGCTTTTTTGAATGGATAGGCGAGATAAGAGAATATGCTTTATATCCTATTATGGATAAAATAACGAAATTAACGGAAACGGGGGGCTGGGGGTTAGCAACAAATTGGGCAAGTTTATATCTTTTGGGTGAATTAAGAGCAAATGACATTGTGGAGTCAAGGCTTTGGTTAGAACGTGCGGAAGGGAAGGGGGATGCAACTTTTGATTTTGTTTTTGAATGGAGACGAGTTCTTCCCAATGGTTCATATGAACGAGTTGGAATCAGTGAATTGAGGTCGACTTGGGTTCAGATAACTGGACATGGAGAAGCAAAGCCTGGCGATTTGCCGAGTTTTTTAAAAGAATTCATGGATTCGATGTTGCCAAAATCAAAAAATAAAAAAATATTGGATTTATTGCCTGAACCCCTTAAAAATATTTCTTTAGGTGAGAAAGTAGGAATTCAGGGCTTAAATAAGAAGAAAGAAATATTTCAAAAGTCTTTTGAAACGACTTTGGAGGATTCCAATTTGGTTGGTAACATATATTTTGCTAATTATGTGAAATGGTTAGCCAGGACTAGGGATTCTTACTTTTATAAAATAAATCCTTATTATTTTCGAGATATTGGACAAAAAGGAGAATTTTTGTCATTGAAAACAAAGGTAATTCATTTGCAGGAAGCTATGCCGTTTGATTCGATTTTAGTTAAAATGTTTACAGATAATGTTTATTTAAATGGTTTGGATTTAGTGTTCGAGTTTTTTAAAATTGAGGGAAATAATTTGAAAAAGTTAGCGCATGCTGAGAATACAGTTATTTGGGTAAAGAGGGAAAAGGAGATAGTTGTCCCGGAGAAATTTCCAGAAGATTTAAGATCTTCGATAAAGAAAGATTTATGCAAATAACAATAATAAATGGTGGGTTAAGGGAGGATGCGCGATTACAGAGTAGTGTAAAGGAGCTTTCATCTGAATTGAGGAAACAGGATTTTACCATTGAAGTATTTGAGCTCGACAGACTGAAAGTCAAAGATTGTCTTGGTTGTTTCTCTTGTTTAGTTAGATCCCCAGGCATTTGTGTTATAAACGACGATATGCAAGAAATTTTAAAATCATACGTGAGTTCAAAAATTGTTATAATGGCTTCATCTGTTACGGTAGGATTTGTCACCTCTTGTTTGAAAATTGCTACAGATCGGCTCCTGCCCTTATTCCATGCTCATTTGACGATTCATGATGGAGTTTTTGGGCATCGCCTAAGATACGCGAAGTATCCTTCCCTAGTGTTATTGCTTAGTTTTTTAAACGATTCTGACAAGGTTTTCCTGGAAGATATCACCAGCTCTTATAGTCGAGTAAATCTAAATTATCGAAAAACGATAATATGTGAATATCCAATAAAGAGCATTGCAAATGAAATTAGCAATTTATAATTTTTCTCCTAAAAGAGAAAAAAGTAACACGGCGGTGTTACTTAATTACTTTATAAAAGGTTATGTTGAAAACAAGGAAAACACTTACAACCTATATTATCCTTATGATGAATCTCACCGAGAAGAGTTCTTGAAGAACATTGTTGCAAACGAGAATAATCTTATCGCTTTCCCGCTATATTTTTGTTCAATGCCGGGTATAGTAAAAAGATTTATTGAATATTTGGACGAGTTGGATGTGCCCCCCGTGAAACCGTCAATTGGGTTCTTAATTCAATATGGGTTTTTGGAAAGATATCATGCAGAACCACTTGAAAATTATTTGAGAAAAATAACCAAAAGACTTAAGTTTAATTATTTGGGATCGATTATCTTGCCGGGGAGTGAGGGTGTCGGGAAGGAAACTTGTCATTTTGCAAAGAGTAATCTTTGCACAACCTATCAGATAGGCAGGAAATTTGGAAAGATCGGTAAATTTGATGATCGATTATTGAGAAATATATGTATGTTGTATCAAAATCCCCTTTTTTTCAATTTGATCATAAAAAGATTTGTAGCTTGGTATGTTAATAAATTTTATTGGAATGAGCTATTAAAAAAAGAAGGTACATTAAAGGATAGTTTTCAGCAACCCTATTACACTTAATATGAATTTATTTACTACAATAAGCATTTTTTTAAGTATATCCTGTTTTATTTTATCCTTGGGCACTTTTGTTTTTTCGAGAAACAAAACCCAAAGAATATGGGCATTGTTTAATGCTGACGTCGGATTGTGGGGTCTCGGGTTGTTTTTTGTAAGTATTTCTAAAAGCGCAGAAGCTGCTTTGTGGTCCTGGAAATTCGCGCACGTAGCGGTTTTATTTATTCCCATACTTTTTTATCATGTGGCTTTTCATTTTTGTAACCTAAAAAACAAAAACTTCCTTATTTTTTCTTACGCACAGGGTTTGTTCTTTGCGCTCTCTGTCTTGTTTTCCAATCAGATTATTAATTCAACACGAATGCTGTTTAACTCTATTTTCTATTACGTCGGTAATCTTAATTATGCGTTTATGTTGTTAATTTGGTCTGTCGTTGTTTTAAAAGCCTTTATGAGTTTCTATAAGGCAGAATCAGGTTTGTCGGGGATTAAAAAAAGACAAGGGAAGTATCTTATTTATGGTTCGATGCTTGGATTTTGGGGCGGGTGCATGACAATTTTGCCAGCTTATGGGTTGCTTATTTATCCGATTTGGCACGGGGCAACCGTAATATATGCCCTCATCGCTACTTATGCAATTTTTAGATATCAGTTGTTGGATATAAAAATTGTTCTATCGCGATTAGCTGTATTTATTCCAGTTTACGCTATTGTGTTAGGAATACCTTTTTTATTAGGTTATAAGTATAATTACTGGAAATTATCATTATGGGCAATGTTATTGTTTGCCACAATCGGGCCGTTTATTTATCTTTACTTTCAACGTAAAACGGAAAAAGCGCTATTACAAGAAGAGCGAAGAATACAGGATTTGCTGAGTCGTGCTTCCATTGGGATGAGGACGATACGAAGTCTTCCAAAACTTTTAGAATTGATAGTAGATATTCTCGCAAAGAGTTTACGTTTAGACAATGCAGCAATCTATTTACACGACTCAGAAAATAATTATTATGTTCTGAAAGTGTCAAGGCGTGACAATGTGAATTGCATGAAGATCGAAAGTCGCGATCCTTTAATCCGGAGATTAGACGAAACAAGATTCCCTATTGTTTGCGAAGAGGTGAAGTTATTATTCGAATCACATAATAAAGATGAAAATCTCCAGGAAATAGTTCGACAGATGACAGAGTTACAGGCAAGTGTTATCGTTCCTGCCATCATCGAGAATATTTTATTGGGATTTATTATTCTAGGCGAAAGGAATGACAGTCGTACTTATTCGACTGATTTAATAAATGTCTTATCAGTATTAGGCAATCAGGCAGCTCTTGCTATAGAAAACTGTAGATACATTCTACGCGTGCAGGAAGAGGGTTTGGCAGAGCGGATGACATCACTTGATCATATGGCCAGTTCAATGGCTCATGAAATCGATAATCCAATGCATATTATTCGGACATCTCTTTCTTTTGTTAAAGACTTTCTCTTAAAAGATGTTCGAGTCTCTTTTTTGCCTGCGGAAATAAAGAACGATTTTGAAGAAGCGATTCAGCGAAGTCTTCAAGCTGGCGATAGGGTGTCCGGCATGATTAAGGCGATATTGGATTACTCGCAAATGGGAACCGGTAAATTGGAATCCATCCGCATTAATGAAGCGTTGGAAGGATTTCTTCTCTTGATTCAACCACAGATCAAGACGGAAAAAGTTCAATTGACCACTGAGATAGAAAAGGATTTGCCGTTAGTATTAGGTGACAGGGTTCAGATGGAAGAGATTTTTATGAATTTCGTGCGTAATTCCTTACATGCTGTTAAGCGAAATGAAGAGAAAAAGATAGTCCTCAGAATTTTCAAGAAGAATGAAAATACTATTCGTGTAGAATGTACCGATAATGGCTATGGAATCCCGAAAGAAATTATTAATGATATATTTTTGTCTTCGATGACAACAAAGGGGTCAAGTGAGGGGACGGGTCTGGGACTTTATCGGGTCAGAAAGATTGTCGATCTTTTTAGAGGAAAAGTGTGGGCGGAGTCGGAAGGTAAGGGGAAAGGAGCAACGCTGATTGTCGAGCTGCCGATTTACGAAGGCCCTAAGAATAATATGAATGGTCGTGAAAAAAGTTAAAAGGAGAACGGACAATGGATAAATCAAAGATCAAAATATTAGTTGTGGATGACGAAGAGGATATAACGTTTTTCACGGCAAAAATATTAGAATACGATGGATTTAAAGTCTTTAAGGCCTTGGATGGCGCCCAGGCATTAGAAGCATTTGAAAAGGAGAAACCTCATATTTGCGTTCTTGATGCCCATCTGGGATATTCCAAGATTACCGGCATGGAAGTCTTAGAAAAGATGAAGGCGAAAGATAAGAATATCGAAGTTATTATGATTACCCGAATCACGGATCATGAAACTGTAGATAGAGCAAAGGCATTGGGGGTTAAAGATTATTTATTGAAGCCATTAGCCTCAACGCAATGGGTGGAGAATGTCCATGCGGCTGCTAACCGTGTTTGGGAAAGGAATTTATCTAATGGCTAATCCCCATCCTGATGAACAGGTATTGTATGGAAAGATAAGGGATGAAGAGATAAAAGTTCCCCTGGTGATATGGGATTTAATCTATCGTTATTTGGGTGATGAAATATCTGCTATAACGCAAATTACAGTATCTTACCATAGATACAATGAAGTGATTCCCGTCAGTGATGCCAAGAAGATCCTGGAGCATATAAAGAAAATTAATGTAATTATTAGAAAGATTCTCCATCATGACCGCATCGAGAACGAGAATGAGAAATTAGATGAATTAAAGAATTATAATACTCCGCTTCATCCTGTTATCAATGAGCTCTTTTTTCATTATATAGGCAATGATGTCTACGGGATAAACATGATAGTCAGTTACCATCTTGATCCGCTTGATGAGAGTCCGATCCCGGTCGAGGAGGCACAAAAGATTTTGAATAAAACATTTACTATGAAGCAGTTTATGGATAGATTAAGAGAGGCCACACATCAAGAAGTAAAATTTTGAGAGGGGAAAGGGCATGATAAAAATATTGATTGTCGATGATGAAGAAGGGATATGCGAATCCATAAAAAAACCTTTTGCATATATTGGATTCACTGTGTTTACGGCAACAACGGCTAAGAAAGCACTGAGTATTTTTGAAAAGAATAAGCCAAAAATAATTTTTCTGGATATTTTAATGCCAGATGTTGACGGGCTGGAACTTTTGAGGAAATTTAAGGCGATGGATCCGGGTGTTATTGTTGTTATGGTGACCGTAAAAGGGGATGAGGAAACCCGCCAAAAAGCAGGGGAACTCGGGGCGGACGAATTTATGACCAAGCCTTTTCGTTTTGATGATTTGCGCAGTGTCGCGATAGAGAAAATTGAGAAGCTTTTAGGGAAAGCAGGGCATATGCAGAAGCCGCGCATTCTTATCGTAGACGATGAAGAGAAAGCACGCGAGAACTTGAAGAATTTTATATCCCCAAGATATGAATGCGACATTGACGAAGCACAAGACGGAGAGTCTGCCATTGAAAAGGTCAAGAAAATACAGCCAGATATAATTCTTTTGGATATTCGGATGCCGGGGATAAGCGGGATTGATGCGATTAGCGAAATTAAAAAAATCAGCCCTGATTCGCGAATTATTGTTATTAGTGCTTGGAAGAGTCCGGACGTTGCGACAAAAGCAATGGGGATGGGGGCATTTGATTATTTAGATAAACCACTTTCGTTAACCGTCTTTAAGGAAAGATTTGATTCAGCCCTTGTAAGTATTGGAAAACTTATCAAAAAACGTTAATAGCGTCCGGGATTTTCGACAACAATAAATTTACATTTTACCTTCGAGGTATTCTTAAAATGATGCGGTTTTGTGCTGTTGAATGAAATCGTATCCCCGCCTTTCAAAATAATCTCCTCACCGTCAATCACACACATAAGTATACCGCTTATCACATAAACTAATCTTTCATATTTCCCCCTATTTTGCGGAGCGTGATCTAAAGAAGTTTCTCCCTCTGGGAGGAGTAGGAATTCCTGAGCTAGAAAGCTTTGATTAGGGTTGTTGATTATAGCTGAGGATGCAAGTTCACTGAACGAATATCCGCCGGTTCGCTCTTTCCTCCTTATTATTAAACACTCTTCAAGTTCCGTACCCTTAAAAAGTTCCTTAAGGGGAACATTTAAAAGAAAACAAAGCGCAACCAATGAGGAAAATTTGTGTGGTTTTCCAGTCTCGATTCTGTTGATTGTGCTTATGGAAATAGCTTTATGGGGCCCTAGGATGGCAACCCCTCGCTCATAGATGTCACGAACAGTAAGTTTTAGGTCACACCTAATTTTTTTGAGTTTTTCATAATGTTTCATAAAATTAGCTCCTTATTTCTTATACAATAATAAATTACGCATGTCAAGTCAAAATTAATAAAAAATATCAGTATTTTGATATATCGACGAAATATTTTTTGTAGTTCATCAGGATAGATAACATAAAATACTGCAATATATATATTTACGTATGTTGTTGTAGTATATCAAAACATGACATAAAACATTGCATTTTGACATATCATATGTTATTCTTTCAGTAACAGGAGGTGAACGTTAAATGATAATTATAACATCAAAATTGATTGGAGCGTTTAAATCATCGTACCTTCCTTTATTTTTATTAACAACTTTTGATTTCTCAAAGAAGTTACGGCAGCAACAAAGGAAGCTATGGGTTGAAGATGATGCTCCAGGTGATAACTTCCCTTATGCGGCACGAATAAAATGATTCTTGTGGCCACGGGAAGGGTAGCAGTTTTCAAAAAGGTGGAATTCGCCCAACCGCTACGTCTCAAAAACGTAGAAGCGAGAGACCGCCTCTGCTACCCTCCAATATCAAGAAGGAGGGCTAGGAAATGAAAGCAATACTGGTACTAGATAACGAGAAAGTAACGAATTTAAGGGTTATGGTTGATTTGACTGAAAGAACCTTAAAGGAAAGAGTGATATCACTTTTAGAAAATGATCAGGCAAAAGAAGCTTTTGATCTCCTTAAGAAAAATGCCGAAGTTGTGGCTTATTTGCCGAGAGGTCAGAAACCTCATATGATGGCCGAAGTTACCTTGTTTGAAGATATGCTTTAATTGTGAAATGGATTTATTCTAAAATCGAGGTGTGATATACTCAAACAATATGGTACGCCAAAAGACTAAAGAATATCCTAAAATACTGGTTGTTGATGATGAGCCAGATATAACTGCCTCTTTTCAATCTTTTTTTGGGAGAAGAGGCTTTTCTGTGAATACTACCGCAAGCGGAAAAGACGCTTTAGACATAATTAAAACTTCCAAACCCGATTTAGTTTTCCTTGATTTAACTTTAGAGGAAATGAACGGGAAGGAGGTTCTAAAGAAGTTGCGGGAATATGATAAAAACACCAAAGTTATTATCGTCACCGGCCATACGATCGATTCTGAAAACGAAGAAAAGGAGTTCAACCTCTTAGGAATTAGTGCCTATTTGAACAAACCGCTTATATTAGATGATTTGGTGACGATTGTCGAATCGGTTTTAGGTAATAAATTTTCAGCAAAGGATTTTGAGAAGTATAGGTATGTCAAGAGGATAGAGCGACCGATTTCATCGGTTGTTCATAAATTAAGAAATATCCTCGGGAACATGAGAAATGAGTGTGAAGTTTTTCTGTTAAACAAGAAAGACGGCATATATAATGACAAATCTCAAGAAGAATTAGCAGCGATGTCTGAAGACATAATAAAAAATGCTATAAAAACAGTTGATCAAGCGTTGGAGGTGTTTGACGGCATAAAAGAAGAGAAATAAAGTATCTTAAACGATTTAGGGGCACGGCACCCTTTTCCATAACACCAAAACCAACCGATAAGATGGGAAAGAGGGACTGCGGGTGTTTCCGTATTTGCTTTTTCGGGGACAATGGCGGTCTTTCGCTTTTACTTATCGGTTGGGCGAATAGACTTAAAAATGCTGTTGTTCCCTTTTTATTTACTAGAAGCCTTGAAGGAACAAACACATGCAACAGAAAAATATTCATAGGGATCAGTTTGAAAATGATTACACTGAGACTGTTGAAAAGCTAAAGAGGCTAACACGGGATTCTATGATTATAGAAAAAGCAATTAAAGAGAAATTAAACGACGATGGAATAGAAGAGCTGATAACTCTCTTTAGGGAATTACTGCCCCAGGCTATTCAGAATTTATCTGCCATATATTATTTTCTTAATAAGTATGATTTTAAAAATGTGGAAAAAACTAAACGGAATTTTTAACTCTAAGAAAACGATAACAGGCAATAAGGGTTGTGTTTTAGTTGTTGAGGACAACCCCCTGGATCGACAATTTTTCTGCCAGACTCTGAGAAGCGAGTGTTTTGAGGCAATAATCGCCGATGGGGGCGACATCATTGAAACGGCTAAAAATACCCAGTTGATAATTGTCAGTACAATCCCGTCGAGTAGAGAAAGGTTGGATTTATGTGCTAAAGTTAGGGCATCGGATAAGACAAAACATATCCCGATTTTAATTGTTGCTGACAAAGGTGATAATTCCAATGTCATGGAATATTATTCGCAACGTGTCGATTCTTATCTCAGGAAGCCAATAACAAAAAAAGAACTGATACGCCAAGTGGAAATATTGGTAAATTCAAAGAAAGTGTGAATCTTATGGCTAACATAGAAGATGATATTCGCAACCTGATAGCAGAGATCCTCGAATGCGATCCCAAAGAAATCAACCCAGACGCACAGTTTGTTAAGGATTTAGGCATGGACTCCATGATGGCGCTCGAGATACTGGCAGGCATTGAGAAGAAATATCGAATCGTTATCCCAGAAGACACGTTGCCGAAGTTTACAAACTTAAAAGAAACTGTTAAGATTGTCAGTGGTATTCTCGGGAAAAAGTAAGGTGGTCAATGCCTAAATTGTTGATTATTGACGATGAGTCTGATATCCGCGAATTCACGCAAAGCTATTTTAAGAAACGTGGAATAGACACGTTTATCGCCGCGAACGGCCGGGAGGGACTGGATATTATCGCTGCCCAGTCGCCAGATCTTGTGCTTTTGGATATGCGAATGCCGGGAATGACGGGCATCGAAGTTTTGCGAGAAATGAGATCGAGAAATTTCCAGACTAAAGTTATTATGGTTACCGGGATCGAAGAGCCGGAAATAATCCAAGAGGCACAAACCTTAGGTATTATTGATTTCATTCATAAGCCGCTTAATTTGAGTGAAGTAGAAAAAATAGTGATGCGGGAGTTGGGAAAATCAAACGATACATAAAAAGCTTGATTTTTATGGGCTTTGGGCGTATAAAATAATTTATAGTCCCGAGTTCGAAGGGGAAATCCCGGATGTTAAAAAAGTAAAACCTTCGTTGGTCAAATTATGACCGGCGAAGGTTTTCGTGTTTCTAGCCATGGAAAAATTAGACGTAATAACACATTTGCAGAATGAAACCTATTACCAGGATCTTTATGATCTCCATACTATTGAAGAATGTCTTCGTGCCGTTGACTATTGGAAGGGCGCTTCAAAAAAGGTATCAAATTCAGAAGAATTAAAAGATCTTTCAGAAAAAGAAAAAGCCAGGCATTTTGCAGCTGCGCTTAATATGGATTTGTATCAAAAGAAGGGTTATCGTTATGAACATAGGGCGTCTACTATACAAGAATGGATACGAAGAGCCCGAGGGGACGATGAGAAGATAGCAAACACTCTGATACCACAAAATATAACCTGTCCACAATGCTCTCGCGAGATGGAAGTTATCTTTAAGGACTTGTACCCTGATTCATCTCGGGTATTGTTTTTCTTTGAGTGTCCATTATGTCATAAACGGAAAGGGGTTTTTGATAATGGTGAGACGTATGTTTCAAGCCCGGAACTTTGCCCACGGTGTAAGAAGGAATTAAAAGTTTTACATTCAAAGGATGGCAAGGTTTTGGTCTGGAAGAAAAATTGCAAAGCCTGTGGTTTTAAGGAAACTGAAGTCGATGACTGGAACCAAAAAGACGAAGAACGTCAGAAGAAGGGAGCCTCAGATAAAGAGCTCCTTAAAAAATATCGAAGCCGCTTTTGCATGTCTGATAAAGAAGGTCAGGATTATATTGAGGGAACCCGGCGTCTAAAAATGATCGTTGACCTTTTAGAGAATGCAAAGCATAAGGCCACCGACCCTGATTGTCAAAAGGTGGCCAAGTTAAAAAGAATGACTGTGGTAGAACTCGAGAAGCTTGTTTCTGAAATCATAGAGAAAGAAAAATATATCAAGCTCATGCTTGAGAAGCCTGAAATTGACCGATTCGTTATTGTGCCTTTCACTGCGCAGGACGCCGATTCTTCAAGAAAAGAAAATGCCAGTATTTGCAAACTCAATAGGATTGTTAAAAAGGCCCTGGAAGGAACGAACTGGCGGCTCATGAATGAGGGAGTTCATTATCGGCTTGGATATCTGTCCGGAAGATTAAAGGGGTATGAACGGGAGGAAGATTTGTTGGTGCTTGTAAAAGGTGGCAAGCGAAGAAACAATAATAGTTGAAAATATTTACATCATCTAAAAAGATAATAAATTATCCCCGCAGGATAACATTTCGCTTGACAAAGATAATTTTGTTTGTTAATATGCGATCTTGCTGGGCGTTACGCCCATGCTCTTTGACACGATCAGTCGCTCTAATATTGAAGGTAGCAGTGAATCAAAACCTCCTTTCCCGATAGAAATAAGAAGGGTGTTTTCCATCTTCAAATTTCTGTTTTATTGGGATTATGCGATAGTTCTATGAGTAAATTTTAGTGGGCTAATCAAAATAATCTCAAGCGGCTTAGGATTTTAATTATTCCGTTTCTTTGTCGGATGTTTGAAAAGGAATGCCGTTGAATCTTTTCTCCGATTCCTTCGCAGAAGAAAACATCGAAAATGGCATAGCCCGTTTTGGACGAAAACAGAATATTAAAAAACTACGTTGCAGTATAAACGGCTAAGATGATTTATTGTCTTGGTTGTTTTTCAAAGGGGTGTGGTAGATAGTTCATCTACCACTACTAAAAGCGGGAAGTATTAAAATGTGTCAAAACGAAAGGGGGTGAGACAAGATGAAAAACAGCACTGCTACTATTCAAAGAGCGGCAAAGCTATTAGAAGATGCTATCAAATTGGTAGTCGGTTTGAGAATATCCAGTAATAGCAATCCGCTTAAAGTGGTGGTGTTGGATAGGCTTGAAGCTGATCTAAAGGAAATGGAAGCAGTCCTTAAAGAAGAATTGCAGAAAAATCTTTTAGATGAGTCCAAGTGTTGGAGCCTTTTGAATGCGATATTTAAAAAGGTAAGCAACTACTTGTTTAAAAGCTTAACTAACACACTTCTTTGCAAATATTTTTTGCTTCGGCAAAATTTAACATATCGTGTAAGAATCTATTATGAAAATTGGAAGAACATTAAAATTAATCAGAATTTTGAAGGGTTTGAAACAGAAGGCATTAGCTGAAAAGCTCGGCATTTCTCCTAACTATCTGTCATCCGTCGAGAACGATAAGAGAGAGCCGAGCCTTTCTTTTATCAAGTTAGTGTCCAAGGAGTTAGATGTTCCCGTGAGTTTCCTTTTTCTAGATAATATCGATGAAGGAAATATGTCAGAAGAGCAGAAGTTGATATATCAAAAGCTTAAGAATCTTTTAGTTGAATTTCAAAATTTAAGAACTGATAGTACAAATGGAAAAGATATTTAGCATGAACACAATTGATGAATTGGTCGTTAGACTTGGAGTCAGTAAGATCAAATTGGAGGATATGGTTGCTAATATCAAAGTTCATTACAAGAGCAGAATAATAATTAAAAATAAGAAGAAAAGGCGGATAGATATTCCTGATGCTGATTTGAAAAAAATTCAGAGGCTAATTAATAAAAGAATACTTCAAAAGATTAATTTGCCGGATACGATCCAGGGCTCTAAGAAGAAAGGATCGATTAAGAAAAACGCAGAATTACATCTTACTCAGAAGGTTGTTGGGAATCTCGATATCAAAGATTTTTTTCCGTCTATTACCCGTGCGCGGGTTAAGTCGGTCTTTATTGAAACGGGGTGTTCGGATATTGTTGCTGATATGTTGGTAAAATTAACGACGTGGCGCGGAGTGTTACCGCAAGGCGTGCCTACGAGCTCTTCTATCGCGAATTTAACACTCTTGAATATGGATAACAGGTTTAAGCATCTATGCGAAATACATGGATTGAATTATTCCTTCTACGTTGATGATATAACAATATCTGGAAATCACCGGGTAGAGAAACTGAAGAAATTATTTTGCAAGATAATTAAGCAAGAAGGATTTGATGTTAATCCGGATAAAATTAAATTTTGCGATAAAAGTAATCGGCAATCTGTTACGAATCTCGTAGTTAATAGTGGGAAGGCAAATGTACCTAAAGAATACTACAGACTGTTGCGTGCTATTCTTCATAATTGTAAAAAATTCGGCCCTTCAACACAGACCCAAACTGATTTACAAACTTTCAGAAGAAGTCTGATAGGCAAAATTAATTATGTCCTAACGATAAACCGAAATAAAGGTTCAATGCTTTTAAAAGAGTTTGATGGGATCCAATGGGGAGGTTGATATGTCTAAATATTATAATCCCCAAAGAGCACGAAATTTATACGACCCGAAATCGAAAGATCCGTTTAGGATCAGCCGGTCTAAAATTGAGCTGTTTATAAATTGTCCTCGGTGTTTTTATCTCGATAGACGTTTGGGTGTTGGGCAGCCGCCCGGATATCCGTTCTCGCTCAATTCTGCTGTCGATAATCTCCTTAAAACAGAATTTGATTCTTATCGAGAGCAGGGCAAGCCGCATCCGTATATGGTTGGGGCTGGTATTGATGCTATTCCGCTTAACCACGAAAAATTAAATGAGTGGCGGGATTCTTTAAGGGGAGGGGTTGTCTTTTTGCATCCCCAGACAAATCTTCTGATAACTGGTGGCGTTGATGATGTATGGGTGAATCCACAGGGTGAATTCATTGTAGTTGATTATAAGAGTACTTCAAAGAGCGAGGAAGTTACAATTGATGCGGATTGGCAGATTAGCTACAAACGGCAAATGGAAATATACCAATGGTTATTCTTAAAAAACGGCTTCAAAGTTCACCCCACAGGATATTTCGTTTACTGCAATGGGATTTCAGATGCCGCAGGTTTTAATAAACGGCTTGATTTTGAGGTTAAACTGATTCCCTATACTGGGAACCCTTCTTGGGTAGAAGAAACGATTCTAGGCCTGCACAGATGCTTAAATAGCCCTAATTTGCCAGGGATAGGGCAAGACTGTGATTTTTGTAAATAC
>Ga0265297_10006109_pt1 | contig 17737 bp, 14 predicted proteins | sample Munlanlwell13791_FD_192502 | JGI IMG/M metagenome (GOLD analysis project Ga0265297, IMG submission 192502) | Leachate microbial communities from a municipal landfill in Southern Ontario, Canada - Leachate well 137-91 | ecosystem: Engineered > Solid waste > Landfill > Unclassified | place...
CTATTGATAGCCTTGCCAGAGAAATGGTTAACAATCCAACTACACTTATGGCTACGGTTAGAAAAAAGATTGAGGCGAATGAAGACGTAAATAATCCGAACGTAGTAAAGTTAATCTGCGATAAAAACGGCTTTGCAATTTATTTTTCGCGTTATCCGATACCATATTATAGAGATGGCGCAATTGAGAAAAAGCACTATAAGCATTTAGGCATTTATGCTTACACTAAGGATTTTCTTTATACTTTTAAAAATTTGCCTTCTTCATTTCTGGAAAACGCCGAGCGTCTTGAACAGTTGCGGGCAATTGAAGCTGGTTATAAGATAAAAGTAATTGAAACAAAATTTGAATCTATCGGAGTAGATACAGAGGAAGACTTGCAAAAAATAGAAACCGTTTTAAACGAAAGGAAGGCCAAGGATGCCAAATAAGGTAAATTTACCGGAGAAAACTATAATAGCGGAGCGATTAGGTTTTGATAATGAAAAATATTTGAAAGAGCAAACTGCATCTATTCTTGAACGGGTAAAAAGGTTTAATAATAAGCTTTATCTTGAATTCGGAGGAAAGCTTTTATTTGATTACCACGCAGCAAGGGTCCTTCCTGGCTACGATCCAAATGTTAAGATACGCCTGCTGCAACAATTAAAAGATAAAGCTGAAATTATACTTTGCATTTATGCCGGCGATATTGAGAGAAGAAAAATAAGGGCTGATTTCGGAATTACCTACGATGTAGATGCCCTTAAGCTTATAGATAACTTAAGAAGCCGCGACATAGATGTTTTGGCGGTAGTAATAACCCGTTTCGAAGGCCAGCCGGCAGCAAAAATATTTAAAAACAAACTTGAGCGTAGGAATATAAAAGTATACACGCACAGATTCACTAAAGGTTACCCTACAGATATCGATTTAATTGTAAGCGAAAAAGGTTATGGCGCGAATGAATACATTGAAACAAAAAAGCCGCTCATCGTAGTTACCGGCCCTGGCCCTGGTAGCGGGAAACTGGCAACCTGCCTTTCTCAGTTGTACCATGACCATCAAAAAGGCCTAAAATCAGGCTACGCTAAGTTTGAAACTTTTCCTATTTGGAACATACCGCTTAAACATCCGGTTAACGTCGCTTATGAGGCGGCGACGGCAGATATAAAAGATTTTAACCTGATTGACCCTTTCCATCTGGAAAGATATAAAGAAACAAGCGTAAACTACAATAGGGACGTTGAGATATTCCCGGTAGTTAAAAGAATTCTTACCAAAATAACCGGCAAAGAATCAATTTATCAATCCCCAACAGATATGGGAGTTAATAAGGCTGGTTTTGGTATTATTAACGATACAGTCGTGCAAGAGGCAGCCAAACAAGAAATCGTAAGAAGGTATTTCCGGTATACCTGCGAATATATCATGGGCCTTGCGGATAAAGAGGCTGTGCAGAGGATAGAACTCCTCATGGAGGAATTTGCTCTTACTCCGGAGAATAGAAAGGTAGTTGAGCCGGCACGCAAGGCTGCCTTGGAGGCCCAGCAAAAGAATAAAGGCAACGAAAATATATTCTGCGGAGCGGCCATTGAGCTCTCAACCGGCAAAATAATTACCGGAAAAAATTCCGGGCTCATGCATTCTGCTTCAAGTGTTGTCTTAAACGCCATTAAAGATTTAGCCGAGATACCGGATAAAATACATTTATTAGCTCCGAACATACTTGAATCCATACAAAACATGAAGAAGAACACTCTCAATGAAAAAACAGTTAATTTAGACCTTGAAGAAACTTTAATTGCCTTGTCCATAAGCGTTGCCGCGAATCCTGCGGCGCAAATTGCGATGGAAAAACTTACGGAATTACAAAATTGCGAGATACACCTTACGCACATTCCAACTCCGGGCGATGAGGCAGGCCTGCGACGGCTGGGGTTAAATATAACTGCTGATCCGAATTTTTCCAGCAAAAATCTTTTTGTGGTGTAAAGATGATTGAATACAAAAACAAATTTATTTTTATCGCCGGGCCTTGTGTGGTTGAAGACAGACGCAAAACCTACGATATTGCTGCCTACCTCAAAGATTTGACGGCTGACTACCCGTTAACATTCATCTTTAAAGCGAGCTTTGATAAGGCTAACCGGACTTCCTTAAAATCATTTAGAGGCCCAGGTTTGAGTTTAGGAATAAAAATACTTGAAGATATTAAAAAACGGCTGGATATCCCTATACTAAGCGATATCCATTGCCGGCACCAGATAAAATACGTAAAAGACATTTTGGACGTGATACAAATACCTGCATATCTCTGCCGGCAGACAGATTTGATAATTGAAGCTGCAAAAACAAAGAAAATAATAAACATCAAAAAAGGGCAATTTCTTTCGCCGCATGATGTTAAATATATAGTTGAAAAGGTGGAATCCTGTAAAAATAAAAATATATTTATTACCGAAAGAGGGGCTTGTTTTGGTTACAATAATCTTGTAGTTGATTTCCGTTCCTTTCCAATAATGAAAAAATTGGGCTATCCTGTAATTTTTGACGTAACTCATTCTTTACAAAAACCTTCTGCGGCAGGTGGAATTTCCGGCGGAGACAGCGAGTTTGTAGATTCGCTCAGCCTGGCAGCAGCAGCATGCCGCGTGGATGGCCTGTTTATGGAGGTTCATCCGGACCCTAAAAAAGCATTGTCCGATAAACATACTTCATACGATATTCATAAACTGAATAATCTTATCTCCAAACTAGTTAAGGTAAGGAGGGTAATTAATGGACAGGTTTAAACCTAAGGAAATAATCAGCTGGGCAAGAGAGGTGCTTTCCATAGAAGCAGAAGGTATTGCCAGCCTTGAGAGTAGTTTAGATGATAATTTTCTTAATGTCATACAGATACTTTCTACCTGCCGCGGTAAAATAGTTGTAACCGGTATGGGTAAGGCCGGAATAATCGGGCAAAAATTTTCGGCAACCCTTTCATCAACCGGAACATCAAGCTTCTGGCTGCATGCCGCGGAAGCAGTGCATGGAGACTTAGGAAGAATTGAAGAAAAAGACGTAGTCGTTGTTTTATCTTACAGCGGCGAAACCGAAGAAATCAAAAATCTCATTCCTTTTATCCGCCAAATTGGCGCAAGGATAATCGCAATTACAGGAAACTTACGTTCGAGCCTGAATCGCTACGTTGATGGCGCTATAAATGTAAGAATCGACAAAGAAGCCTGTCCGCTTGGGCTTGCGCCTACAACTTCAACTACGGCGATGCTTGCGGCGTGCGATGCTATATCGGTTGTGCTTCAAAAAATAAAAGGTTTTAAAGAAAAAGATTTTGCATTTTTTCATCCCAGAGGTTCTTTGGGGAGAAAACTTCTTCTTACGGTAAAAGACATTATGCGCAAAAAAAGGTTTAATCCCATAGTCAGGGAAGATACATTAGTCAAAGATGTACTTGTTAAAATAACCTCTGCCCACGCGGGAGCAGCTTCGGTTGTTGATTCTTCCGGCAGGCTGATTGGTATCTTTACCGACGGCGACCTTCGCCGGAACCTTGAGCGTTATTCAAATCTGTTGCGAAAAAAAGTAAAAGATGTAATGACGAAAGGGCCTATAGTTGTTGAAGATGGCGATTTAGCTTCCCGTGCGCTAAAAATTCTTGAAACAAAAAAGATTGATGAAGTGCCGGTTGTAGATAAAAATTATCGCCCGGTTGGCATGTTGGACGTCCAGGATTTAATTGCCGCAGGAATACTATAAACAGATAACAGAATACAGAGAACAGAAAAAATTATGTTTTATTTATCTTTTCTGATTTCGGGTCAGTATCTTCTGTAATCTGTACTCTAATAACTATGAAAAAGAATCAACTCGCGAAATTATTCAAAAAAGTCAAACTATTGATACTTGATGTCGACGGCGTATTAACCAAGGGAGAAATTATTTACGATGACAGGGGAAGGGAACTCAAAATCTTCAACGTTAAGGATGGGCTTGGAATTTTCCTCTTATGGAAAGCAGGAATTAAAACTATTTTCCTAACTGCCAAGAATTCTCCCGTCGTACACCGGCGTGCGCGCGATATGCATGTTGAAGAAGTTATAGGAGGAATTTTGCCTAAGGAAAGTGCGTTGCTAAAAATTTCTTCAAAATACAAAGTAAAACCAGAAAATATCTGCTTTATGGGTGATGACCTCGTAGATATCGGGCTTATGGAGCATGTAGGGGTTGCGGTTGCGGTTTGCGATGCAGAAGATGTGGTAAAAAATAAAGCTGTTTACATAACTTGTAAAAACGGCGGAGAAGGCGCGGTAAGAGAAGTAATTGATCTTATATTTAAATCCCAAAAGCTGGAAGATAAAATCTATAAATTCATAAAAAATCCTGAAAAATAGGGTTTAATAGTTGACTTTGAATTGTAATCTGGTATAGTAAATGGTCTTCATGTTTTCTATGAGGAAATAAACAATGCTAACGAAAATAATCTACATATTATTGGTTTGTTTATGTTTGTCTTTTTCTCTTTTTGCAGAAACTACCACACCCGCAAGCATAGAAGCCGGTTCAGAGCAAAAAATAAAGGATTTCTATCTTTCTAATGTCAAAGAAGATGGTTCAAAGGATTGGGAAGTGAAAGGAACAGAAGCGGTATTGCATAATAATTACGTTGACATCAATAACATGGAAGCAAAATATTATTCAGATAAAGATACAATTTTCGTAAAATCCGAAAAGGCAAAAGTAAACAAAGAAAATATGAATGCCGACTTACAGGATAACGTCGAGCTTAAAATACCCAATAAAGATGGTACCTTTGTTACTGTAACCTGCACGGGGCCACTTGAAATGAGATATAACGACGGTATAGCTATTTTTAACAACAATGTTGTTGTCGATAATGCACAAGGGAAGCTTTTTTCCGACAAAGCCACGGTTTATTTTGATACAAAAGACAAAACCAAAATGAAAATAGTAGCTGAAGGGCATGTCAAAATAGTAAAGGATAATAATGTCGCTTTCGCGGATAAAGCTACATATATGGGCGAGAGTAAAAATGTTGTCCTGGAGGGTAGCCCCCGTTTGATTTATTTTTCCAAAAAAGATGAAACTACTGGAGATAAATAACCTTTCTAAATCATACGGAACAAAAACCGTTGTGCGAGGAGTTTCGCTTTCGGTAAAACGAGGCGAAATCGTAGGGTTGCTTGGCCCAAATGGTGCCGGCAAAACTACCAGTTTCTATATGGTTGTTGGAATAATTGCGCCGGATGAAGGAAATATTCTTTTTGACAACCAGGATATTACTAATCTACCTATACACATACGGGCGCGTTATGGTATGGGTTATCTATCACAGGAACCCTCAATTTTCAGGAAACTTACGGTTGAAGAAAACATAATGGCAATTCTGGAAATGCTGCCGCTTAATAAAATAGAGCGCATTAAAAGGCTTGAAGAATTGTTACGTGAATTAAACATTTCGCATCTGCGTAAAAATAAAGCTTACACTCTAAGCGGTGGTGAAATGCGGCGCTTGGAAATTACAAGAGCATTGGTAACTAATCCTTCATTTCTGCTTTTGGATGAGCCTTTCTCGGGAATAGACCCTATAGTTGTAGGTGAAGCAAAAGAAATAATCGTTGAGCTTAAACGAAAAGGCATAGGTATACTGCTCACAGACCACAATGTAAGAGAAACTCTTTCCATAACCGACAGGGCTTATCTTATAGCCGAAGGAAGAATACTTATTTCCGGCACATCCAATGATCTGATAAGCGATCCAAAATCAAGAGAAATTTATTTAGGCAAAGATTTTAGCATGTAGCAACGGGGGTATAATGAAAGTAGAAGTCAAAAAAATCGATAAGATAAAAAGAATAATCAAAGCAGAATTAAGCGGGGAAGATTTTATAAACGAAAGAAAAGAAGCCTACAAAGAAATAGGAAAAAATATTAAAATGGCAGGTTTTCGGCCGGGCACTGCCCCTCTGGATCTCTTAGAAAAACACCATTTAAAGACATTAAAGGAAGAATTCTTACGAAAGATGCTCCCGGTTTATTATGAAAAAGCGTTGAACGAGGTTAATTTGCATCCTGCAGGGCTTCCGCGTATTTATGATGTTGAGCTTTCTGAAACAACTCTTGCGTTTTCGGCAGAATTCGATATAAAACCTGAAATTGAATTAAAAGACGGCGATTATCAAGGCATAAAGATAAAAGAAAAGAAAATCGAGGTAAAGGAAGAAGAAATAGAAAAAGTAATTACTAATCTTAAGGAAGGGATTAAAAAAACTTTGAAAAAAGATTTAGCTGATAATGAATTGTGCAGATGGGCCGGGTATGCAGATATGGCTGGTTTTAAGGATGCAGTCAGAGTTGAGATATCCGTAGAAAAACTTCGCGAGCGGCGAAAAAGAATAGATAGCCAAATCAGCCAACATCTTCTAAAAAATATTAATGTTACTCTTCCGCAAAATGAGGTAGAGCATTATCACAAGGAACTGGTCAACCGGGAAATACACAATTTGAGGCTTCGCAATGTCCCCGATAGTGATATAGAAAAGTATAAAAAAGAGATAGAAGAGAAATTAAAACCTCTTGCGCAGGATGAAATAAAGTTATACTACATCCTTGAGGCAATCGCCAAAAAGGAAGGCCTTACAATAGAAAATAATTTAGGAGAGGTTGTGCTTGGGTTTTTGCTAAGTATAGCAAAATACGATTAACGCGAATATTCTCAAATTTAAACCTTTATGGTTTCATTAAAGTTTAAACGCGAATATACGCGAATGGAAAACAGGGCAAATAAGATTATTCGCGGCCATTCGCGTTAGATTAGCGTTTATTCGTGTTCTAAAAAAGGAGTTACCATGAAAAATCAGATGTATGTTCCGATGGTAATTGAACAATCAGGAAGAATGGAAAGGGCATACGATATCTACTCGCGGCTTCTTAAAGATAGGATAGTTTTTGTAGGAACCCCCATTGATGATGCTATAGCAAATGTTATCATAGCACAAATGTTATTTTTACAGATGGAAGATGTAAGCAAAGACATAAATTTGTACATAAATACTCCCGGCGGAGTTATTACATCCGGCCTCGCTATCTATGACACAATGCAATTTGTAAAATGTGAAGTAGCAACTTATTGTATCGGCCAGGCTTCTTCAATGGGTGCGCTTTTACTTTGTGCAGGTACAAAAGGAAAAAGATTTACTCTTCCTAACTCACGGATTATGATTCACCAACCATGGGGTGGAGTCCAGGGCAGCGCCGAAGATATTTCCCGTCAGACCAAAGAAATTCTTCGCTTAAGGGAAAAGGTAAATGAAATTTTATCTGCTCATACGGGTAAAACTCTTGAGAAGGTAAGAGAGGATACTGATAGAGATTATTTTATGAGCGCAGCCGAAGCAAAAGAATACGGCATTGTTGATGAAGTAATTGTTTCAACAAAACAAGGGAATAAATAAACTAAGCCGCAAATTTTAGGTAAAAAGCCTAAAAAATGGATATGTCTGGAAAAATAAGGTGTTTATTGGACGATACTTCGGACGCTCTTATGCATCGCGTCCTCAGTATCAATTCACACTATCATTTTTTCTGCGCCCTGCCACCGAAGGTAGCGAGGCTTGAAAAAATGATGTGTTCATTGAAGGAGGAACAATGAAGCGTAGATATTTGATGACTCCGGGCCCTTCTCCTGTACCATCGGTAGTCCGTGAAGCTTTGGCTTGTGAGATAATGCACCACAGGACTGATGAATTTATTGAAATACTTAAAGAAATAAATGAAGGCCTAAAATATGTTTTTTGTACAAAAAATCCTGTCTTAACATTTGCCTCTTCCGGCACCGGAGCGATGGAGGCAGCAGTAACCAATCTTTTTTCGGTAAAAGATAAAGTCCTTGTGATTGTCGGAGGAAAATTCGGAGAACGTTGGGTTGAGATAGCGAAAAGTTACGGCCTGGACATAGTTCAGATGAATGTTGAATTAGGCAACAGTCCAACGGCTGCAGAAGTAAAGAAAATATTGGATGAAAATAAAGACATTAAGGGCGTATTTACAACTCTAAGCGAAACATCAACTGCAACAGTTTTCGATATTAAAGGAATAGGTTCCTTAACTAAAGATAAAAATATTTTACTTATAGTGGACGCCATAAGCGGATTAGGGCAAGATGCTCTTTTAACCGATGAATGGGGCATTGACGTTGTTGTGAGCGGTTCCCAGAAAGGCTTTATGCTTCCCCCGGGGCTTTCTTTCATGAGCGTTAGCGAAAAGGCGAAAAGTTTTATGAAGAATTCAACCCTTCCTAAATATTACTTTAGCTTAGCCAAAGCTTTAAAGTCATACGAGAAGAACGATACGCCCTTTACGCCGGCAGTATCCTTAATTGTAGGCTTAAAGACAAGTATAAACCTGATTAAAAACGATGGCATTGAAAATATGTGGGCAAATTTTAAAAAAATGTCACAAGCTGCACAACAGGCAGCTTTAGCGCTAGGCCTTAAGGTTTTTTCAAAATGCCCTTCGTCATCGCTTACCGCGATAGTTTCTCCGGCAGGCATAAATGCTAAAGATATCGTCAAGAAAATGCGTAAAGAGTATGGGGTAAGCATTGCCGCTGGCCAGGGCGAACTTGAACAGAAAATTTTTAGAATTGCACATATGGGCTGGATAAATGAGCAAGACCTTATAATGTGTTTTTCCTTGCTTGAAAAAGTGCTTCGCGATTGTGGTTATACTAACTTTAAAATAGGTGCTTCGGTTGCAAGGCTTCAGGAGGTTATTTATGGTTAAAGTCATAGTCTGCGATAAGTTATCCGAGGAAGGCGTAAAGATACTTAGGGATGCGGGCTTTAGCGTTGATTGTAAATATAAGTTGCCTCCGGAAGAGCTTAAAAAGATAATCGGAGAATACAATGCGGCAATTGTGCGAAGTGATACGAAATTTACCAAAGATATAATCGAACATGGGCACAATCTTAAGGTTATAGGCCGCGCCGGAGTGGGGCTTGATAATGTAGACCTCGAAGCTGCTACAAAAAAAGGCATAATTGTAATGAACTCGCCCGGCGGAAATACCATTTCCACTTGTGAGCATGCATTTGCGATGATGCTGGCTATCGCCAGAAATATTCCGCTCGCCAACATTTCGCTTAAAAGTAAGGCGTGGGAACGTTCAAAGTTCAAAGGCGTTGAATTGTATTCCAAAACTATAGGTATAATCGGCTTGGGCAGAATCGGAAAGGAATTTGCAAAACGTGCCCAGGCATTCGGCATGGAAGTTATTGCCATGGACCCGTTTGTTTCAGAAGAAGTAGCGAAAGCTTTAGGCATTAAAATGGTTTCACTTTCCGAACTTTTGAAAAATTCAGATTTTATCACCATACATACACCAGTTACCGATGAAACAAAAAAAATGATTTCCCATAAAGAATTTGCCTCTATGAAACCAAAAGCTTTTATAATCAACTGCGCCAGAGGTGAGGTTATAGACGAAGAAGCATTATATGAGGTGCTTAAAGACAAAAAAATTGCCGGCGCAGCGCTTGATGTTTTCTCGAAAGAGCCGCCTTTTGAGTCTAAATTGCTTGAGCTTGATAATGTTGTAACTACCCCTCACTTAGGAGCCTCAACCGAGGAAGCTCAATTAAACGTTGCCATTGAAATAGCTTACTGCATTAAAGATGCTTTGCTCGGCAAGGCTATACGTAATGCTGCAAATTATGTGCAGCTTGATCCTGAAACGTACAAAATCATACAGCCATACTTTGAGCTTTCAGAAAAAATGGGTAAGTTTATAGCTCAAACAGTCGAAGGCGGCACAAAGGAAATAAAACTTTATTATTTGGGAGCTGTTTCTGCGTATAAAGTTGATGTGCTTACTTTGGCTTTTATGAAAGGATTTTTTTCGGGTCAGCTTATTCAGGATGTAAACTATATTAATGCCCTTGAGATTGCAAAGAGCCGTGGAATTAAAATCGAGCAGATAAAAATTGCGGAAGAAGAGGAATATGTAAGCTCCATACGTGCAAAAGTTAAAACTGACAAATCAGAGCAGGTTTTGGAAGGGACTCTTTTTGCAAATAAAGAAGCAAGATTCGTTAAGATGGATGATATTTATACAGAAGTTTATCCTTCACAGTTTATGCTTGTCATAAACAATTGGGATAAACCGGGAACTATCGGATTTATTGGAACAACTTTGGGTAATCACAAAATAAATATTGCCGGTATGAGTTTGGGCCGGCGAGCACAAGACAATACGGCCCTTACAATATTTAATCTGGATAATCCCCTAAACGACGAAGTCATAAAGGCGATTTCTTCTAATAAAAACATTGTATCGCTGAAATTCGTAAAATTATAATTGCCTGAAAGTAAACCCCCGTTAGAAAACAAAGTTCTCTAACGGGGTAAATAAAGGAGATAGGAAAATGAAAAAGATAATCCTTTTAATGTGTTTTTTTATTTTGCCTTTAACATCTTACGCTCACAAGCTTACAATAATTTATACAGGTAATTCATATTCTTCATTATACCCTTGCGGGCACTGCCCGGCATCTGTCGGCGGGGGAGTTGCACGAAGGGCATCTGTAATAAATGATGTTAAATCTAAGGCGAAAAACACAATTGTCATAGATGCCGGAGAATTTACCGCAGGCGGCGCATTAGATGAAGCGAGCAAGGACGTTACGACGGATAAAAATCGAGCCATTTATAATTATAAAGCGCTGCAAGCAATGGGTTACGAAATTGTAGGCGTGGGAGATGCAGAATTTAATTTCGGAGTAGATTTCCTAAAAGATAATATCAAGAAATTCAAGCTAAACGCAATAAGCGCAAATTTAGTCCTGGAAGGAGTGCGGCCATATTATATAAAAGAATTTTCCGGATTTAAAGTCGGAATAATCGGCCTCTCTCCTCAATCGATTTCAAAAAAGTCTTCTTCTGCTGATATAACGGATTACGATGCAGCGCTAACCAATACCATAAACAAAATAAAAAATAAGGTAGATTTTATTATTCTGGTTTCTCCGCTTGGAGATGAGGTTAACAAAGCAATTGCCAATAAATTCACTGACGTAAAGTTGATATTATCCAGTGGAAATATGCTGGATTCCAAAGAATACGAGAAAGTAAATGATACAATAATAATGAAACCATCGTATCTGGCAAAAGAAGTAAGAATTATAAATATAGAGATTAAAGCTAACAAGATATTGACCTTTGATTTGAAACAGGAAAAACTAGCCTTATCCGTGAAAGAAAATCCTGAAATAAAAAAGATTATTCCTGCTTGCTTTAAGGATGGCGACTGCCAAAGGAGAGAAGGATTACTCGCAACTTGCCAAAAACAAGGTTCAAGCAAGGCAGCTTGCGTTTATTTTGAGCCAAATAGAATAGAAGCTATTTTAATTACTGATACTGCTTGCTCATTCTGCGTAACCGAACCTACCCAGAACTTGCTTCGGGAAATATTTCTGGGTATAAATTTTAAGGTTGTTGACTACAACACGCCTTACGCAAAAGAGCTTATAAAGAAATACAGCCTGATTAGCCTCCCGGCATTTATTATGCCTCAGGAGATAAAAACAGAAAAAGAATTTCCACGGATTGCTAAATTTATCGACGAGAAAGATGGTAAATTATTATTAAAGCCGCAACTTTCCGGATTATTCCTGCTGTTAAATAGAAAAGAAATCCCGCGCCGGCTTGATTACTTTGTTGATCTCTATGAGCCTTCCGCACTTACAGTGTTTAATGATTTGAGTTCTTTTTGTAAGAAGGAAAAGATAAAACTTGATGTTCATTTCCTTCTTAGCGAAAAGAATGTTTACGGATATCCCAAAGAAGAAATACAGATAGCTTTAGCAGTAAAAAAAGTTGCCCCGGATAAATTTTTAGAATATCTTGCTAAAAGATTAAGTGATATTAAAAATACCTCATGGACAGATTCTCTGGAGGCGGTGGGTATCGATTATAAGAAGATAAAAGGAACTGCAAAATCTAAGGTGGTCGATAGAATGATTGAAGATAATAATAGATTGATTTCGGAATTAAATGTAAATTATGGAAACGTTATCCTTGTAAATAATAACAAAATTTTTACAGTGCTTAAGATTAAAACGGAAGATTTAGAAAAAATATTCGGGAGGTAATTATGGCAAAAATTTATATAGTGGATGTTACTAACAGAGACGGCGTTCAAACCTCGAGGATATGCCTTTCTAAGCTTCAGAAGACAATGATAAATATCTATCTTGATGAAATGGGTATTTTCCAGAGCGAATTTGGGTTTCCTACTACAAACCATGAAATAAATTATCTTAATGCTAATTTAGAACTTGCAAAAAATAAGGTAATAAAAAGGCTTCGGCTTTCAGGATGGCTACGTGCGATAACAAGTGACGTTGAGTTGGCTATTAATAATGTGCCTGATTTAAAATATGTAAATCTCTCAATTTCCACATCCGACCAGATGATAAAACACAAATTTCAGGGTAAACTTAATTATGAAGAAATTATAAAAAGCGCGGTAGCATCAATTAAACTTGCAAAAAAACTTGGGCTTAAAGCTGTAGGTGTAAATGCTGAGGATGCTTCCCGTTCAAAGGTTGAATATTTAGCAGAATTTATGCACGCCGCGAAAGAAGCAGGAGCGGACAGGTTCAGGTACTGCGATACGCTTGGCTATGATACTCCTTTTTCGATATACGAAAGGATGTGCAAAGTCCTAAAAAAGGTAAAAATGCCTATTGAAATCCATTGCCATAATGATTTAGGCCTGGTTGTCGCTACATCTATTGCTGGAGCGAAAGCGGCGCTCGATTGCGGAGTTGATGCTTATATCAATACTTGCGTAAATGGTGTGGGTGAACGTGCCGGAAATGCCGACCTTTTAAGCGTAATTTTAGCTATTAGATACGGGAGTGGCATGGAAAAATATAAACTCGATGAAAAAATAAATTTAAAATCAGTTTGGAAAATAAGTAAATATGCGTCTTATGCTTTCGGCATACCGATACCTATAAACCAACCGGGCGTTGGCGCAAATGCTTTTGCTCATGAATCAGGAATACATGCCGATGGCGCACTCAAAGATAGAAGAAATTATGAACTTTATGACTATGAAGAACTGGGCAGGGGCGAACCGGAAGTTATAGATACCGGAAGAAAAATTACCGTGGGCGAATATTCCGGCATAAAAGGTTTCGGCAATGTTTATGACCAGATGGAAATTAAATTTAAAAATGACGCCGAGGCGCGGGAAATTCTTGAACTTGTCCGATATGCTAACGTTCATAATCAGAAGCCATTAGTTGAAGATGAGCTTAAATTTGTTGCAAAATATCCGGATATAGCCAAGAAAATTTTTACGATGCAACCAGCCGTGTGACAGAAAACAGAGTACAGAGAACAGAAGACAGACAACAGATGATAGATTTCTGACTTCTGAACTTTAATTTTGAGAAAAATTATGAATACTGTAGTAGTAGGAATGCAATGGGGAGACGAAGGGAAGGGAAAAATTATCGATTTTCTCTGCCGTAATAATGATATTATTGTCCGTTTTCAGGGCGGCAATAATGCCGGGCACACGGTTATTTTAAACGGGAAGAAAATTGTTTTTCATCTTATCCCTTCGGGACTTTTACATAAAGGAAAAATTTGCGCAATCGGTAACGGAGTAGTCATTGACCCTAAAGTATTGATCGAGGAAATAAATGCCCTTAAAAAAGAGGGGATTGAAGTTTCCCCTAATAACCTAAAAATATCATTATTTTCTCATATAATAATGCCTTACCATCACATCATGGACGGGCTTCGTGAGAAAAAACGGATTCAGAAAATCGGCACAACCATGCGCGGCATAGGGCCATGTTATTCGGATAAAGCTTCCCGGTGCGGCATACGTACAATTGACCTTATAAATCCCGAAATTTTTGCCCTAAAATTAAAAGATAACCTTGCGGAAAAAAATGAAATTTTCGAAAAAATTTACGGGCTTCGTGCTTTTACCTTCAACGATATCTATAAGGAGTATAACGGCTATGCTGAAATTCTTAAACCTTACGTTTGTGAACTTATAGATTTTTTTTATAAGCTGCGTGACAAAAAATTTCTTTTTGAAGGCGCCCAGGGAACATTTCTTGATATAGACTTTGGCACATATCCTTTTGTTACTTCATCATCTACTGTTTCTTCTAACGCCATTTTAGGTTCAGGGCTTTCCTTTATAAAAAGCAATGGAATAGTGGGCGTAGCTAAAGCGTATACGACCAGGGTAGGCGAAGGCCCTTTTCCTACGGAACTTGACAAGACCCTTGGCGGATATTTCCAAAGTAAAGGAAAGGAATTCGGCGCAACTACAGGGCGGCCGCGCAGGTGCGGCTGGCTTGATTTAGTATTGCTCAAAAGAGCAAAAATTTTGAACAATATAAATAAAATTATTCTTACTAAGCTCGATATACTTGATGATTTGGAAGAAATAAAAATGTGCACTGTTTACAAGCAGGGAGAAAAACTTCTCAAAGAATTTCCTGTTGATTTGTCAAAAGCTATTCCTGTATACGAAACTATGAAAGGTTGGCGTAAAAAAACTGAAAACATACGCAAATATAAAGATTTACCGGTTGAAGCAAAGAAATACATCGAAAAAATCGAAAAATATTTAGATTGCGAAATCCGCTACATCTCTGTAGGAGAGATGCGTGATGCAATTATAAAACACTGAAACAATATAAGCTGCACTTTTTATTATATACCCCTCGCGCCTACATATCCTGTAAATTTTCTCGGCCTACGGCCAGGAAAATTTACAGGAAGCGTTTCGGGGTTAATTCGCCCCGACGTAGCGTCGGGAGCTCATTAAGGAGGGTTTTGTATGCCGAGTTTTGACTTCTTGATACTTGCGCCAGCAGGCTCGATATTCGCTCTTACTTTTGCCGCGTATTTAGCCGTTAAAATTTTAAAAAGCGACCCGGGAAATGATACCATGCAGGAAATCGCTCAAGCTGTACGTGTAGGGGCAAAAGCATATCTTAAACGCCAATATATCGGAGTTTCAATATTTTTTGCAGTTGTCTTTTGCATCCTTTTATTCCTTGCTCTAAAAAATTATCTGGTAATATTTGTACCTTTTGCTTTTTTAACCGGGGGTTTATTTAGCGGTCTGTCGGGCTTTATCGGTATGAGTATTGCAACTCAATCGTCTAACCGAACTGCAGCCGCAGCAATGAAGAGTTTAAATTCAGGCCTTCGAATTGCTTTTTCAAGCGGCGCTGTTATGGGGCTTACCGTTGTAGGGCTTGGCCTCTTGGACTTAAGTATCTGGTATTATTTTCTTAACTGGTATTATTCAAATAATCCTATACCGCAAAATATAGATAAAATCGGTGCAATTACTTCAACTATGCTTTGCTTTGGTATGGGCGCAAGCTCACAGGCTCTATTTGCAAGAGTTGGCGGCGGAATTTTTACAAAAGCCGCTGATGTCGGCGCTGACTTAGTAGGAAAAGTCGAGGCAGGTATTCCTGAAGATGACCCGCGTAATCCAGCTGTAATTGCTGATAATGTCGGCGATAATGTCGGTGACGTTGCTGGCATGGGCGCTGATTTATATGAGTCATATGTTGGCTCAATAGTTGCGACTTCTGCTTTAGGTGTTGCGGCAGGTTTAGGTATCAAAGGGGTAACTGTCCCTATGGTTATGGCAGCAGTAGGGGTAGTTGCGTCAATTATAGGAACCTTTTTTGTAAAAAGCAGGGAAGAAGCAAGTCAAAAAGTGCTGCTGGCAGCGCTTCGCAAGGGGGTATTTACCAGTTCTTTTATCGTAGCTATTATTTCATATTTTCTTATACGGTTTACTCTCGGCGCTGAACATATTGGTGTATACTGGTCGGTTATATCCGGATTAATTGCAGGTGTACTTATAGGCATAATAACCGAATATTATACATCAAGCGGTTTTAAACCAACCCGTTTTATCGCGGACCAGTCTCTCACTGGCCCGGCAACAGTAATTATAGGCGGTATAGCAGTGGGCATGATGTCAACAGCACTTCCGGTTATTATTGTAAGCGCTGCGATTATGGCAAGTTTTATCTTTGCCGGCGGCCTTCAGCATTTTGAAATAGGCCTTTATGGAATTGCCATTTCTGCTGTGGGAATGCTTTCTACATTAGGTATCACTTTAGCAACTGACGCATATGGGCCGGTTGCTGATAACGCCGGTGGAAACGCAGAAATGTCACATTTACCTCCTGAAGTGAGAAAGCGCACAGACGCGCTTGACTCTCTAGGTAATACTACGGCAGCAACCGGTAAAGGCTTTGCAATTGGCTCAGCCGCTCTTACCGCACTTGCACTTATTGCGGCGTTTAAAGATGAGGTAGTTAGATTTGGTTCTACTATGCAATTAGATATTATGAAACCGGCGGTTTTAGTCGGCTTGTTCATTGGAGGAATGCTACCGTTTCTTTTTTGTTCAATGACCATGCGCGCGGTAGGCCGTGCCGCATCAAAGATTGTGGTTGAAGTGCGCAGGCAGTTTAAGGAAATTAAAGGCCTCATGGAAGGCAAAGCTAAACCTGATTATGCACGTTGTGTAGACATTGCTACCTCTGCTGCCCAACATGAAATGGTTTTACCGTCACTTCTTGCAATTACTGCTCCTATAATAATCGGAATAGTTTTAGGAGTTGAAGCTGTAGGCGGATTGCTCGCAGGATCTCTCGTTACCGGTTTTGTTTTGGCAGTTATGATGGCAAACGCAGGTGGAGCCTGGGATAATGCTAAAAAATACATCGAAGAAGGCCATCACGGCGGCAAAGGCTCATTCGCTCATAAGGCAGGTGTAGTTGGAGATACAGTAGGAGACCCGTTTAAAGATACATCCGGGCCTTCCTTAAACATTCTAATTAAACTTATGTCTATGGTGTCAATAGTTTTTGCTTCGTTTATTATACGCCACACCTTATTCAAATAATCGTAAATAGGGGATTTTTTAAAAAAGGCAGGGTTTAAAACGCCCTGCCTTTTTGCTATCCGCCTTCGCCCTTTGTTGAGACAGAATAGCTTTGACGGGCTTCGGCGGGATGTCACTATATTAGCAATCAGTTTGTGTTCCATCATTTTCGTGATTTTAGCCATAAATTTGATATAATGATACATTATGCTGGATGAACATTTAAAACAGAAGGAAGAGCAATGGGAGCATCTCTGCAGGCGTTGTGGAGGCTGTTGCGGTAGCTTTGATGACCCCTGTAAGCATCTTAAAAAAGGCGGAAATGACATTTATTTTTGTGAAATATATCTAAACAGGCTGGGTACGAGAGAAACCATTGCCGGAGAGAAGTTTAATTGCGTCAATATACGCGAAGTCATCAATACTTCATGGAAAAATGATTGGCTATGCAGCTATAAAAACCATTTCATAAAAGTATGAGGCTAAAAGGCGTAAATTTAGGAAGCTGGCTTTTGATGGAAGGTTATATTCTTGGCGGAAGGAATATAGCTGAAAGTATTTTTAAGCAAAATTTTAAAAAAACTAACGGCACAGCTGCACTTTGTGAATTTGAACGCCTTTTTAGAGATAACTTTATCAAGGAAGAAGATTTTAAAAACATTGCTCAAATGGGCGCAAATTGCATAAGGCTTCCCTTTAACTACCGCCTTATCAAAACCAACGGTTTATCTTATCTTAAAAAAGCACTTATGCTGGCAGATAAATACGATATCGGTA